>JGI24121J20154_1000127_pt1 | contig 24815 bp, 57 predicted proteins | sample Subbio2Aug_QV12A_FD_20154 | JGI IMG/M metagenome (IMG submission 20154)
CCCACACCGTCCGCGGCATGGATGCTCGGCTCGCGGCAGTGAAGGTGCCGAGCCGCTACAAGGTGCGTCGGGTCGCTGGGACGTACTGAAGGTCTGCGCCCATAGCTCAGCCGGACAGAGCACCGACCTTCTAAGTCGGGGGTCGCAGGTTCGAATCCTGCTGGGCGCGCAATACTGAAGCGAGGGACACATGTATTACAGAACAGAAAACTACTACAATACTCAAGCGGAAAAGTTTCGATGGCTGTCAAAGTCAGAACAGGAAGCTCTTAAAGAGCAAAATCCCCGCAGAGAGATTACGCAGCGGCACGATGCCACCTACATCAGTCGCGTGACTGATCTGGTGGGAGAGGCAAAAGCTTTTGCCGAACAGTGGGGCAAAACACTCGAGGATGTGAAGATGGACACAGAACTCGAGGATGATTATGGTTCGCAGTACGCGAAACTGTATTGCACAGTCGAAGGCTTGGAGACTGATGCGCAGTATGAAGCTCGTCTGTGGGAGTTGATAGAACAAACCAAAGCCCGAGAGGACCATGACCGCAAGGAATTTGAGCGTCTCAGCGCTAAGTTTGCCAAGAAGTAAAAAGCGACATGCTCATTCTTTGCTGCTAATGCTATTCAATAGCGTAGATGCCTATTGCACCCTGGTTGCACTAGATAACGGTGCTGAAGAGATGAATGCCATCATGGCCCACGCTTTGGCCAAAGGCATCCTCTACTTCTTGTTCATCAAGCTTCTCGTGGTTAACGTGTTGATTTTGTTTGTTGGGGTAATTGGCCAACACTACCGTGTTGGTAGGATTGGGCTCAACATCGCGGTTTGGGCTTACGCACTTTTAACATGCTATCACCTTTTAAATCTAAGCCTGACCTTTGGGACCTCACTCGTTCCTTAAGCAGGTTTATGTACGTGGTTAATGATTTAAAGCTCGCCAATTTAAGGTCTTACTTTCGAACTTCTAAATACCTTAGAGATATCCGTTGGCTGGCGGAAAAGATAGAAAACCAAAACGAAAAATAAATCGGTATAAAGAATTTGTAATGATTACCGATGCTTTGCTGATTCTGTTTGGAATAGTCGTGATAGCGTTATTGCTGTTGTGGACTAACCGTCTGCTCCCCAAGGACTAATGAAAGAAAAGAGTCTTGTTGCAATGATGGCGCTGTCGTTTGCCATCTGGTTGATGATGTTTGCTGGCATTGTCTACGCTGTTGCACATTTTGTGCAGAAATTCTGGTAAGGAGAATCCCTTTGGTATCACGCAAGAAGAAGTCAGAAGTTACAGTAAAGCAGCAGGCAGATGACATGTTGGTCATCAAGAAGAGTGAACTCGTCAAGAAGCTCAAGACGTTCCTCGAAGAGGAAAACGCTTGTAATGGCGACTGGGTGAATAAGGTCCGTGTGAAGCTCCTCGGTGAGGAGATGAAGACGTTTGACGTCAAGCTGCGCTTCGAGACCACCATCACTATGGACATTCCTAGCAGCGGAATTCCCTCCCAAGAAGAGGTATGCCAGCTGATCGAGCAGCAGCTCGCCGACGGGGATCTGGACTTCGACATCGACTACGAAGACTTTGAAATCATGGATATTAAGGAGTCATAAGTTGTGGGGTCATAGTTCAACCTGGTAAGAACGCCATTGTCCATAAGCTTCCGGGGCTAAAGGACGCGGGACTTGCATGCACCCGAAAAACGTGGAAGTGCAGGAGTCGGAGCCTGCTGACCTGTTTTAAGTTTAAGGTATAATTAGCTCTTTAACAGGAGCTAGTTATGGAATTGAAGCTGACGAGAAAGTGGTTAACGCCGAACTCAACAATCGGCGAGTTGACAGTAGACGGTAAGTTTGAATGCTTCATGATTGAGGATCACTATCCGACGCCTTGGGTAAAGACGCCGGCTAAGACTGCGATCCCGACTGGTCGTTATCAGGTCATCGTGAACATGTCAAACCGCTTCAAGGTAGAAATGCCGCTAGTGTGCAATGTGCCGCAGTACACGGGCATTCGCATCCACCCCGGCAACACAGCAGCAGACACGGAAGGCTGCTTGCTTCCGGGCCGAGTTCGCCAGACAGATAAGGTGCTAGAGAGCAAGCTTGCTTATGAAGCTCTCTTTGCGAAGATTAAGGAAGCAATTAAGAACGGCGAAAAAGTCCACATAGAGATAGTTGTGGAGCCGGTAAAGGCGTAACAGCAGCACTAACCCAGAAGTAAAAGAAACGGAGAAAGTGATAAACATGAAGACAAGTACATTCCTCAGCAAGGTGTTGAACAAGTTCCATGACGGCAAGAGCTACACCACGTCGCCTAATCGCAAGACGTGGAAGAACAGTGATCCGTTGAGCCCGCAGTTCAACGTGCGAACCACGGCTGCTGCCAAGGGCCGTACGAACCTTGCTGGCATGCTCGAGAAGGTTGCGAAGGAGGCCGGTGTCACGACGACGAAGGCCAAGCTCGCGATCTGCAACAGCCTCGGTCACACGAGCTTCGAGTCCTTCGCGAAGAGCAAGAACATCAAGTTCAAGGCTGTCAAGGCGGTTCTTCAGGCTGCCATCCGTCGCTCACGCGAGCAGGGTGACTAAGTTGTAAGTAGTAAACTGGTAAGATAATTACCAGTGAGGGGCTTTAGCTCAGTTGGGAGAGCAGCGGCTTTGCAAGCCGAAGGTCAAGGGTTCGAACCCCTTAAGCTCCATATGAAAATTTGGAAATCCAGGCCAGCCGAGATTAGTCCTGAGGCTTGTTGGTGTGCTTATTGGAGTGGGTATCTCTACATAGAAAGTACTTTCTTGCGGCTCATGTGGCAAATGATTTCTGAACACAAGAATGACAAGCATATAGTGGGCTAATGAGCACAGCAAAGAAACTAATATATGTACAGTGGAATAAGACTGTGAGCATTGGACAGAAGATGAAGATGCGATGGGCCAACGGCAATGAAGAAGTACTGGAAGTTGGGTCATTTAGCCGTATTTCTAATCAACCGATCTCTACCACCAACAAGATGATCATGTTGGAATATGTGGTTGATTGGGACGTCAGTTAAAAGGCATGGCACAAAGAGCCATGAGCAGCATAATTGAAAAGTGGAATTTCTTATGCCTACTTTGGAAGATTGGGCTTCTTCGAAAAAGAAGCTACGCCGAACTCGGTGTACTTTATAACTTATTGATTAAGTAAATGCCCGGGTCGCTTAGTGGCCGAGAGCAGCAGATTTGTAATCTGCCTCCTTTACTGGACATCGTGAGTTCGAATCTCACTCCGGGCTCATGAGCAATCATCATTGGGAAATATGCAGCCACTGCGAAGTAATAATGGTCGTTTGTGGCAAATGTGGCAACAACTGCTGCAACGCGGGGTACGGAACTCTGCCAGATGGTTCTACTTGCGATCAATGCCCGAGTGCATATGAGATGCAGGATGATCGGTACAAAAGCGCCTTCAATGGCATCAATGTCAAGAGAAAAAGAGAAAGTCGAGAGCGAAGGAACAGACGGCCTCCAAAGTACTGGCCGTAAGGCAACTCATGGCAAAAGCAAATCGTCGCGAAGATGTTGAGGTCCGCTGGTATATCAACGGCGTATACTCCGAGACTCGATTGGAGAAGAACCGCTGTATTTACAGGCGAAGAGACGGGACAGAGTACATCAGTGCGTTTGGCAATGTCACTCGTGACCCCAATACGAATGTACTCTATGCTGAACGAAGATGTATCCGCGGCAAGGCTTGGAGCATTAAAGATGTAATCTCTAAACTATGATTAACCAAATCAAATGGCTTTACAGAGACTTGATGTTTCATTTGTGCCAGAAGATTGGCCACAAAGAACAAGCACCTTATTATTACAAGTTTGAAGGTGCGTGGCCTAGATGCAGTAGATGTAAAACAGCCACCGTAAATACAGATTGACAGAATCACACCGGCCTGCGCCATGGAGAGCGCAACCTCGTGCAAGCGGTACTTAGGAGGTTCCTGAGTAATCAGGGTGACGTCCTATAACGGCAAGCTGCTCCGGTGTTCCACGGGTTGCCCACTAACCCGGATAAATGTAGTGGGGAGTTGCCCATGTGGCGGAATGGTAAACGCGGCGGTCTCAAAAACCGCTGTTCTCACGGACGTGCCAGTTCGACTCTGGCCATGGGTACATGAGCAAACAAGCTAAAACACAAGCAAAGGCCAGACGTCTTGAAGAAATTAAAAAGCGCGTTCGTCGAGGCGAAGGCCTCACGCCCCGCGAAGCGCTTATTCTTTTACGCGAGTTAGAAACTCTGCCCGGTAAAGTCATTAACGAACCAATTCTAAAGGATGGTTGCTATGATCGGCTACATGATTAAGAATACTTTAACTGGGGAATACTTCCGTAAGAAGAGCTACAGTGGCGGAGGATGGTCGATGACGGGCGACGTTTGGACTGAGCGGCGCAACGTGAAGAATTTGCTCGAGAATAATGCGTTTCTCTTGGGTACCTACGAGCCCGTGGATCCGTATGTGGTTGTGATGGTTGAGACTAAAGAACTCCAAACCTGGCAACCCAAAGATTTCAGATAATTCCTTATCCGAATATAAGAGTGTATGAAAGGGTGTGCACTCTATGGTTCGAATACTTGTCTACAGTACAATCCTCGATGCGGTTGTTGCGGCGATAATGTATGCTTGCGACGTGTCGAAGATCTTAATCATCTTCTTCTCGGCAACAGGCTGGTTGTTCTATTTCTGGATTGTAGGTTCACTGATGTCGCGGCCAATCCAAGGTGATGCCGACTACATTAAGATGCAGAACAATTTCAACTTAGATGCGTTACGCAGGAATTCAGATAGCAATACGAGGGGACCGTGGCGAAGAAGAGAGTAATTTCTAAGAAGACAAACAAGAAAGTGAGCAAGAAGGTGAATACCACCGTTGCAAGCACGCCGACTCCGCCGATGAAGCACGTCATCGAGTACTGGGACTACAATGAAGTCGCAGACTACCTCGAAAAGCTGCATGGCAAGGACTTCCGGGACTACGCGGGCAGGCATAAGCAACCCTTCGATCCCAGTATTCCATACCAGGACTTTTGGCACTGGATTTGCGACTGCAATGACCAGATCAGTAACGGTGGCTTCTTGCACCTTCCTGAGTGGGACTATTACATGAACAGTGACTCCACTGAACTCTGGAAGAAGGAAATCCTCCAGTACTTCTATGACTTTCTGGGTAAGGATTATCACGAGAAGTTGAGGGTGTCGTGGTAAAAATGTACGAGCGACTTGGCACTGTTCCTGTTGACAAGGTAATGAAGGCCATCGCAGAGGGCAAGCCTTTCGAGTACGAAGGCATTGAGTGCTCCACTGTTGGCAATCGTCTTCGCACTTATCATGTGTATGGCCTGAAGTGTTGCGTGCCTGACTGTGCCGTCCATGGGCAGTACTTTGCCATCGAAAGAACTTGTGGTCCGTTTGACAAGTACCACTTGAATCTTTACTGCAAACTGAACGGCGAAGAGGTTATGCTTACATCCGATCACAAGCTTCCTAAGTCACGTGGCGGTAGTGATCGCATCGAGAACCGTCAGCCCATGTGTTACAAGCATAACTTTGAGAAGGGCAATCAACTCAAGTACTTATGACTTACTTTGAAGGTAAAGCAACAAGCGATGGTAAAATATTAACAATGATGTTTGCCTTTCACTTGTACAACCTAAATCTCATCACGCATTCTGCCTACGCCGGCACACATAGGATTATCTGGCTCGCTTCATGAAGAAAAATAACTATGAAACTTCATATCTACGCACAAGTCTATAATCACGATCATGCCTTTATTGTGGGCAACAAGGAAGCACTTGAGAACCTACGAAACGCCATCCAAGCAGCCATTGACGATACGGAACTCAACTGCACCGCGTTTGCCGCAGATGGCGAATGGTATGAAATCAAGGTGTATCGCGAAGAGGATGAAGCCTATTGGCACAATTCCGCGCTTCCGTATACAGATAAAAACGCCATCGGTCTAAGTGACGAACCTAATGAAATTGGGCCATGGGAGCTGTTTAAGAATCGTCAGCAAAAAAGTAACAATGGCGCATGATAAAACCAGGTCTACAACTAACCCGCTGTGCGTGTACCCGTTCTTGGTCGTGATAACGACATTAAAGCTTATCAGTTATGATGCATACAAGCGCGCTAGCAAGAATTTGTGGCGCGGGGCAAAAGGTCTGTGAACATATTCGTACTAGACCTTGACCCTGTGCTAGCGGCGCAGTATCAATCCGACAAGCATGTAGTTAAGATGACACTAGAAAGTGTACAGCTGTTGTGCTCGCCGTACGACCCCGGACTAGCACCATATAAGCGTACCCACTATAATCACCCAAGCGCTAAGTGGACTCGAGAATCTACAGCAAACTGGCAGTGGCTCTTAAAGCACGCTCAAGCTTTGAGCACTGAATACACCGAACGATATAAAAAAGTGCATAAATGCCAGGAAGTTATTGACTGGCTCAGTGCTAATCCTCCTCCGATTACCAGCGGACCAATGACGCCGTTTGCCCAGTGCATGCCTGATCAGTACAAGAATGCTGACCCGGTGGTCGCCTATCGCGCCTATTACTGCGGAGAGAAGCGAAAGATTGCCCGTTGGGCCAAGGGAAGGGGCCAGCCAGCCTGGTACGTCTAAATGACCAATGATGAAAGCGATAGGCAGGAAAGGCTAGGTAAGCTTTGTGTCCTGATTTTACGAGGGAGAGCTGCACATCAAGTAAACGATCGTGCAGCATGGAAGGCATCCTATTACCGAAAGCTCTTAGCCAGCGGTAGACATAAGAAATGGACCGAGTTCGAGCTCGAACGCAAGATAGAAAGTGCGCGGCTAGGTTTGATGCGAACGCAAGAGCAACTCAAAAATCTGATGGCTGAAACAGTAGAGCAACTCTCATCTCTGAGAGTGTCTCTAGCTATTTCTTTTTTCTATAACGAAAAAAATCAGATTGATGGTATGTGGTTGCCGCATGCTCCAAGCCGACCGCATGATGGTATAAAAGTAGATATGGAAGGAATACAGGTGATTGCTGATCAATACGAAGCAAACAAGGCCCTGTCTACGGTATTAGAGGACAATAACGAGTCATGATGCAGAAGTGTGAAGAGTGTGGAGATTACAGACATTGCAACGATGGGGGTATCTGCTTTGATTGCCTTCAGGATAGGTCTGACTTAGAAGACTGGCTGCCCGAGGATGAAGAGGACGAGGGCAGCGACGATCTAGACGAGGACGGGTAATGAGCGTCAATGTTTGGGTTGTGTTTGGGTCTTCAGGCGAATATGAAGATTATGCAGAGTGGGCGGTTTGCGCCTATCAAGATAAAGATAGAGCTCTAGACCACGCACGGCTTGCTAAGGAAGATTCTGTGGCTATTGCTAAAGAGAAGGGCGGTCGCTATGCTGCTCCTAAGCGTAAGAATCTCTATGACCCCGACATGTATATGGATGGGGACTGTACTGACTATGGCATCAGAGCCATTCCCCTCCTAGACGGAATTCCGGGCATTGACGGATAACTTAGTAGAATAGTTGCAGCGGGCGAGTGAAACGGTTTACACAGCAGGCTCATAACCTGAGAACAGTCGGTTCGACTCCGACGTCCGCTACATGCTGATCTTATTGCAGAAGGCTATCATCTATGGGTGTTTAGGTTTACTCATTGAGGTCTTCTTTACTGGCATTGGTTCCTTAATCAGAAAGCATTGGGACGCGACCGCTAAGACCTATTTATGGATGTGTTTGGTATACGGGTTCACGGCTCTTATCCTAGAGACAATCTCTGACGCAATCACGTGGCCTTTCTATCTCAAGGCCTTCATCTATGTCCCTATTATCTATGGCGCTGAAGCACTGAGTGCCTGGGTTTTGAAGATGATTATTGGTAGAGTTCCTTGGGATTACGGTGTAAGCCATTGGACTCCTATGGGCTTCATTAACCTGAAGTACGCACCTTACTGGCTACTCTTAGCAATGGCGTTTGATCCCATTGCTAGCTTCCTCAATAAATTGTTACACGCGGTTGCGTTAGTAACAATGTAACCAATCCGAAACGATTCTAGAACAACGGACATGTATATTTACCTAGCAGTCGTTTACATTGTAATGTCGGCAATTGCAATGACAGCGTGTTTAACTGACCAACAGCCCGAGCACGAACGACTGCATTGGTATGAGACGCTAGCGATAACGTTTCTCTGGCCAATCCTGTTGCCAGTGGCCGCCATCTCTAAGATATACGACGACATCGGGCTCATCCGGAATCGTCGTCGTATGGAGCGGCGTCAGCACATGACACATTTTATTTATGTCGTGCGGCGCCTGGAGTTGGTAAACCAGCACACATACACGCAGGCCGTATATCCTTACATGAGGCTCCATAACCGTCCATGATTATCTTTACAAAAGATGTCTTTCTCAATTTGAAGCATTGCACCGCAATATACGTTCAATCAGTTCAGAACGTTGACTACGTTGAAAACAAACCGGTTTCCCGAGATAATTGGCAAGTGGTTATTACTGGCCACCTGGAAAACAACAACTCGGTTAACGCCTTCGATTTGTTCACGTGCAATGTTCAGTGCGCTTCACGCGATGAGGCGTATGAGACTTATCAGGAAGTCATGAAGCAGGTTGTAGATTCTGGCACTCACCCCGATTTAAACACGCAGTTAATCGATAAAATTCTCAAGGAGAAGTAAACAATGATTGGTTCGTATCCTCGTACCCAGCAGATTCGCAGTGAGCGTCGTGCCCGCGCTGAGGCCGTTCAGTTGGCCAACAAGCGCACCACCAAGGAACAGCTCGCTTGGCTGAACAAGGTCGGCCTGGTTGCTGAGCGCGAGCGCGCAAAGATCGCCGACAAGCTCCGCAAGGAAGCCCAGAGGGGAGGCAAGTAACATGGGGCTCTTTGATTTCTTCGTAGAGACCGCACTGGCTCCTGTGAAGCTTACAGCGGCTGTTGCCAAGACCGCAGTGCGTGCTACGGCCAAGGCGGTCCAGCTAGACCCGGACGGCGTCACTGAGGCGATGGAGAAGGGCGTCAAGGAAGGCGAGAAGGCGTTCGACGATATTACAAAGGCCGCTGATGAATGAACGACAAATGTTTGAACGCTCATTTCAGCGTCCCAGTAACTACTTTAAACTCCCCGCCTCTGTGCAGTGGGATATTGACAAGTCGCTTGGTATCCTAGACTGGATGGGCGAAGGTCTCTCTGACGAAGACATGAAGCGCTTCAATGACCACTACAAGAGCAGCGAGAGCTAATCTAGTCGCATTCCTTCTTCTTTGGACGTGGTTCTATTACCGATACAGAGTATACGTACTCTGGCTTTAAGCCCGAAAGGCCTAAATGTCTGATAGAGAGTTGAGAGATTTAGTCGAGAGAGAGCAGCAAAAGAATCAGCGGCTGCGCGACGAACTTGAACGCGCCAATAAACGTCTCAAGGATTTGGAGACGGCTGCGAATGAATCCTTTACGCGTGATGAGCTTGTCCGGATGGTTGCTGCATTAGCGCCCGCCTTCGCAGGGTCGAATAGAACGTCAAATGAGATAGCGAAGTACGCAGTCAATTTACTGACAGCTGTCGGCATGTATCGTCCACTTAAGCCATGAGTAAAATTCACGCCACGCTGCACGGTACTCCCATCACCCAACAAGAAGATGAACATTTAAATCGGTGGAAGTACCTGCAAAATTACAGTCGAGAGATTGTAAAGCATGCCATTGAAATGGTGCAAACCACCGGCCTTGCGAAGCTCTCCGCTGAGATGAAGCTGCAGGCAGCCGTTAAAGATTTTACTAGGCTAGGCGGAAAGCCCGAAGACCTGAAATTCCTCTAATATGCCCTTTCTTCCTAGAACACTTAAGTCTCGATGGTATATGGAGGCAGTATGCGACTCCATCTATGCGTCCTTAGAAGGGACCAAGCGATGGACTGCAGCGTGGCACGAGAATAAGGCAGATCAAGAAGCATACATCAATGCCTTCACTCGATGTCAGGCCATCGTCAAGAATCACGATCTGGAACCAGAGCAAATGCTTCTGGCGCTAGATACGTACCACGATGAAGTAGTTAGACGGCCTATCAAACCTCCATTCTTCTCGTTCGCTCGCTGGGTAGGCAATCCGGCAGCAGCGGAAGAACAAGCCGTCAGAACAGCATTTCAAGTAATTGAAAGCGCGCGGAACCGCTTTTTATGAAAATTCCGAGCGAAATACTAGAGTCATTGAGTGAGCTAAGTAAAGCCATTAAGGATATTGAGCGGACCGCAGCAATCATCAAAATGACTAGTTACGATAATTCTTATCGTCCACTTATACGAATCATGTGTAAGCTTGATTTGATAAGAGATTGGAAGCTATGACATTATTTCCTTATGCGCACACATGGCCAGCAATAAAGGGCATCTGGCTCACCCGATCAAGCAATAACCCTGCGCGCGGCTTCTTTAATACGTTAGAGAAACTCCAATTGATGGGCTCATGGTATTTAATGTGAGAGCAAGCACTTGGATAAGTACAAACCCCAGGATACAGACTATGGTAGTAATTGCAATACCAAACCATAGCAATCCGTATCTAGGGGTTTTTAGAGTATTTAAGGCCTTAGGGCTTTTCAAGCCCTGGCAAATATTCTTTACTTGAACTTAATCTCGCAGGCACCTGAGGCACAATCGTTCGTCTCGGTGTCTTCAATGTGGTTTTCTGACCAGAACTTAAATGTAGCTTCATCTAAGGTGAGAGCCTTAAGCGGCGGTTCCTCTAGCAAACCTGTCTTAGGATTGACGAATCCGCGCGTGTTCTCGCGATAGAAAGTGGTTCCCTTGAGACGGGGTAGGTATTCTAACCACGCGGCCTCCATCTCATCAACGGGACAATCCTCGGCGATATTAACGGTCTTTGAGACGGCGTTATCAACGTGCTTCTGCACAATCGCCTGAACCTCTAGATGATCACGGACGGTTAATGACTGGCTACCGACAAAGTGATCTACGTTCTTGCCATCGCGCATGAACTGTGCGAAGAGCGGGTGATACACGAGTTCCATCTTGCGCTCGTCTCCGGCCCAATAGCGACGCTCGTAAGCAGGTGCGAACATAGGCTCAATACCTGAGCTGCAATTGCCGCTGAGAATAGAGACTGTACCGGTCGGCGCCTGAGTGAGGATAGCACAGTTGCGGATGCCGTTTTCACGAACGAGCGCGCGAATCTTCTCCGGCATCCGCTTCATGAAGCCTGACTCTACGTGCTTCTCCGGTTGACAAAGAGGGAATGCGCCCTTTTCAGCCGCAAGAAGAACAGAGCTCTCGTACGCAGCCTTAGAGATGAACCGATACAGTTTATCAACAAACTTATTTCCCTGCTCAGAACCATAACGATAGCCTAACATCGCAAGCGCATCGGCAAGTCCCGTGGTACCGAGTCCGATGCGACGAAGGTTGTGACTTTTTGCCTTCATCTCAGGAATTGGATAGTGGTTGACGGTGAGTACATTGTCTAAGAAGCGAACTGCGGTGCGAATAGTATTGCCAAGCGTGTGATAGTCAATCTCTCCGTCCTTAATAAAGCGCGGCAATACCAAGTGTCCTAGGCAGCAGCAATCATAAGCGCTTAGCGCGATTTCACCACAGGGGTTAGTCGTAACGAGTGGTTCAATGTACCAGATGTTGCTTTCCGACTCTACAAGTTCCCAGTTCAGGAACCCGGGTTCGGCAGAGTTGTAGGCATTCTGCACGATAGTATTCCAAAGTTCCTTAGCGCGAACTTCACGCTTATACTTGCCTTTCCAAGACAATTCCCAGTCAGCATCGTTCTTAACGGCCTTAATAAACTCCTTGGTGCGCTTGCTACGAACGCTCACGTTTGCGTGACTCAACTCCCCTTGCTGTAGCTTGGCGTTGAGGAATTCCTCAATATCCGGGTGATCGAGGTCGAGGCTGAACATGAGCGCAACGCGACGCTGGCCACCGTTCTTAACGGGTCGAGCACACGCATCGACTAAACGCATGAGTTCAACAGCGCCAGGCGCCTGACCTTTCTGGCCTGTAATGTTAGATCCGCGAGGACGCACATCTGAGAAATCGTCGCCGCAGCCGCCGCCCGTCATGGACGTAGTGATCATATCAGAGGCTGTACGACCCCAACCCTCTCTTGAATCCTTATCAGGATTAAGGACAAAGCAGTTTAATAGCTGCGGGTTAGTGCGACCTGAGTTGTACCAGATTCTGCCCCCAGGCACAAAGAGATTGTCGCTCAGAACCTCAAAGAACTTATCGCTGTGAGCCTTCTGCTTGTCAGGGAGTTCGGCACGGGCCATCTGCTCAGCTACTCGCTTGCAAGCATCATGGAAGCTTTCTGACTCGGTGAACGCGTAGCGCTCCTTAAAAATTTGCAAAGAAAAACCAGTTGGTTCGAACATTCTTAAATTCCTTTAATGTGGATATGAGGACACCCACAATCTTTGAATCTCCCCATAAATTGTTCATAGATTCTACCCTGCGATGAATGCTAGAAGCCAGGGGATTTTTTCCAAAAGTATAATCATTTCATGAACATGAATAAACCAACTTTAATAGAAGTTTTCAGTGATGGTTCCGGTAACACCATGGAATCAGATGGTGGGTATGGCTGGCGCATTGTAGTCGACAAAGTTCCGCTAGAAGACGGTAGCGGATACTTGCCTAAAGCAACCAACAATGTGGCAGAGTTGACAGCCGCCGTCGAAGGATTAAAGCGTGTTGAGGCAATTATTCAGCAAAATAGCTGGCAGAATGCACAAGTTGTTTTGGTTGCAGACTCACAATTAGTCCTTGGCTATGCCTCTGGAAAGTGGCGCTGCAAGGCAGAACACCTACGAGGGTTGCAGCGTGATCTGCAGGCTGCATATAACAGAGTAGATGCACGACAACGCTGGGTCAGAGGTCACAACGGCGATGAGCACAACGAGCACTGTGACAAGCTGGCCAAAGCGGCCCGCGAAGGAAAGTGGGGACCAATATGAGTGAATGTAAATGTAATTACAGCTACACCTGTGATAGTTGTCGAGCAGCCTACAACGCGGAGAATGCTTTAAACTACGCAAATGAACTGCGCGACTGGACTGTAGAGAGCCTTCAGCTTCTAGCGAAAGCTCTTAAAGTGGAACTCCCGGAACCCCCTCAAAAGAGAAGCGAATGGTAACCAAAAAGAAAAAGAAGAAGTTGTGGGCTATCACCTACAGTGATGGCTATGAATTCTCGGGCGTCCTATACGAAATCTATGATGATAAGAAACTAGCAGAGACTAGAGAAGTCGAACTTAACGCCGCGAAGCAGTGTCAGTGTCCCGGTTCGGCTGCTTATTATGAAGTTAATGAGTTCGTCTTAAACACCAAGAGCAAATATCTACCATGAAACTATATGAAATTTTGGTTCCCACAATCTACGGGGACACCATGAAGCCTATCCGAACAAAACATCATAAGAAATGGGACGAGCGTGTCAAAAAGCTCTCTGGTGGTCTTACTATACTTACGCCCGGCAAAGGTGTTTGGGTTCACGAGGGTGTTGACTACATCGAGCGAGTAATTCCAGTCCGTATAATGTGTGAAGAGAAGGTGATGAAGCAAATTGTAGCCATCACCTTACAACATTATCGGCAGAAAGCCGTGATGTACTACGTCCTGTCAACGGAATGTTACATCATAAACGCGGAGACTAAATGATTAAGCTTATCAGCATGACTCAGCCTCTAGTTCAGGTTGAGGGAAAGACGCTGTCACCCGAACAACTCATCGAGTATACAGCCCGGGTTAGCAACCCTGCAGGTCAGGAAAAGTACAACACGAGCTTCAAGCTCCTGCAATACCTCATCGAGAACAACCACATTTCGCCGCTCGAAATGGTTGACTTTACGGTGGAAATCGAGACATCACGAGCAATCGCAGCGCAGATTCTGCGTCACTGGAGCTTCTCTTTCCAAGAATTCAGCCAACGGTACGCTCAGGCTTCAGAATACGTGGAGTATGAGGCTCGCTCGCAAGACCTCAAGAACCGTCAGAACTCAGTAGATGACATGACAGAGGACGAAAAGCGCTGGTTCCGAGATGCACAGATCAAGGTGTGGTCCACCTCACACGATCTCTACACAGAGGCTCTCAATATGGGCATCGCGAAAGAACAGGCACGATTCCTATTGCCCCTCAACACGAAAACGCGCCTATACATGAAGGGGAACGTCAGGGACTGGTTCTTTTATCTGAAGCTCCGTTCCGCAAATGGTACGCAGAAGGAGCACGCGGACATCGCGAAAGCGATCATCGAGGAAGTGTTCAGACCGCACTTTCCTGTGATTACTGCTGTTGCGGGTTGGTAATAAATGGTTGTCACTCACCTGCTAATTAGTGTTAGCAGAGTTTCCACTGACCATTCTTGCCCGACGATAGCTTCTCTGAGCTCTTATTGGGCTTGTCTTCGCCCTTCATAACATTCACTTTAGGGCTCGGATCGGCAGGAGGAATGTGAGTCGGAGTTCCATTGAGGGGCGTGGCCACGCCTGAAGGCTGCCAGCTGGGTACACCAGCGCGAGTAGGCGGCTTAACAAGAGCAGGCGCCTTTACCTTTCCTTCAGTCATTACCTGGTGTGTTCCAGCAACTTCAGCCGGAGAAGCAACAGCACGGGCCTCCTGGGGAGGCAAGTGACGAGGGGCAGCCGGATTAGTCTCGGGTGCCTGAACGGCAAAAGCATCGCCGGGACGCCAAGGCTGAGCTGCCTGCGTGCGCGCGGTCGCCACGGGAACGCCGTCGGCAGTCATAGGGATGGCACCGGGATTAGTCTTGTCGTCGTAGTCATCCTTTCTAACGGTATTAACGTCCATCTCATCGCCCTTATCAAGGCTCCACTGACCACCTTTATTCACGGAAAGCTTCTCACTGCGCTTAAGTGGTTCTGAGCTTGCCGCTCTGATTCGATCCAAGCCGGTGAGCTTGCCAGGCTTAGGAGGCTGAAAGCCACCTGCCATAGCCTCATGATACATATTGGCACGTGCATGGTCACCAGGTCGTGTAAGTTGTGTATTTCCGGCGCTCTGCATCTGAGCGGCCTGAGAAGGTCCAGTACTTGAAGGCCGTGGAGCTGGCACATCTAGGCGACCACGCGGAAGCGGGGAACGCTGCTTTTCAAGATCTTCCCCCTTCTGGAGCTCAGTCTTGGCTTCCTTAAACTTTTCAATAAGCAAATCTAAATTGTCCATAATGCAGTACACCCCAGTAAGAGTCGATTTTTCCGAATCAAATACAACCTGTCCATTGTAACACAAGTAATACCCTCACTAAGAAAGGCAAAAATGAGCAAGAATAGCAATAATGGCAATGACCTGGAGAACAAGAACCTCGTCGTCATCACTCCTGAGGACGTCCAGGAGTGTGCGAAGTTCTTTCAGTTCTTCGAGATCCCGGTTCCCACGGAGTTGCAGAGCGCCATCGATGGCTTCATCAAGGAGCCCACGCTGGCCAACCAGCAGGAGCTGAAGTTCCAGCTCTCTGACATCATCATGCGCAGCACTCACCCGGTGTTCCAGGATGAGGTCTTCGCGCAGGTGAAGCCCGAAAATGCCCTGGCCAACGATGAGTTGGTGTTCGAGCGTCAGCTCGAAGCTCAGCTGGGCCGCGCGGATGACGACGAAAAGCCCGCCGGTCAGTGAACCGTCGCTTCATCCGCGGTTCGTTGTAAAAACGACTGACATTTGGCGGGTTTACACGTTTATCACGGTCCTCTGGAGAGTGTTACGTACTAGGTAAACCCGCCAAATGTCAATAGGCGTCAAATGAGCCCAAAGCACCACACCATTGCGTATCACCACCTTCGGCAAGCGTATGCGTTCATAATGGTGTACAGAAAACTTTTTCCGCATATTCCGTTTTCAAAACGCGGTACAATCTAACTCTTGTCTAAAAAGCTCAAGAAGAAGATGGAAGAACTGTGTGGTTTAGTTGACCTCGATTGGGAAGAGCGGCAAGCGCGAGCAGAGCAAATCTTAAGCAGTAATAGTTGGAAGCAAGATTTGTGCAATGAACTTCAGGGCTTATCTTTTCGCGACTTGGAGCAATTCTTGCAGAGCGTCGCTTCGGAACGCCAGAAGAAAGAAGAAGGTTATGAGCGAAAGCTAGCTAAATACAATGACAAAGCAATTAAACAGCCAAAACCCTTGTCACGAGGTGGCGCTAGACCAGCCGCAAAGCCTAAACCTCCACCAAGATCACTGGCCGAAATCCTTAGCCAGGTTTACGCTCCACGTGTTGTTGAACACGGCGGACTTTCCCCCGAAGAACGTGAAAGACTTGGGATTTGGCCAAATAAGCGCAGCGAAAAAATACTTTCGAACACTAATGATGACGATAATTAGTCCCAATAGCACTTGGGCTAAGTGGTAGTCATGAGTAAAATAGAGCATTGTACCCCGAGGTATACATGCTCAAGTCAAAAAATACTCAAAAAATATTAGCTATAGTAAGTCTTCTAGTTGCAGCTACTTCTTTTGCTGCTCCTCGGGGAACTCAAGTCTCTCCATTAGAAATGATGGCTAGCGCCGTCCGTGTCGAAGTAACAGTTGAGTACACGCGCTTCGCTGAAGAAGAAGATCAGTCCACTTCAACAAAAGGTCAGGAAAGTTGGAGTGGTTCTGGTGTTGTTTATGCAAAGGTTGGTCAAGGGGAATCAGCACGGTCAAGAATTCTGAGTGCTTTCCATGTACTAAACACACCAGCAGTTGGTTCTCTAAAAGAAGACAACGTTGAATTTCTAGGCCTTGTCCTCAGCAAGGGAACTAAGCGTACAGATGCCGTAAGCTACAAGATTCAAACTGCAGACGGCAGAACCTGTAATCTAAAGGTTCTAGCTTTAGGTTCTGCAGATGAACACGATACAGCGGTAGGTGAAGCAGATTGTGATGCAGGAAGAGTTGCTGCACTGGGCGACAGTGTTCCTGTGATGGGAGAAAAGCTCTCTGTTGTTGGTTATGCGCTTTATGCTAAGAAGCCAATGCTCACTGAAGGCTACATGAGCGGCTTGATGGATGGATACTTGCTCACAAGCGCTCCTGCTTACGGCGGAAACAGTGGTGGTCCCGTGTTCCACAACGGCAAGGTAATTGGTCTCCTGGTACGAGGCAATAGAGACTATACAAACCTTACATTCGTAGTAGGCATTGAGGATTGCTTGCGGCGAATTGGTGAAGCGCCTCCTCTTTAACTAAGACGCTTCTAGGTAGTAATGGCCTTAGTTAGGCCACCAATATTTTCTCATCAAAGTACAATACCTTTACCCTCTCGAGATCAGATCAGAACTGATCTCTTTTCTTATCTATACATGAACAACTCAGCCCCTCTAGTTATCAGGCTCCTTACATCTACAGCTAAGGCGCCTCAGATGTATACGGTCTCTGTCGAGACCATGTTGATGCGAGTAACATCGCTGATGGAAGCAGCAGGTGTGAATTTTAGCGTTACCGAGTTTTACTGCAAACACGGTGGCAAATACGGTAACACCTATCTGCTTCAAAAGCCTGAAAACATGACATTCGACGATTGGTCTCGTCAGGTCATTGACGATGCAATCAAGACAATCGAGAATCAACTCATGGAGAAATCTAAGTGAAGCTTCCTAAGCTATACAAGTTGTCCTCTACCAGTGCCCAGCAGGAATGGGAGATCTCAACAGAGGACAACGTCATCATTACCCGTTGGGGTCAGGTTGGCGGCAAGATCCAAGAAACGAAGGATGTCATCAAGGAAGGCAAGAATCAAGGTCGCAGCAATGCGACTACACCCACTCAGCAGGCTGAGGCTGAAGCCACCAGCCAGTGGGAGAAGAAGCTCAAGAAGGGCTATGTCAAGTCGCTTGATGCGGCTGAAGCTCGAGAGGTAGATGACCTGATTACTGGTGGTATCGAACCTATGCTCGCTAAGCGGTTTGACGAGCACGGCGATAAGATCGTGTACCCGGCGTTCGCTCAGCCTAAGTTCGATGGACATCGCTGTGTTGCTGTGGTTAAGAATGGCAAGTGCACGCTCTGGTCGCGTACTCGCAAACCCATCACTGGTCTTCCTCACATCAACAAGGCCATCGAGGAACTCGATTTTAAGGAGGACATCGTCCTTGACGGCGAGCTCTACAATCACGCCTACAAAAGCAAGTTCGAAGAGCTTACGAGCTTCATCCGGAATCCGGAGCCCAAGGAAGGCTATGAGGTGGTTGAATACCACATCTACGATATAGCTGGTTCGGGTGGCTTCAAGCAGCGCAATAAACAGCTCGCCAACATGAATTTTTCCGATCCGCTTGTGAGAGTAGAGACGAAGGAGATGGCTGATGAAGACGAGCTAGTTGAGTTCTTCGAAGCTTGTCTCAAGAAGGGGTACGAGGGCGCGATGGTTCGCAATGCGGCCGGCTTGTACGTCAACAAGCGCTCCACTGACCTTCTCAAGATCAAGGAGTTTCAAGATGCAGAATTTAAGATCGTGGATGTGGAAGAAGGGCGTGGCAAGTTGGCTGGCAAAGCGATCTTTGTTTGTGTCACGGCTGATGGGGATCGGTTTAAAGCCAAGATGAAAGGCGATCAGGAAGAACTGTCGAAGTTCTGGAAGAAGCCGAGTCTGGCCGTTGGTCGTCAGCTCACAGTCCAGTTCCAGGGCTATACCGGCAAGAATAACGTCCCGCGGTTCCCCGTGGGCCTTCGTTTTCGGGAGGATGTCTAATGGGTTCCGATAGCATCAAGATGGAATTGGAGCGTCTCTCTGGTGTTCGTCATTCACACTGGAAGCAATGCGAGAAGTTCTCCTTCGAGGACGAAGAGCAGTTCTCGTTAGAACTCGATGGTCTTAACTTTGACGATATCAGGAATTATGAACAGACGTTTGGTACCCTGCCCAGTAGTGGCCAGTGCCGAATCTTCATTGCGCAGGAAGACGGCGTAGACTGGGAAGCCATGGTGCTCACTAACTATATCAGTGAGTTCATCGCAATTAAGTGCGATTGATCCTATGAATCCCTTTCTCTTCGAGGCTATCCTAAGAGGTCAAATAAGAGGGCGAGATATCATGGCGGGAATAGGGCTTACTATTCTCTTATTTGGCCTGCTTATCTTCGTTAGTTGGCTTGTTAGTGGGCCTGAACATCTGACTTGTCGTATTAAAGTAGGACACAAGCGATACGTTTATCCGCTTGTGTTGCACAAAGACCACGGCGCTCGCCTACAAGCAGTATGCGGAATCTAAATTCGAAGGATAATAGGTAAATGATCCCACAATATACACTGAAGACGTACACCGTAAGGTTCGACCCTGAGAAGAACGTCTTCATGTTGTGGGATCACAAGCAGCAATATGTGGGAGAAGGACCAAGTGGTAGAGAGCTCGGCCGCGATGCTTGGGAGTTTGGGGCCGAAGCAGTTAAGTATGACTATGATCTCACCAAAGACGAAAGTATCCCACTCAAAGTGAGGTTATAATGCGCAACACTAAGCGTGAAATCGAGTGTCTTAAGCGGCTCGAACAGCTCTCTCCTGTGTACGAAGAGCTTCTCGGCTTTTTCGTACAAGAGAGGCTCATTACAGCAGAAGAGATCAAGGTGATGAGGCAGTCTCCTGAACAAGCACGCTTGCTGCAAGCCAAGCTCGCAGTTCTCTCATCCGAACAAAGAATTCAATTGCTAGAATACGAGTGGGCAATTCTTCCCGTTGAGCGCATCAAGTTGAATATTGTCACTGATCACGGACACCGTGAGTTTCTAGCTGAGAACTGAATGCACACTAACGACCCAAAGAAAATCACAGTACGTGCTTTGCATCCAGATAAATATCTGGATGAGCTGCCGCTCGATTATTATCGTCATATGGTCGACGGTGAACGTCATGACCATATGACCGAAAAGTTCGCTAAAGTGAATAGACGATGGTATTGCTTGGAACGGTTTGTTGAAATCTAACAACAAGAAAGGACATGAGTAAAGTGACTAAAGCCACTGGAAAGTTTGAAGTTAAAAGTATTACATCGTTTCAGGACTTGATTTCGGGCAAGGTTAAGGAACTCGCGGAGAGCGACCTCTGTTTTCAGAACGGAACGGACATCATCCAGCTCTCCCATCAGACGAATCAGGAAGAGAAGAAGGTTGACATCAAGCCGGGCTTCCACACGCTCGTGGAGACGGCCACTGGTCTCCAGACCTCTCGAGTCGAGTTTAAGAAGCGTGATCTGCTCGAGGATGTGAGCAGCACGAAAGCGATCATTTCTGAAGCTCGTGGCTTCTTCAATAAACTCTCGGTTTATGAGAAGCTCAATCGTCCCAAGAAGCGTGGCGTGCTGCTGTACTCGGCGCCCGGACTCGGCAAGTCCTCCTCCATTGAGAAGTTCTGCGTTGATTTTGCGGCGGAAGATCCGGGCACCGTGGTTCTGCTCTGGCCGACTTCGGAAATTGAAGCGGACAGCATTGTTCACTTCTTCAGCCATAAGGCGCAGTATACTGCCGAGTGCACCCGCGTCATCCTCATCCTCGAGGATATTGGGGGAGGAGAGCCCGGTGAATACCGGGGTGCCCAGGGCGTCAATTCTGGTTTGCTGAATCTCCTCGATGGTATCGGCTTGACGTTCAAGCTCCCTACGTTCATTGTGGCGACGACCAACCACCCTGAGAGCCTCTTGCAGTCTCTGGCTGACCGACCTGGTCGATTCGACCGACTCATCAAGCTTGAGCCGCCTTCGCATGAAGAGAAGATTCGCCTCTTGGCTTTCATCTCGAAGCGCGATCTTACTGATGAAGAAAAGGCCTGCATTGGCAAGAAGGGAACTGAGAAGTTCTCTGTTGCCCACCTCGAAGAGATCGCCGTTCGCAGTCTGCTCCATGATAAGTCCTACGCTGAGGTCGTGCAGGAAATGATTGACCACTCGAAGCTCTTCAAGAAGAACTTCGAAGAAAAAGGTGAAGTCGGCTTCGGCCGCTAAACAGGATAGAGCTGGATTTCCGGAAACGCCTAGAAGCATACTAGGACCCTCTAGCAAGAGTTCGATTCTCTTGTCTATCCGTAGAGTACCTCTCGTACGTCTCAAGTTTGGAAGAGCGCTGGCCATATCTTGGCCGAGGGTTGCGGGTTCGATTCCCGCCGAGAGTCAAAAGAGGATGCAGATGAATCTTACTAATTGTCGCCATTGTGGCGCAGATGCGCATTGGAGCTGGGATTTCTTCGAGAAGAAGCCAGTTTTAATCCTTAAAAACAAGCCGGGTCAACACCACAAGTGTCAAAGTACAAAAGAGGACATCTTCCCGGGTTGGTGCCTCAAATGTGGTCGTAACGACCTGAATCTGGTGCGTCACGGATATTATTTTCAGCTTGTCGAGCAATACGGCTTGCCTCATACCTGCACTGAAAATGGCGAAACAGATATAACTGACATAAGTGCTGGTAGGTGTAAGTACTGTAAGGCGACTAACCTCCTGTGGGTGCGCGAAAATGGGCGCTTCAGATTAGTTTCCACAGCAGGAGTTAAGCACAGTTGTCCAGAGACGGATCAGGTATATAAGGACTGGGCGGAAGCTAAACGAATTAACTACGCCTTTGAAAAAGCCTGGATAAACTCAAAACCTGATGACCATCAATGCCCTAAATGCTTAGGAAACGGCCACAAGGTTTTTAGAAGCAAAAATAAACGGCTAATGGCTAAAATGCGCTCCACCGAACGTATTCTAGTTATCAAACCGTGCAAGCATTGCAAGCGCATAGGTGAATTTTCCGCGGCCAAGAAGAAGCAGCACCTTAAAGCTTTAAGAAGAAAGTATTGGCCTTACCGCGCTGGCGTCCACAAGTGGAACCCTAAGGATTTATGAAGCCAAAGAACAAGAAGCCCTACACCGGCCGTGACTACAACATGGTCAACATTATCAAGGGCGCGACCAAGTCTTATGTCGAGAAGGACCTCAAGAAAGAGGCCAACAAGCGCACCTCACGGACCAAAGTGGAAGCTGATGATGAAGAGGAGCCGCTTTGCAAGCAGTGCAGCTTTCCCTATAAGGGCCATACGACTAGAGATAGACATGAGCGGGCAGCGCAGGAATGCGGCTACTGTTCTGTGTCTTGTATGGACTATGCGAGCAGCGAATGAGTAAGCGAATTGATAGGCTTGTTGAAGCTGCCTATAAAGAGGCGCTCAAGAGTACAGGCAGGCATCGCCATGGCGCAATCGTCATTGGCAATGGCGGCCGGATTCTTGCAAAGGCCTGTAATCACTACGGCAGTGGACAGCATGCTGAGGTTCGCGCACTTAAGCGAGTGGCACACGACGCTCGAGATGACGTTGAAGAACTCATCGTCGTTCGTATTCTCAAGAGTCAGAAGTTTGGTATGAGCAAGCCATGTAAGTCCTGTCAAGCTGCTATTAAAGCCACGAAGATTAAGGTTGTCTACTTCTCTACAAGCGAGAATATTCTTGGCCAAGAATCCTATAGTGACTAATAAATGTAGCCCAATGCAAGATCGACTTGATCGCTTATTTCACTCGCATGGCGAGTCTGTTTTGCCATATAACGCCACGTATTTACTTTTCCAGCTTCTGGCCAATCTTCGGTTAATAACAATCAAGACGTCCGTGGACGCAAAAGAATTATTTTTAAATAGAGATTATTTTTCAAATAGAAAAAGAAGGGAGCAAGAACTTGTCAGACTCATTAGACGACAGCTGGAATAGATTGCCACAGGTGAAGGTTCGCATGCGCGAGAATGGTATAGAGACGATTCTAGACGGCCTTGGAGAAGATGGCTTCTGCCATGCAGGTCAGCCCCGAATTCATCACCTCGATGATGGCATCTACGTGGACATCCTTCTAAACGTTGGTAAGTATGGTAGTGTTGTTGCCCTTCCGTTGGAAATCTTTATTCCAGTTGAAGAGACGCAGAAGTCTAAAAAGAAATCTAAAGTGGTTAAACTTCAAGAGGATCAAGTCGACGCTGAATTTGATCAGCTGGTCGAAGAAGATGCGGGCGTAGCTCAGGGGTAGAGCTTCTGCCTTCCAAGCAGAATGTCGCGGGTTCGATTCCCGCCGCCCGCTTTGAAGATAGCGGCTGCCCAAAGGGCAGAAAGAAACTTGCTCCCACCATAGCCTGTGCACCACGCGGTACAAATGTTGTATTCGGTCACTTCCGCTGGGGCCATAGTTCTTTTTCCGCTATCTTCATTCTTTAGGAGACGCAATGGTTGGAGACGAATTCATTCAAGCGTGTCTTGATAACTTAAGTGAACGCCTAGAAAGAATAAACAAGCCTCCTCCAAAATCCAGTTTAGAGTCACAGCTTAAAGCTCTAGTAGCTGAATATGGAGTTGCAGCTACCACAGTTGCATTAGATTCTATTATAGAGAAAGGAGACGAGCATGGTAACTAAGAAAACAGGAAAAAGTATTCCCCCTCCAAATCCGCCTCTGCGAGATCCCGACCACGTCTCCAAGCGTGGAGTGAATTACTGGTTCTCACCTGAGTGGGTTCGTTGCACCAACTCCAGCAATACAAAGTATGGCCGCATCAAAGCGATTAAATCGCCCCACTATAAGGGTCGCGTCGACTTGTACATGCAGAGTAAAGACGGCAAGCTGAACTATATTCAGGGTAGCATCCAGCAAGAGTTCAAAGAGTGGCACGAACAGCGCAAGATTGACTATTTCTTCTTAGCAGAAGATCCTGATAAGCTTGATGAGTTTATTCTCGAAGCTGAGGATCCCCAGTGAAGCTATTGTTGAGCAGTCTTCTTCTATTCGCTGGTTGTGCTACCTTGAATGCAGATTATGTCTACTGCGGCAATGTAGATGTATTGGCTGTCAACATAAAAGCCGACAGTGTTCTTACGTGTCAAGATGCGCTTCGCGTAACTAACAGCGCATATGAACTGCTGTGGCAGCAAGCCGCTGGTCCTCTAAATGACTCCTGGCGTGTGGAGTACACTTGGGGAGGAATTGACGTGACTGGAGCCAGCGCGAAGATTGAGCCTCAACAGCGTTTAATTCGTGTCAAGAGCTCTGTCCCTGAGAGTATCTTTCATGAACTTCTGCATGCATACATGACTGAAACGCGCACCGGTGGTCGCAATCAGCATCGTAAGATGTGCGAAAATGCCAAGTGGCTTAAACTTGAGAAAGACTTTGGCGTCGCGCCTTATTGTCAGTATTAATATCTCAAGTTATTATTAAATAAGGAGCGATAATGTCAAAACGTGAAACAGTAGAAGAATTTTTAGCCAGAGGCGGCAAAATTACTAAATGTCCTGCCAATGAACCAGTAGAGGAAGAGCACAAGGTCAATCCTACTCAGACAGCAGGAGCATCCATGATGTCCTTGGCTGAAGGCGCTCTATATTATTCAGAATCTAAGGCGAAGAAAGAGAAGAAGCTCTCTGAAAAGACTATTAACTTTGCTGTATTGCCGACTAGTCTCTTAAAATATCTACCAAAGGTTAAGAGTTAAGTAGGATCTACCTTTGCGGTGAGTATACCGTCCACAAATGTAAGCGAACCGTCTACCCCCATTGGAGTGAGCTTTGCTAAAGCTACAGTGGTAGATATTCCAGTGGGTAATGCTCTTCGCAGATTTATGACAGCAATGAGAGCAGCCGCTAGTGACTTAAAGGGAAGCTTAATCGCAGCCTGTTGAGGTTGAATCGCTGTATCGTTGTAGCCTTGCATAGCACTGAGTACCGGGTTAGCACCACCATCCTGCACGCCCTCTAGAAGTGCTTGCTGCAAAGCAGTGTCAAGCGCAGCAACAATTATCTCTTGATCATCTG
>JGI24121J20154_1000135_pt1 | contig 23947 bp, 21 predicted proteins | sample Subbio2Aug_QV12A_FD_20154 | JGI IMG/M metagenome (IMG submission 20154)
TAACGTTTTCGGGCTTTGCGTTCGGGCGGGTTTCGGAGCACAAAACTGTCAACTTGCACTGAACTTGAATAGAAGCACAAAGCTCCAAGTTTGCACGTAACCCCGCCTGACGCAAAACCCGTGTTATAGGGCGTTTTTCTTTTCATTTGTCGGTGTCTTGTCTGTAATTATGTCGAAGCCAAATAAACCTTTTTTTATTGTCAGGTCAACGTATTTAAAATTTTCAATGTCAATGTCACAAGGGAAAACTATTTGTTTTTCTCTTCCATTAATAACAACTTCACAATATGGTTCAGCACAACCACCACCACGTCCTTTTGCTAAATGCCCTGTCGAAATAATTTTACAAGTTAATTGCTTTGGGTTGTCATTTAGAAAATAATAATTTGTCATCATAAGTCCGGTAATTAAGAGTCCACCCCAAGTAACTACATTGAATACAAGCTGCAAGAAAAAACCACTTGTCGAATAGTGTTTAGAAAGAAAATCACTTGTCAATGGAGTCAAAATAAGACCTGTCCCAAACCAAATACCTGTCGGAATTGCCCAATGAATAAGTGTCTTACGATAAATATGAGTTTCAAAAACTGTCAAGTAAATTGTCCCGATAAACAAAATTGTCAGTAAAGTATTAACCCAATTAATATTTGCTGTCAATGCTTTGAAAAACCTTTGATAGTCATTCAGTTTTTGGTCAGTGTCAATATGTTTTTGCTGTCGTTTCACTGTCGTTTTTTAAAATGCCCTATAACGTATGCTACTTTGCCTAGTGCTGGGTTTTGGAGCCCGTCACTGTCAGTTTAGCTACATAGTTAATTTTTGTAAGGCGTTTAAAGTTTGTAAACTAGCCAGCATTAGGCAAAATAGTGGTTAGCACACGGCATTTATTCTACGTTTCTAAAGTAATCTTTTTTGCATAAACTTCGACTCGTCATTGTCATTTGGAGTCCAATTCGGTCAATATTTTGCGTTAAGTCTTTCGGTTTCCTATTCAACGTAATGTTGAGCTCGTCACTGTCTTTTGGAGTCCAAATTTGTCTATTAAAGCAAAAAGTCATTGGTTAATTTTCTCAACGCAAAAAACGGAAAATTTTTAAAAGCTCTGCTGATAAATATGCTGTGTGCTAACGTATTGCTACTTTGCCTAGTGCTGGGTTTTGGAGCCCGTCATTGTCAGTTTAACCTTTAGTTTATTGTTGTAAGGCGTTTGAAGTTAGTAAATTAGCCAGCATTAGGCAAAACAGTTGTTACAAGCTGGCCTTCTTTCTTCAGTGCAGTATTTTATAAAGTTTTCCATAGTCTCCCGATTGTCCAAATTCAGTTGTATTTAATGTCGTCCCCGTTATCACATTTTGGTCACAGTCAAAGCATATTTTCGCTGTCCCAATAATTTTATTATCTTTCTTAAACACTAAAATGTCACGATAAACAGCTATACAAGCCATTGCAATTAATTCTTTGTGTTGTCTTTCACAAAATATTTTGTTTAGGCTTTCAAATTTGTCAGAGTTAATTTCAGTCTTAACAAAGTCTATTTTTTCTATGTCTTTTAAATATATGGTGTCTGATAATTTGTCAGGTGTATATTGAATTAATAACTCCAATTGTTTTTCTTCTTTTTCTGTTTTTTGAGTCTTTTCTTCAATTTCCCAAATTTTGTCTTCGTCAATGTCTAAATAATAATGTTCAACTTCATTAAAATCAAAATATGGTTTACAAACGGTCTCATTTTCGGTTTTGGCAGTTTTTTTGCTGTCCGTGTTGTTGTTGTTGTTGTTGTTGCAACCGAAAACTGTGATTAAAAAACCAATTGTCAATATTCTATACGTTGTCGTCATAGGCTTGCTTGTAACGTATGCTACTTTGCATAGTGCTGGGTTTAGAGCCCGTCACTGTCAGTTTAGTTACAAAGTTAATTATTGTAAGACGTTTAAAGTTTGTAAACTAGCCAGCATTATGCAAAATAGTGGTTAGCCGGTCGGTTTTATAATATTCTACCAATTAAGTATCCAATTGTACCAAAAATAAAATATTTCATTAATTCAATTTTTAGTTCTTTTGATTGAATATAAAAACTTTTCAACTGCCATTTCAATTTAAAATATTCTATTATGTTTAAATCAAGATATATTAAAAAGACTTCATTGTCAACATTATTTTTTATGAAATACTTACAATTCATATTAGATATATCTTGTTTGTAAGTTTTTAAAACAATAATATTGTCAGCAAGCTTAGAATTATTTAAAAATGGTGTTATACCTTTAAAAAATTCTGATTCAACTTCCTGAATTTTACCATATTTAAATAGTATTTTGTATTCAATCAATTCGGGATTTTTGTATTTGACATAAGCTTTTACCCACATTTTTTTATATTGATTTTACCTTTTAAGAATTTTTTGCTTTTGAGATTCATATTCCTCCTCAGTCAAAATTCCCTCGTTTAGTAGTTCCTTTAATTCTTTTAATTCACTAGTAATAGTGTTTGACTTTTTGTCTTCAATTACAATCGTTTCCTTTTTATCTTTATTGTATGCCCAAATTAATGCAAAAATCCAACCTAATATTGTCCAGCCTAAAAATAGATTGAGAATAAAAATAGACACATAATTTCTATGAATACCATAAGATATTAAACTTGGTAAAAAGTAAATTAAGATTAATACAATAATTAAAATATATTCCATTTTGTAAATTTTTTTAATGTTATTAATAAGAGTTTTTCTAAACTGACGGCTAACGGTTTGCGGCTTGGCGTAGTGGCGGAATTTTACCACAAGAGTTCAATCGAAGAACTGCACTTGAACCTACCACAAAACTGTCATACGAAGCACTGAACCCGCCATTACGCCAAACCGCTGTTAGCTGCTGCCCTTCTGTCTTTCGTCCTGATTGTCTGTCAGTTGTGCGGTGGGACAGACACACTCTTTGCCAAGTTTTGGTCTGTGCGTTGGCTTGTGCGACTTGGCAATGTGTGTGGCTGTGAAGCGTTGGCATTACTTGATTAAGTTTTTAGTGTAAAATTCTGCAAGTTTAGTTTCATAGTTGTCTTTTAGCTCTTTTATTACTTTTTCTTTTAGCGGTTCTATATGTTGTAGTTTCTCTTTGATGTGATACGGAATAAACAATTCAGTTAGCCATTTTAAGTCAAAGGCTGTATAGTCGTATGTTTCGTAATTGATTAACCAATTATAGTAGTCTGATTTTTTTGAAATTTCTTGAATGCTTTCTTGTTTAAAGTCCACATTTAAGTAAGCAAGGCAATTAATGAAATTGAAACCTGTAAAATTCTGAAACTTCCATTTTCCGTTATCTTGTTTAATGTCGTAAGGTGAACAACTTTCAACCACACTTTCAATGAAACTTTTTAAAAGGTTTAAGTTTTCGTCTTTAGTGAAAACGCCTTTAAATGCTGCGTTCATATAAAAGTCAGCATCAAATTTACTTTCTAAATATTCAACGGCTTTTTGTTTGATTACTTGTTTTCCTGTTTCATTAGCAATATTCCACGAAGCAAATATTTGCTTTGTGTCGTGCACTCTGTTACATTTTTTACAAGCTGTTGTAACATTGTTGAACAATTTTACAAAAAATGCTTTGTCATCTTCAGTTAAAACAAAATTAGCCTTCTTAAATGCTATATCACTAATTGATTCAAGAACATCATCACCCGAATTGTGATGTTTATCGTCAAATGTCAGTTCAATAATTGTTTTGATTTGCTTCGATGAAAATATCTGAATCTTTGCTTTAAAAAATTTAATAGCATAAGTCCAATTATTGTGATTAAAGTCTTCTGCAACTCGTAAATAATTTACAAATGGTTCTGTTATCGGTTTTAATTCTTCATCTGATAGTTCAGCTTTTGAAAGTAACAGCATTATCTTATTGAAAGTAAAACGAAGCGACTGGCGATAAGATGAAAAGTAATCTTGTTTTAAAATATCATCATTAAAATTAATGCTATCCCAAATACCTGTTGTATATTGAAATGTAAAGAAATTTGTAATTGTGCTAATAAAACTTTGCTTTTCACTTTCAATAATCGGAATATTTTGAATTTTATACTCCTTGAAAAGTGTTTCCAACTTCTTTTCTTCAACAAAGAAGAACATAAATGATAAAAGCAAGCTATCAAATTCTTTAAATCTGTATTCATAACTTTTATCAGTGGTAAAACTGATTAAAACACCTTCAATCCCTTTTGTTATCGCTTGTCTAAACGTGTAAAAATCATCTGTAACAATATGATTAGCGGAATAAAAAGCATATAGAATACGAAGTTCTTCCAATAACAAATTAATTGCATTTGTCCCCCAACTTGTCCCGCCATTTGCATAGAGTTTATTTGTGCTTAAAATACTTTCAAATTGTTCATCAATGATTTCACGACTCCAATGCAAATAATGTTTTTCTTTTACCTTAATAAATTCGTCTCTTAATTCAACAGGAATTGAAAAATCATTGATTGTATTATGCAAGTCAATATCATCTATTTTCGGAAGTATTTGCTTGTTCTCACTTTCCCACCAAGGAGAATCAATAAAATTGCGAATCTGTTTTATGTTGTAAAGCGACAAAAAATGAATGGCAGAATTATTTTGATTTTTACTTTTTTCAGAAACACTATTTAAAATTTGCCAACCCTTTACGTGTTCGCCAAGTTTACATAAATAATAGCCTTCGGCTAATGCTTCGTTAAGATTTTCCGAATGTGCGATCGCTTTGCCTTTTAGGTCTGTGATAAGCGTTTTTATTCTAAACTTGTGGAATTGACAAGACAAGCAATTGCAATTACTATCGTAATGCTTGACTTTGATTTTATGATGCTCTATTTCCGTGTATTTTTCTCTGTAACATATACATTGAATTAAACAGTTGTTGAGAATAAGGAAAATTTCTTTTAATTTTTCTTCATATGGTTTTAACGATTCATCGCTAATTGTTACAACCGTGTTTTCAACTTTTACTTTTTGCAAAAGTTCGTGAATTGCTTTATTGCTTGTTTTGAGGCAGAAGTGCGAATATGAATCGTGAAAACTTTCTTTACTGTTGAAAATTGGAAGTCTGGAAATTGTTCTTGGGTGGATAAAATTGAACCCTTCAAATAGCTTTAAATATTCTAAAATTTGGTCAACAAGATGAAGTTCTGCATTCGGCATAAACGAATTCTTTCTTGCTGGTGTTATTACCGCAATTTCTGATGTTCCCTTTTTTGCTTTGTCGGTGTCAAATTCTGAAACAACAAAGTCCCAAACAGGTTTTATTTTTGTGGCTGAATCAAAATTATTTATCAGCTCTTGTAAAATCGTTGTGCAGTCGTGAAATTTAATTTTTACACCGTGTTCATTTAATTTGTTTTCATCGAAGTTGAAATCTTTTTTCCTATCAATAATTAAAAAGTGTAACTCATTATAATTTTCATATTTTTTTGTTTCTACAAAGGTTTTTAATGTGCTATTAACTTTTGTGCTTGTATTGTTTGCTGTTACTTGAAAACAAATTTTTCTTTCCGTATCGTGTAAGTCAATCGTTTCATAAGTTGGACTTTCGATTTTGTCTTTTGAAAGGTTTATTCCAAAAAGTAAATTTAGAAAGTTGCGAAAAAAGCCTTCTGCTGTAACAGCTTCGCTGTTTAAATTATTTGCTGTTTGCCTTTTTATAGCATCCACGTATTGACCCAAAAGTTTGTCAATTTCTTCTCTATAATTTCCTGTTTGAGTTAATGCCATAAACCTAATTTCCTTCAACAATTTTTATTTCTTCTTCGGTCAACTCGTATAGTTGGTAAACTAACTGGTCTATTTCCGAAATTAATTCATCAATCGGGTTATTAGACTTGATGTTCTCAATTATTTCAACAGTAAGTTTTTCAACTTTTATTGCCTTTTCGTCATTAAAATTATTGCTCGCAGGTATATTTTGTAAAACACTCGGCTTTATTTGAGCAAGTGTCCTGTTCTCTTCCATTGAGATTAGACGGTAGAAGTAGGTAATTAATTTTGAGTTTAGTAAGCCGACTAAAAAATGGTTAGAATAAACACCATTTGACGCAAAAATATACATACCATCAGTCGGATATAACCTGTTTTTGTCTATGGAAACAGAAATTTTATCACCCGTAATTACACCTACAATTTTTTCGTCCTTTTCAAATATTTCTTTTTCCCTTGCTCTATGCAAAGACCAAAATGGATGTTTACCTTGCTTTACTTCAGTGCAAGTGATACGGCTTTTGAAATTTGAAACGTAATTAATGATGTTGATAATGTTACTTTCAGGGTCTGACTTTTTAGTGTAAATAACTCTCTTTCCAATATCAGTTGCTAAATATTTGGTAACATCTCTACCGCCTGTTATTGTAGGAAATATATAATCTCTTTCAAGTGAATTTTCATTTATTATTGTTTCGTCAATAATAAATGCTTCTTTTAAATCTGGGCTAATTCCCCTTTGAATACCATCATTGTCAATTAAATCAGATATAACAGATTGTTTAAATCGGCTTAAAATTTTATACCCTGTTATGTTACGAGTTGCAAAAACAGTATTTGGAAGTTCGCTAAAAACAGTCGTTTCAATTTCAAATGGAATTATGTCATCAATGTGGACATTGTCTTTTGCACTGTATTCAAAAACTTTTGTTATTGGCTTATATGACTTGTTTCCGATTTGAAGAATACACGAAGGCCTCGCAACATCTTCGAATATGTTATCTCCAAGATTGGCAACTATCAATAATTGATAGTTCGCTAAGATTTTTTCACGCAATTTAATATTGTCAACTTGATATAGTATAACATCAGGTATAATTTGACAAATCAGCCCTTGATTTGATTTTATTATAAAACTTAGATTGATGAAAAACATAAAGGTATCAATCATTCGAACTACAATATCACTGTTCCATTCCTTGATGAATTTCAGCTCTTTTTCAGACAAACTTGCTCCCCAAGGCGGATTTCCCATAACCACATCAAAGCCCACAAAATCCCCATCATCATTCAGCACTTCGGGAAATTCAAAACGCCATTCAAAAGCATTTTCAAAAACCTTGTTGGCTTTTATTTCTTCAATTTCGGCTTCAAGTTTTTTGGTTTCTTCGGTGAGTTGTTGCACTTTTTTGTTCCAATCGGCTTTTTCCTTTTTGCTCATTTCAAAAAGTTGCCCCTGATTGGTCATTTGATACAAGTCGCCTGATAGTTTCCGTAGCTTCTTTACTTTCGGGTCGTTCAACGAAATCTCACTTCTGAAATCCGTTTTTATATCGGCAATCAGGCGTTCCATTTCTCGTTTCTGTTCCTTGCTTTCAGCGTTTCGGTAAGTGTCAACGGCTATTCGGTAGCTATCAATTGTCCATTTGCTTTTTTTTAATGCTTGTTTCAAGTCTGCATCAATGGCAAAACGGCTTACTAAAGAGTTTCCGCATTTTATGTTGATGTCAATATTCGGAAGCGTTTCAAGTTCAGTGCTGTTTTTGTAGTAAGCATTTTTCAAAAGCTCAATCCACAAACGCAAACGGCAAATTTTTACCGAATTGGAATTGATGTCCACACCGAAAAGGCAGTTTTCAATAATGGTTTGCTTTTCGTGGAATAGCGTTTCTTGTATGCGTTGGCTTTCTTTGTTACTTGGATTGTATTCAAAAAGTTCTCCTTCTTCGTCTGTTACAATCAGTTCATCATTCAACACTTCCACCTGATATTCTTTCAGGCGTTTTTCGTCAAGGTCTTGCAGGATTTTCAAGTCGTTTTTTACGGCAATCATTTCATTTAGTGCCGAAACCAAAAAGTGTCCTGAACCAACGGCAGGGTCGCAAATTTTGATGCTGTTTACAATTTTGTTGGCTTCTTTTCGGTCGTCAATTTTGTCGTAAAGTTCTTCAATGCTTGTGCAGTTCCATTTTTTTGTTTCGTTGAATTTCTGCACAACCGCTTTGCGAATAGTTTCACGGCACATATACATTGTGATGAAACCGGGAGTGAAAAACGAACCGTCTTTGTAACCGTTTATTTTCTCGAAAATCAAACCGAGAACCGAAGCGTTAATCAGCGTTTTGTTGTCTTCCTGAATTTCTTCTCCGCCTTCCGCTCCAAAGTCGTAAGCATCTAAAAACTCAAATAAATATTGTAGCGTGGAAATATTTCCAGTTCGTTTTTTGCCTTGCTGGTCTTTCAGCACAGTTTGCGAAAAAATCGGAATGGTTTTATCGTCTTTCAGGTTGCTGATAAACAAAGTAACCTGCTCAATGTCGGTAGGCTCGAATAGCGAAGAATTGAGATAAGGAGTTTTTTCAAATGCCTTTTTTACATCTTCGTTTCGTTCATCATACTTGCGTGCCAACACCTGAAAAAACAAGCTGTTCAGGTCGTCATAGTTCTTGATTTTGTCAAGATTGAGAAACGAAAATGATTTGTCGCCTTTGTGATAAGTAATGAGTTGGGCTTCCAACAACTTCAAAAACAAAATGCGGTTTATCCAAGTAATCGAAAGTTCAAGAGCAACATTAAAAAGTCGTTCTTGTTGGGTGTTGCCGAATTGGTTTGGTTTTTCAAGTCGGCTAAGTTTATCCAAACTGTCAAGTTGAATAATCGCATCTTCAAGGATTGTTCCTGTGTGTCTTTCACCTGCTTTGTTTCGTTCAATCAGTTTTTTGCTTCCTTCTTTGGTTTCAGTCAAACCGATAATGTGCAACAACTCGCTGTAAAATCTTTTGTCAAGGCTGTTGCTGTCGTTGGTAAACGGAAGTTTTAAAAGATGCTCTGGCGACAACAATTTGAATAAAGCAATCAGCGAATTATCGTCTGCCTTGTCAGTATTGCGTAACGGTTTTTGAAAGTCCTGAATGTTGAAATAAGTAAATTCAATCTCTGCGGTTATGTCGGCAATAAACGGCTCGGCAATTTGTTTGTAGAAAAAGTCCGTTTTAGTGTCTGCCAAACGTCCTGCTTCAAAGTCGTTGAATTGTTTTACAAGATTTTTGTTTTGGGCAAAAAGTCTGTCGAATAGGGTAGCGTCAAAAATGAACCATTCGTTAATGTTGGTCGCTACCAAATGTTTTACTTCAAGATTTTTGTGAGTAATTCTCTCTCGTAAGTAATACAAAACCAATTCCTGAAACGCTTTTGCATTCAGTTTTTTGGTTGTAATCATTTCCGATTTGTTGGTCGGCTTTTTAGCTTCGAGAATTACGCCAACTGTCGAGTTTGCATTTTGTCCGTTATGAATAACAAGGTCGTTTCGACCTTTGGTATTTATAAAATGATTTTGCTTGTAATAGGTGTCTTTAAGAAAGTCAGAAACTAAGTTTTTATGAAACTCTTCGCTTTCCGTGTCATTTGTCCTGTCGAGTAAAGTAATGAGATTGGTCTTGAAACCTTCAATTTCAGTCCTGTTTGGTTTTACTTTTAAAAAGGCTTTGTTTAGTGCCTTTCGCGGTTTCAATTCTTTTAAAATCATCTACAAATTATATTTTCTATTTCAGTCGGTTAAGATAAGTTTTTCGGTCGGAACGGTGTCAGAGCGTTGGCAAAAAAATGGCTCTTTTGGTTTTTTGAGCGTTGGCTCGTGTGTCGGAAAAAACCAAATGTGCCATTTTGCGGGTTGGCTTTTTTTTGTCTGTCTGTTCGTTAATTTTTGCACTGTCGTCTGTTCTTTAGGGTTGCAGCTAACGGTTTTGGGCTTGGCGTTCGTGCGGGATTTCAGGGCACAAAACTGTCAACCCTGCACTAAATTTGATTTGAAAAACTGAACTTGAATTTAAGCACTTCACCCCGCATGACGCCAAACCCATGTTATGCCTTCGTTGTTCTTCTCGGTCGACTGTTGGTCTGTCTGCGGTGCGTTTGGGTAGGCATACTCTTTTGCAAGCTTTGGCTTGAGCTTGGCTTTGTGTGGCTTGCAAATGTGTATGACTACGAAGCGTTGGCATTGGACTTGTCGATTGATTTAATTACTCTGTCCCACGTTGTCAATGCAGGTAAAAATTGTTGTAATAACTTGCTGTTTTTGTCGTCTGATTTGTCAAAAAGCTTTTTTGTATTTATAGAAAATTTCAAGTCATCCGATTCTTTGAAACAGTCCTCTAATACAATTTCATAATAAAATTCAGTCTCTGATTTTTCTTTGCCCTTAATTTTTGATTTGTGTTTTAATTCAATAGATTTTATTTCAGAGTAGTGTCCTGTCAAATTAATTGGTTTACTTCTGCCACCAGAATAAATTAAAAGTCTTGTTGCGTCAAGAATACCTGAAGGGAAGTCCTTAACAGAATTGTTGCTTTCAATTGCGTGAAAATAAAAAGTCTTACTTGTCTTTAATGTTTTAAGGTCTTTAGAACGGCAAAAACCAAGTGCAACTTTAATGTCTGTTGTTGGGGCTTCGTTTTCAATGAATAACGAAAACTGTTTTCTGTCGATGAAACCTGCAATTTTGTTTCTGAATATTTCTGCTGTTGATGGGTTTTCTATTTCTAATTTACGCCTTTTGCTAATATTCAAAAATTCTTCTTCTTGGTCTATTCCTAAAAATCGTCTATTTGCCAAATTAGCTGCGATTCCTGTTGTTGAGCTACCCGTAAATGGGTCTAAAATCCAAGCATTTGGTTTTGTCGAAGCCAAAATAAGTCTTGTTAAAACTGAAAGTGGTTTTTGTGTCGGGTGTTTACCACAAGATTTTTCCCAAGGAGCAATTGCCGGAAGTTTCCAAACATCTTTCATCTGCTTGTCGTCATTCAATTGCTTCATTAATTCGTAATTGTAATAATGAGGAACTTTTTCGCTTTTTCTTGCCCAAATGATTTGTTCAGTTGAATAAGTGAAATAACGACAAGAAAAATTTGGAGGTGGATTTGTTTTCTCCCAAGTAATAACATTTAAAATTTTGAAGCCTAATTCTGTTAGAATTTGACCCACAGAAAAAATATTATGCATTGTACCACTGATCCAAATGGTTGCATCATCTTTCATTTTGTCACGAACTAACGAAAGCCATTTTCTATTAAAGTCATTTACAAACTCAAATCCTTCTGATTTATCCCACTTTCCTTTGTTTACACTTACTATTTGTCCGTTTTGAATTGACAGACCGTTGTTAGATAAAAAATAAGGAGGGTCGGCAAATACCATATCGAACTTATGTTCAAATTGAGGCAAAATATCCATTGTATCTCCTTTGAGGAGATAGAAATTTTTATCATCAGATTTGAAATAGGGTCTCAACATTTTGCACTAAATACCAATATCACTTTTAAATTTCTTATATAAATCAGATTGACCTACGCCACCAGATTTAAAATTTTCATTTGTAAATTCATCATCACTCAATTTAACCTTAAGTAAGTGAGAATAAAATACTTCCTTTGAAATGTTATTTTCTATACCAATATAATTGATTAAGTCCTTTAGATATCTCATTAAGGCTATTACACCTGTTGATTTGGAAAGAATTTTGGTTTTATCCTGCCAAGCAATTGGCCATCGTTCTTTAGTAGCAGAAAAGTATGACCACAATACATTAGCAATTTCATTGTCTTTATTTTCAATAAACCAATTTCTAAAAAATAGCTTGTTTAAATCTTTACCTTCTGCTCGTTTTAGTTTTTTACCTTTAATTAATAAATCTCTATCTAAACTTGGATTCGTACTTATGTATTTGATAATGTTTTCAGCAATAGTTGCTTGAGCTATCGTTTCATTACCAGTTTCCGAAATTCCCAATCTTTTAATTTGACGATAAAGTGGGCTGTCATTTTCTTCGTTTAATAGTTTTACAATATTATGGGCAGTTCTTTGTGGACTTTTTGACTTTGCAAGTTCATATAAATCATATACCAATGAATTATTGACACGAGTTTGTGCTTTATTAATTGTTGCAAAAATATTTGATTCATATTCTTCATCTATATCAATAAATACTGTAACAATTAGGTCGAAATTAAACTCTTGGCTAAAAACCCCTTTCTCCTTAATGTATTTTTCTATGCCAAATACCCGATGTTGCCCATCAATTATTTTTGCTATTTTACTATCCTTTCTGAGTTCTAGAATATTATTGTGATAATTTAATACGTTTGTGTCTATTCTTTCTTTTTCCTCATTATAGTTTATGGTATTAATACTAAGAACTATGCTTGAAGGAAAAGTTGCGTCTTCAAAAGATACATATTGGGAAATTTCTTCTAATCTTGTTTTAGACAAACCGCGTTGAATACCAAAGTAGCTGCCATCTTTTTCCTGACTTCTTATTCTTTCAATATCATTTCTTGAAATTTCTAATAGGTCTTGGCATTTAATAACTCCGACATAAAATACACCTATTGGTTGTTTTACTTCTAAACAATTTATTTTTATAACGTTTTCCATATTATCGATTCTTAAATTGTTCTCTTAGTAATTGAAATGCCTCTCTGCTAGATTTTGCAAAATCTGAATTGTCAGTTTTGTAATAATTGTGACATTCAAAAATTATATAAGTTAAAACTGATATGGCAAAAAGACCAAAAGCCCAAGTTTGAAAATCGAATTCATCTCTTGTTTTTACAAAAGTAAATGCATAAAGAATTGAAAGAATTATACCAAGTAAAAAGAAGAATAAGAGGAATAACAATTCTGTTTTATTTCTGTTGTTGCCGTTTGTATTGTTAAACCATAAATACATTGAACTAAATAAAAATGTTGAACTATATATGAAAAAAGCCTGAGCATCAAATATTTTTGGGATTGAGGTTTTGTCTACTATTAAGAGTACCAATGCACCAATGTACAGTGGGAAAAGATTTCCAAGGACTTTGTATAATATATCTGGGAATATTTGAAGAAATATTCTCAGCCAGAATTTTATATTACTCAATGATTGTTTTAAGTATTCCATTTTTTAATAATTCTAAGTTTAATAAGTAATCTGCCTTGTCAAAATATTCTCTTAACGGTTTTAATGTTGATTTCCAACCAGCACCATCCGTTATCCAAATGAATTCAATTCCCTGTTTATTCCAATAGCGATTCATTTCTATGTATTCGGTTGCGGTGGATTTTAGTTTTGAACCACCACCACCATAAAAATTACATTCAATGAAAAAAAGTTTTCCGTTTTTATTAATTGCAAAATCAAGCTGTCTCGAGGATTTATCAACTATAACATCTAAGTTCCAATGTTCTTTTATTTTTTTCGCAGTTGCTTGTGGCAAATATTGTAACCCTAAGTTTTGGCAAGTGTCAGAAACAAATTCTTCAACCAAACTTTCCATTAATGTACCGCCTCTGTTTTTTCTGCCGTTACTGTCTAACCCAACTTCAACGCCTGTTGCATAATCAACAAGATTTTTCACTTTCTTATCTTTAAGTATTTCTCCAATTCCAGAATTAACTACAAAATATGCTAATTCTTTGCATTCTTCATCCGTAAGTTTTCCCTTCGAAAATGAATACTTTTTGTAAATAAAATTCTTGGTGTCAATCAAAATATCTATTGATTTTTCACGAACAGCAATAAGGGTAGGAAAGGCTTTTATTACTTGAGGATATTGTTTTATCAAATTATACGCTTCAGTTTCAATATTTTCTTTGCCAACAAGGAAATTTAATAAGTTCAATTCCTTTTCAATCGGTTCTATATTACTAAATACTTTAGCCCAATTAACGAAGTAATCCCATTTTGTAATTTTCTCTTTAAAGCTTTGCGTTATTTTATCGAAAAGCAAATCTTCATTTTGCAGATTAAGCAGGTTGCAAAGCTTGTTCATAGTTATAATTTGTAATTAATAGTTCGTTTAATTCACCTCTTTTTTCAGGGTTTGCATTGATACTTCTTCTTGCTTTTACTCTCGAAATTGAAAACTCTGAATATATCTCGTCAAAGAAGTTATCGTTTGTGTCTTTGCCTTTTACGTCTGAATTGCTCAACATCCATTTGTAACCCTGCTTTTCAAGTTTTGAGCAAAAATTTCGTAATCGAATTTGTTCTTCATCATTAAATTCATCTTTTGCATATGAGTTAAAACTAGATGTATTACTTAATGGTTTATAAGGCGGATCGAAATAGAAGAATGAATTTATAGTCGCCTCATTTAATGTCTTTTCGTAGTCGCCACACAGAATTTCAACTTTTTGCAAAGCATTGCTTACTGCTAAGATGTTTTTATCATCACAAATGGTTGGTTTTTTATAACTCCCCATTGGAACATTAAATCCGTTGTTTTTATTGACACGATACAAACCATTAAAACAAGTACGATTAAGAAAAATAAACAAAGCGGCTTGTCCGCTTTGTTCTTCTTTTCTTGTATTGTATAATTTTCTTTTTTGGTAGTAGTATTCTTTTTTTAGTTCGTCTTTCCCCTCAAGTCCGTGGAATTCGTTTTGTAAAACTTGAAGAATCGAAATAAGTTCTTTTGGTCTTGAAGCTATGGTTTTGTAAGTATTTATTAAGTCCTCGTTAATGTCGTTTATGACAGCTTTTTCCAGTTTTGGAAAGTTGTTAAGCATCCAAAATAAAACGGCACCACTTCCAACAAAGGGTTCAATGTATGTAAACTTTTTATTTGTGATTTCATAAGGCAATGACTTTTCAATCTCTGTTATGAGTTGTGTTTTTCCGCCTGCCCATTTTAAAAATGGCTTTGCTGTTTTATCCGTCATATTAAAGTCTTTAAAATGGTTTTTGCTTTATTTAGTCCTTGCATTGCGAAAGGGTCGCTGTCTATTGTGTCCAGAACTTTGTCGCTAAGCCAAAGAGTCAACAACTCTTCTTCTGTTACCTTGTAATAGTTCGCTAGCTTGATTACTTGTTCTCTTGTTAATCGTCTTTCGCCTCTTTCTATTTTGCTAATCAAAGCGGTGTCGATTTCTAAATATGCAGCAACCTGTCTAAGCAGTATGCCTTTAGATTCACGTAATGTTCTTATTTTTTCTCCAAGTGAGTTCATTGTACAAATTTTGATTTGTCAAGTTGTGTCAAATTTATTAAAGTTATTTGTTCTGATGTCACTTTGTTGTAGTTTAATTATTCACAGTCTTGGTGCGTTGGCGAAAAATGGGTCTTTTGGTTTTTAGCGTTAGGTTGAGTGTCGGCAAAAACCAAATGTGCCATTTGTGCGGTTGGCTGTCTTTTTACAATGAGGCATAACGGTTCTCAGCTATACGCAGGCAGGGATTTTTACAACTAAACTTTCCTACGAAGAACTGAACTTTAAATTTACCACTTTCCTGTCCTACAAAGCACGAACCCCCTGCTTGCGTATAGGTGATGTTATCGCTTCGGTGTTCTTTTTCATCCGCTTGTTTGTCGGTCAGCGTTGGCAAAGACATACTCTTTTGCAATTTTTGGCGGTGCGGTGGCTGGTGCGAATTGCAAATGTGTGTGGCTTTTAGCGTGGGTATTATTTCTTGCTCCATTCGTATTTTGTTTTGTCACAACCACATCTAATTTTCTTTGCAACTGTGTCATAATTCTTAAGTGAAACCATTGGTCTTTTACATTCAATATCTTCACAGATAAATATTCCTTCTAGTTCTTTAATGTCTTTCCAAAATGCTCTTAAATCCCCAATTTTAGGATTGAATGTACTTGCGTGAGATAAGTTATTTAAAATGGGTGATGCAAGAATATTATCTATTAGCGTAAACTTGTCTTTTAACTCTGGACTGCAAATTTTAATTTCTGATTTTATGCGAGTAATTAATTCGTGTGGCATTCTGTGTTCATTTGTGCTGTTATAGTTAAATGCCACTTTAGCTTCAATATTAAACGCAATTTCCTTTAAGGAAAACTCTAAATACCTGCGGATTGGATTTCCTAAATCATCTATTTTGCTTTCTGCAATACATTTTTCAATCCTCTCTTTGAGGTCATTTGGCTCTTCGTCAAAATGAGTTCCCTTATCCTCAGACCATTTAATTTCATTTATAATCCAATTTTTAGTTTTTGCTAACGGGCTTACAAAGTTTGTAAACCAATCTTCCTCGTGAGTAAGCAATATAATTTGATATTTGGAAAACTTTTCAAATATTAATTCTGCAAATTTCTTTCTATGGTTGGAGTCAAAACTTGAAATTACATCATCTAAAACAATGAACTTATTTTTGGTATTAAAAGCATCTACAGAAGCTAAAAAGAATGAAATTCCAAAGCAATTCAAATGAGATTCACTAAAGTATTTTTGTGGAGGGAAAACCCAATTTCCGTTGTATTTGTATTTAATCGTTATTCCTATTAATTCGTCTTCTTCTCCAATAGTTTCAATTGCAATGTCCTGAAAAGGTTCGCCAGGATTCATATATTGGTAGTACTCATTTATTTTGCCAGAAAAAGTTGAAATGAAATTTTCAAGTCCTTCTTTTTGCTTTTTTACAAATTCATTATAAATAATCTCTAACGATTTTTGTTGTTTTTCAAGTATTATTTTCTGCTTATTAAATTGCTGAATTCTCAAAAAAGCATCCTTAGAAGCAGAAATATTTGAATAAAGAACTGCTGAATTGTCCTTTTTGAAAATGTCTTGTATTTGCTTGATTCTTATGGTTATTTTTTCTTGAAAGTCAAAATCAGTTAATTCTAATTTGATGGTATCGATTTTAGGTATTTTGTTTCCCGAAGTAACTTTTTCTAAACTTGATTTTTGAAACTCATTTACTTTTTTCTTTAAGTCTTCAAACCCTGTTTTGATGTATTTATAATCTTCCGATTCGATTAGTGTCTCTGAAAAAATGGCATCTAATCTTTTTATGCGTTCAACAGTTATAGATTGGATTAATTGCTTCGCTTTATCAAAAGATGCTTTCTTCTTTGTCGATTCTTCAATTTCTTTTAACCTTTCAGCTATTTCTAAGCGAAGTTCATCAATGCTTTTCGGTTGTAAACAAAGCGGGCAACTTTCGTCTTTATGATATTTTTTAGATAAAACTGCATCTCCAGTTTTCAGTAATTCGCCTAAAAATGTTTGCATAATGCTTTCAACATCATTGGCAATTATCTCAAACTCATTATAGTATTTTTCGTATTCTGTATTTATAAATTCTATTTCAGCTTTGAGCGTACTGATAACTGAATTTGACTTTTCTAAAAACGCCAACTCTTTATTCAGTTTATTATTTGTAGCATTTTTTAAGTGAGTTAAAACTTTATCAATGTCCTTTATTTCTTTAACCTCAATGCCTGTTTTTAAAGGCTTTATTTTTTCATTGATAACCTCAATTAAGTTTTCTTCTTGGCTAATTGCTGCTCCTAATTTTTCAATTAAAACTCCTTTTTGAGTATTTATTTGAGCTTCAAAATTTTGGTTTTTAATTTCCGTTTTTATCGAATTCCAACTTTTTTTCAGAACCTCTTTTTTCTTTGTTACTTCTCCAAAACCAATAATATCAGATAAATATTTTAGCTTGTCGCTTTTAGTGTTGTCAATAAAATTGGTAAGGTATTGATAGCGTAATAAAAGATTCTCTTCTTTTGATTCCTCTAAGTAATTTTTAAAATCATCACTAACATTTGAAAATTCAGTTATCAATTTATCTCGTTTGATGAAAAGTGATTTAGAACAATCTAAGGCAGTTTCCTTTACAAACGATACGGCTACTTCCGAAACATCATCAATTTTAAGAGATGAGTTTCGTAAAGCATCTTTTAAATCAATTTCGCTATTGCTTGATAAATGTTCTACACGATTAGTATAAAACCATTCAATCGCATCAGATATACTGCTTTTTCCTGTTCCATTATCTCCATATAAAACGATTGACCTACCATTTAGGGGTAATTCTAAAACGTTTTTAGCACCTCTTATTCCTTTGATGGAAATTGTATTAATTTTTGTTTCCATCTCTTAGCTTTTGAAGTTCATTTTTAACATTGGTGTCCGTCAATTTATCCTCTTGATACAGTTTCGACAACATCTTTGCAATGTCTTTATCAACATTTTCGATTTCCTCAATGCCATCAAAAAAATCATCTAATATTTCTTTACCGGATTTTACTTTATCTTTCATAGTGCCATTATTTAAAATATTTCCAGTCAATTTTAAAACTAGATGTTAATGTTTGATTTTGAATTTCAAATCCCGATTTGTTATTGCAAATAGGGTAAACACCAAATTGTTCAACAAAATCTAAAATGAAATAACTTTCTAAATCTTCAATTCTGAATTGCCATAAACTTTTAAGCATCTCAAAATTGATGTATGTAAAAAATAAAGGTTCAACTTTTCTGTAATTAACTAAACCAAGATTTTTTGATTTACCATCAAAATGACCCAACAAACGATTTCCAATGCTATTGGTTCTTCTTTCACTCATACCGATATACAAAAGCTTAGACTTTTGAAAAGGATATTGAATTTCAATAGATTGGCTAAAAATGAAGTATAAACCTGCAATACCATTTAAGGGCTTTATGTTGTTTGATTCAAACAATTTTGGACTATCAAAATATATGGTTACTTCATTTGCCATTCTTCTAAAACGCTTTAAAATTATTATTCATTATCCCTTAATTTACTCTGCCATTGGTTTTATCATACTTTCTATAAAATCAATTTCCTCTTGTGTCAGTTTATACTTTGCATACAATTGTTTGTCAATTTCAACTGTCGATTTATTCCAGTTTATGTCTGATTTTGAAGTGAAGTTTTGAACAGGTACAAATCGAAATGTTTTTGAAGTCGCATCTTGACTTGCTTTACCCAAACTATGTTGAAATCTCGCAAACTTGGTAGTTAAATATTTCATCAGGTTTTTTGCTGATTGCTCGTTTAAATTCAAGTCAACACCAATTACTAAATATGATTCAGTACATATTGTATTTGGATTTCCTAAAAATGAGTTAAGGTTGTCATCATTTAGTTCTGTTCCAATATTGTTTGCTCTTGGAGTAAAGACTTTAATTTTGTCAATCCAATTGTCATTTTTGGTAATATCTTCTCTTTCTAAAAAACCAGTTTGTTTTCCTTTTCCGAAACAAATAACAGGATTTTTCAATCCTTTTTTATCACTTCTATATTTTTTGGTGTTTTTAACAATGTTTGCATCTATATCAAAAGGTCTTCTCGGTGAGATATGGTTTTCAAATGAGGTAAATCCTGGAGTAGAGTTAATTTTTTTTATTATTTCTATTGCCACACTATGGCGAATAAGAATGTCTGAATCTTCTGTTTTAAGACTTCTTTCATTAATTTTTGGAATTAAATCGTCTTTGTAAGTAAAAACTTTGGTTAAATCAATTGAATTATCATAGCCCTTATCCCAATGAAAATAGCAAATTCCACCTCTTAAATTGATGTTTTGAAAAATTAAATCAGGTTTCAGGAAATCGTGTAATTCAGAAATATGAATATCGTTTAGCATTTGTGACCTAAATGTATCTAAACCTTTTCCTCCTGCAAACCATCTTGTAGGCATAATCATAGCAATGTTACTTGGGCTTAATTGCTTTGCTACGTCCACAAATAAATTATAAATTGGTTTGGCACTTGCTTGAGCACCACCGTCACTTTGCTGATAAGGCGGATTGCCTACTATTACATTGAACTTCATTTTCTTGTTGTTTATTTTGATGGTTTCTTTTTCAATGAATTTGTTTTCACTGATTAAATCGTAAGAGGTGTAGTTCGTTTCAATTAGTTTTACATCTAATTCAAGCAACTTGTACACTTTTCTAGTAAACTCATACGCAATTTTTGATGTTGGTATTGAGTAGAATTTGTTGGCTACTTCCTTGCCAAACTTTTTATATACGGCATATACAAACTCGCCTTGCTTTGAGGCAATATCTAAAAGCATTGCATTCTTATCAATGGCTTTTGCTGGCAAGCCGTTAATGATTTTGTCGGCTACAAATTCTGGTGTTACAATTTCGGAATCTGATAGTCGGCTGAATTTTTTCATTGCATTACTTGCTCTTTCTATTGCAGAAATTGCTGTATCATTTGCCAGTGAATTAATGTTCTGAATTTTATAATCTAATTCGCTTAAAATAAATGGGTTGATGTGATTTTGAAACAAATCAAGTATTGTGATTTCAAGACTTAAATTTGAAGCTATTCGCAAGTTATCGGTATTATTCTTGATGTGATTAATTATCTCTTGTAGGGATTTAAGTCTCGAATCTGTCAAAAATGCAAAGAATAAAATTCTTGCATAATACATAGCAAACTGACCTTTATAGTCATTTACTGCTTCATCATCTTTGGTTTTGGATTTTGCATTTCCCTCATTTTCGTCCTCATTATCATCTGTTGAATCATCTATATCAATTTCGTCTCCTTCGCCTTTTGATGGTGGAATTTCTAATCCTTGACGAGAACCAATTTTTCCTTGTCTTTCAATTTCAGCTTTGATGGCTTCAATATCCAACAAAGAATAATCAATGGAAATAGTTGTAGCTTCATCAAATACACTTCTACTACTTGAATATTTGCGAACTGCATCCAAAATATCAGCAGGTTGTATTTGTACAATTTTATTGTTGTTTAAAACTACAATGGGAGATATTTTAAGTTCTTTTCGGATTCGTTCTTCTAATAAACTGTTGCCGTTTTTATCAGTATTTACATTGTAAATCTGTGATTTATGCTCCTGCATTTGGAACATTCTGTTTGGATTAAAATCAACCAGCAATGTTTGTGGCTTCATATTGAACTTAACCACATCACCGCTAGGCTCTTTGAAAACCTTGATGTATTGATTTTGTAAGCGAAAAATGGCTTGGTCGTATTCTTGTGGTGAAGCCGTATCTTTTAGGTAAAGCATAGTATCCCATTCAGGAACAGTGCTACCAGTAAGCATTCTATTTACTGTCAAAGTGATTGTTTTTACATTCTCACTTTCACATTTTTTTATTTTGGCTTGAACTGCTTGTGTGTCTTTAAAGTTTTTTTCGTTCTCAACTCCAGAGATATTTATGATTTCGTAATTACTGAGATGTTTAAATTTGTTGTTCTTGATTAATTCATCCAATGCGTCACAAGATGCTCTGTAAGGCAAAACACAAACGATATGACGGCACATTTTGCCCTCTTTTATTTTGTCGTAGTCTAAGAAACTCAATAAATTGGCATCATCTTCTGAGCCGTCAATTACTTTTAGTAAGTCAAGAATTTCTTGTTCGTACTTGAATTTTTTGTGGAGTTTATTTTCCTTGTCTATGGTTATAGATTGTGGTCTGAAAAGTTCTGAAAAAGCATAGGTTACACCTTTCTTTTTCATTTCTTCCATTTTTTTACGGGAAGATTCATTGGGATTAAATGCAAAACGAATCATTTGAGGAAAGCCATAATAAGGATTATCCCATTCTTTGATTTCGTCTTTATTTAGATTTTCTAAATCCCATTGTTCTTGGTCTTCTGCAATATTTGTGAATTGATAGAATGCAATAATATCATCATTCGTGAACTCACTATTCATCAAAATACGATAAGGCGTTCCAGAAAGATGAATGCGAATTTTCGCATTAAAAACTTTACTGGTAATTTCTAAATCGTCTAAAGTATTGTCATTCAGCTTTAACTCACTTTTTATTTCTTTGGTACTTAAATTTTCCTCTTTTAAGACTTTTCCATACTCAGCCGCTCTTGCTCCAAAATGTGTTTCATCAATAAGCAATAAGTCAATTTGATTATCAAAAACTTCTTTGTGTTTGGTTTTGATTTCATCACCTTGCAAGTCTTGTAAGGTTAGAAACAAAACGATTTTTTCATTTGCATTCTGCTTTTCGGTAATGATAGTGTCACTTGATAATAGAGCGTTACTATCTAAAAAACAATAGCCATCAAATTTAATATGGCTTTCAACAGTTCTTTTCCATTCCTCTTTTACATCAGCTTTTGCAGAAACCACAACCACCAAATTAGCTCCCATTTCAACTGCACAAGACATTGAGGTAAATGATTTACCAAAACGCATTACCGCATACATCAGCAAATTTGTTCTGCCTTTTTTTATGGCTTCCCGAAAATTGTCTACTGTCTTTTGTTGATTAGGTCGTAATGGATATTTTTCAGTTCTTGTGTAGGTATGAGTAATAGGAATATGACTTTCTTCAAAGCGATAATATTGATATTTTGATTGGTTGTTTTGATGTCCGCTTTTTATATCTTCAATTGCTTCTTTTAGATCGTCCTCGGTTGCGTTTTCAAAAAACTCATTTGAGTAATATGGGATTCCTTTCAAAGCGTTAGGCTTTAATCGACTTCTTTTTAACTCGTTTTCAAGAAAAAAATGAACTGCATAATCTCTGAAAAAAGTTTCGTCATCAACTTTTGCAACATTTCCATACTTCTTTTCAAGGTTAGGGAAGTATTTACGCCATTCATTCAATCGCATTTCAATTGGTCGGTAGGTATCGCCAACTTTAAGATAATTCGGTATTGTTTCGGTTGTAAAAGCATAGATTTGAGGTTCTACTCTTCCAATGATTAAATCATCAAGTATATCTACATTTATATTATTCGTTTCTGGCATATTTTACTTTTCTAAAAGAGATATAAATTTTATCGGTTTTTCTATATCCCAATCCATAATGTTGCAATAAATGCCATTGTGTGACTTTATATTTTGATTTTCACAACCTTTGCATTTTTTTATTTCTGTTTTAGTTTCAAAAAAATCCGAAATGTCTATAATCTCATCTTTACAACTATTCGGAATAACACCTTTCAGACCGTCCATTTGCCAAATATTCCAAGAAATGATTTCTGCAATATTTTGTATGTAATCAAGTGGAGGTTCAGTTTCAAATTTGTGTGTAAAGTTTTCAATGAATGTTATCAGCAATGCTTCACGAGCCAAGAGCAAACTATCTCCTTGCCATTCAAAGCCGTAAGTGCTTTTATATGCAGTTTCAACCGCTTCTAACCATTCATTAATTGAGTCCAAATTCTCATTTACAACTCTTAACTTTCTGTCCAAAATTCCAATTCTGTTTTCAATTTGAATAAACTCTCCTGTTGTCGTGTCGTATCTGCTAACAAGATACGGTGCTTCTCCGCAAGAAATTTCTAGTCGTGTATCACGAACATAGTCTAGCCAAGTCTTGCCTTTTGGAAAAACTATTTTTTCTTTTGCTGTTTCCCAAGATTTAGTTCCATTCTTCAATAAGATTTCTTTATTGAAAACACCATCTTTTCCAAACCAAGAATTGTCAATCAAATTATTTTGTGCGTTGCATATCCAAGAAGGCGTAAAAACTTCTGCCATTTCTTTGGAACGTGATAATTGCAAAATTTTGTCCTTGTGAACTCTAGGCATTATTACATTGCCCTTTTCTCCTGTGATTAACTCAGGCAATATTTCAGAATTGAATTTGTATGTATCTCCGAAGTGTTCGTAATTATCTGTCGCCCAAAAAATATTTTTTTGAGTGGTTTGGTCTCGCAGTAGTATTCCGAGAACGTCAGGGTACTTCTCGATTAACTCATTTTCTAATATGTCGATAACTACTTGCACTTGTATACTTCTTCGTTAGTTTTTAAAAGTTCTTTTACATCAATATTAAGAATGTTCGCTATTTCATAAAGTACTTCAAGTCTTGGTTGTTGTCGATTTTGCACATAACCGTTTACCATATTGTAGCTTTTGCCTAGCTGTTCGGCTAACCAAGTTTGCTTAATTCCTTTTTCTTCAAGTACTTCTTTAATTCTGTTCATTGTTGTTTAAAGATGTCAAGTCACAAATTTAGTTTTTATTTTTCAATATCTCGTTTTTCAAGATAAAAAATGTTTGAATAATTGTCTAGTTGTCTGTCGTTTTGTTCGTCTGTGCGTTGGCAAAAAAATGGCTCTTTTGGTTTTTTGAGCGTTGGCTTGAGTGTCGGCAAAAACCAAATGTGCCATTTGTGCGGTTGGCTTTTTACACTGAGCGATAACGTATGCTACTTTGCATAGTGCTGGGTTTGGAGCCCGTCACTGTCAGTTTAGCTACAGAGTTAATTTTTGTAAGGCGTTTAAAGTTCGTAAACTAGC
>JGI24121J20154_1000141_pt1 | contig 23191 bp, 19 predicted proteins | sample Subbio2Aug_QV12A_FD_20154 | JGI IMG/M metagenome (IMG submission 20154)
TAGGTATTGACCCTGCATATTCATCTACTATTTCATAAGACTGAAGCCCGTTACTATCTGGCAGACTCAGATCTAATAAGACAAGATTTATTTCTTCTTTTTGTAAAACCTTACATGCTTCACCGGCGCTGGTAACTTTAATCAGCTGTTTTACGGGAAGTGTTGACCCTCTCAATAACTCTTCCAGTAGGAATAGATCACCGGGATTATCTTCAACAATCAGTATGCTTAAGGGCGATCGGTTATCAGACATAACCTATGGTTTTATGGAAATGATTGACACAGTTTTCATAATAAGCTATACAAGATACTAAAATAAAGGGGTTATATAATATCAGGATATTCATCTTTTACCAAGCGTGAAAAAGAAAGAACTTCCTTGTCCGAGAGCTGATTTTACCCATATTTTACCATTATGACGCTCAACGATCTTTTTACAAATAGCCAACCCAATTCCGGTACCCGTATATTCAGATCGACTATGGAGCCGATGAAAAATCACAAATATTTTTTCATGAAAGGCCGGATCGATACCGATTCCATTATCCTTGATTTCAAACAGATGATCTTCCTCCTGTTCTGTGTAATGAATTTCAATACTGGGAACTCCTTCTTTATGGTATTTGATGGCATTGCTGATTAAATTCTGAAACAGTTGTAATAACTGTGTACGATTGCCTTTCACAACCGGCAGACTATCAACTGTAATATTGGCTTTTACTTCATCGATTGATTTTCCGAATAGATCTTTGATCTCTTCCACCAATAGATGCAGGTCTACATTTTCATTCGGTTCAGTATTGGATCCTACCCTTGAGTAATCCAATAAATCCATAATGAGTGTTTTCATTCTCTCAGCACCATCTACTGCAAAAGCAATGTATTGGCCGGCGGTTTCATCCAACTTGTCTTCGTAACGCTTTTTTAGCAATTGCAGAAAGCTTGTCACCATCCGAAGAGGTTCTTGTAAATCATGAGAGGCGATGTATGCAAATCTTTCAAGTTCCACATTTGAGTTAGCCAGTTCTTCCGCCCGGCGTTTAAGCCTATTATTCAGTTCTAGCAATAATGCTTCTGTTTCTTTTCGCTGCGATACATCCTGGGTAGCTCCAATCATGCGAATAGGCGTACCATTTGCATCACGAATAATATATCCCTTATCGAATACATGTGCGTATGTATCATCTGATTTCCGAAATCTATACTCATCTTCCCAGTATAGGTCATTGCTTTTATAAAGAATTTTTTCTCTTTTTGAAATCATTACTTCTACATCATCAGGATGTACTCTTTTGATCCAAAATTGATCATCAGTAGCTGCTATATCTTTATCATAACCGAAAATATTTTTCAATCCATCTCCTACTCGAAATACTTTATCGTTTTGGATATCCCAATCCCATATAGCATCATTGGTTGCCTTGGCTGCATAATAGAAGCGTTCATTTGTTCTTACCAATTCTGCTTCCTTGGATTGCGTTTCTGTGATATCCCGAACATTAATTATGGCTCCTACAATCAACCCATCTTCATAAATAGGACTATATCGAATGTCAACTACAACCTTTGGATTATTATGAATAGGGGGAATTTCTACAATATTTCTTCTAACGGCCCCATTCAATACATCAGCATACAATTGTTTCAATATCGGAATTCGCTCTGGCTGTGCACTATCCAGGATAGACCTGCCCCTCTCAAATGGCACTCCCAATAATTGTTTTGATTTCAGTTCTGTAGCTTTATTGAAGTTGATAACAGTAAGATTTCTATCAATGATAATAAACAACTCATCCGTATTATCAAGGATCATTCTCATGTTCGCCTCTGAAGTGCGCAGTTCCTCTTCTTTTCTTTTACGCTCAGTAATATCTTGAATGATGGTAAAAGTTTTTTCTTCTTTTCCTTCCTCTTTAAAAATGACAGAAGATACCCAGATAGGAAACTTCTCACCATTTTTTTTAACTCCTATCAACTCACATATAATCTTCCCTTTTTCCTTTCTTTCTGCCAGCAACTCAGCTAAGCCGGGTGACTCAGGATCGATAATACCTTGTCGCCTCGCAATTTTAAACTCATCCAAAGAATAACCAAACATGGAACAGGCTGCTGCATTGGCATCTAGGATAGTGCCATCGGGTTTGGTCAAAAAGAAAGCATCCAGTGCATTTTCAATCATGACACGATAGATGCTGTGATCAGACATATTTCTGATAATAAGAGGTTATAGAATTGTAAAAGCAGAAAATTTATTCCTACTTTTTATCAGGCATAAATTCTCTCGATCGCCGATTTAAATTTTTCCATCACTACTTTTCGCTTTAAGCTCATTTTTGGCGTCATTTCTCCTGTATCAATTGTCCATTCTTGGGGTAGTAATTCAAACTTTTTGATTTGCTCTACATGATTAAAGAAAGTATTATAGCTCTCTACCAGTTCTCTATACAACTCCAGAATCCTCGGATGATGAATAGCATCTTCATTGGTGGTATAGGTAATACCTTTTTCTTTCATCCATTCTTTTAATGTCAAAAAGGAAGGCACAATTAAAGCGCCAACAAATTTTCTTTCAGAACCCACTACCATGATCTGTTCAATGAATGGACTCTCTTTCAATTTGTTTTCAATAGGCTGCGGAGCTACATATTTACCACCACTGGTTTTGAATAGCTCTTTTTTGCGATCTGTGATCTTCAAGAATTTTCCATCTTCCAGAATTCCTATATCACCGGTATGTAACCAACCGTCGATCACTGCTTCTGCAGTAAGATCGGGTCTTTTATAATAGCCCTCCATCACACTAGGACCGGCAACACAGATTTCACCATCTTCTTCTAATTTGAGTTGCACACCATTGATCACCGGACCTACCGTTCCGAATTTTGTAAGCCCTTTTGCTTGTCTATTGACACTTATTACCGGACTATTTTCAGTTGGACCATAACCTTCAAACACCGGTATTTTAGCAGCATTGAAAATGCGAAGTAATTTTACTTGACAAGCTGCGCCTCCGGTAACAATGAAAGAAACATTTCCGCCTAGTGCTTCTCTCCATTTACTAAAAATGAGTTTATTAGCTAGCGCTAGTTGAATATTGTACCAGAGACCTCCGCTTTTCAGGTTATCATATTTTTCTGCGAGATCCACTGCCCAGAAAAATAATTTTCTTTTAAGCCCTGTTAGCTCATTCCCTTTAGACATGATTCTTTCGAATACTTTTTCCAGCAAACGCGGAACAGTTGTAAACCCATCAGGCTTTATTTCACGAAGATTATCTCCAATCGTCTCTAAACTTTCTGCATAGTAAATACTAATACCGCTATACAGATAGATATAAGTAACGGTTTTTTCAAAAATATGGTTGAGAGGCAAAAAGCTTAACACTTTAGAATCCGGTGCGTCATTAAAAGGAAAACTTTCTTTGGAGAACTGAACGTTGGAATAGATATTTCTGTGGCTCAACATCACACCTTTGGGCGTTCCGGTAGTACCTGATGTATAAATGATGGTAGCCAAATGTGAAACAGGTATGGTTGCTTTTACCTCATTGACTTTTTTCAATAAAGTCTCATTGGCCAATGCAGTTACTTCAGACCAATGCTTGGCACCTTCAATTTTATCAAATGTATAAATCGCCTTGATAGAAGGCACTTTTGCAGCAACCGCTTTTGCTTTCTCTAATAATTCGGCATTACTGACAAAAAGATACTGCACTGCAGCATCATTAAGAATAAACTCTAGCTCTAAGGGACTGGTAGTTGGGTATACCGGTACCAATATCGCACCAATTTGCTGTGCTGCAAGATCTGTAAAATCCACTCAGGTCTATTGTTGCTGATGATAGCAATTTTATCACTAGACTCAGGTGTTATATCACGGGCACTTACGCCCAGTTCAAGTAAACCGGCACTGAATTTATTTACAATGTCTACTACTCGTTCAGTACTGTAGGTGGTCCACTGACCATTTTCTTTGGCAGCCAACATATCGCTTTTAGGAAAACGATGTAACTGATGTTCAAGGCAATCGAATAATCTCTTAATCGTCATAGTGCAAGCATTCTAAAGTGTTCAAAAGTAAACGATAACAAATAAGAAAGACGATTTGTTATTGTTGTCTTTTTAATTTCTCATACTCCTATTCTGCTAAATCTCTTCCGCTTCCATTATAGGCATTAAAATACTGAAAGCCCAGTGCGATACCCCATCCCAACATCACCCATATTGGCCAGGGAGTTCCATGAAAACCGTGGTATCTGCCAGTACTCATCCACCAAATCACCCATAGAAAGGCGATGATAATGATATAGCTGTAAAGGCTTCTCTTAAATGAAGCACGTCTTTTGGCAATACGCCAGAGTTTGTCGTCTTTGCTAGGTTCCATGATAAGCAGTTTAGGACAGTCAATTTAAGCAAAAGAATACAAACAAAAAAGCCCGCAATAGGCTTGCGGGCTGCTATGCGCTTTTATCCTTTATTTGGAGAAATGGTATTGTCCGGCAGGCAGCTTAAATAATCGTGTTTTTTGATATTCACTAAACGCTTCTGCCTCTTTGGGATGGGTGTCTTTCCATACTTTATACGCATTCTCATTGACTGATTCACCAAAAATCCACTGATTATAGGCTTCAAATAAGCCTTCTCTAATAAAATACTGCTGCTGTTCAAACAAACGGAAGGGGAAAACAGTCGCATTGGTTTTAAACCACTCTAATACAAACTGTGAACGTAATGAAGTGCTATTCTCTGCCTGAAATCCAGCTTTCGCAGTAGTTATTTGTTTCTCTACAATTTGCAACACTGCTTTTTCGAATGAAGATACCCCGGTTTTTAACTGTTGACTGATCACAGTAGGCAAAAACATTTTTTGCCAAGCATTCAGCACCGCTTTTTTAACTTCTATGGTTCTTTCTGTAAAGCTTTCCAGGTTTATAAAAATTTCACCATACAATGCCATTCTGATCCAATTACCGGTTTTGGTATAATAGATACAGGCATTATAATAGTTTCCACTGAAATTGGGGTCAACCTGAATACCCTTCTCCCATTGCTCAATAGCTTCTGCAGGCGAATTATCCATTGCCAGTAACTCGCCATATTCATTATATATGATTGTACTATTCGGAAATTTTTTCAATGCGGTTTTATAAAGTTTGATACCGTCTTTGTAGGCAGCGATTGCTTTATAAGAGAGCCCGAGTATTTGAAAAACTTGCTCATCAGCATCCTGTCTTTCAGATAATGGCCTACCAACCTGAATGGCTTTTGCAAAATCTCGCTTTAAATAACACGCATAAGAAAGATCTTTTAATATGCTTAAATCTCCCGGTGCCTGTTTTGCAGCAGACTCTAAAATGGCGATTGCATTCTCGAAGTCGCCTTGCATCAGCATGGTTTTTGCTGTTTCCTGAAGTTTCTTACCAGGCTCTTGCGCCTGAACAGAAAAGCTCANCAAGGAAGAAAAAAGCAAGAATAATAGNATACGCATTCGCATTATTTTATGGATCAAAAAGAGAAATTTATTCAANAATTAAATGTGTCAATAGTCCATCTCTGAGTTTGGGTTCAAACCANGTACTCTTAGGAGGCATTACATTCCCACTATCTGAAATATCGAATAGTTGATCGATCGTTACAGGATATAAACTAAAAGCCGCTGCAAAATCGCCACTGTTGACTTTCTTTTCCAGTTCACCCAAACCTCTGATACCTCCAACAAATTCAACGCGTACATCTGTGCGTGGATCTTTAATGCTTAGTATATTATCCAATACACGATTCTGCAGTATGGTAACATCCAAAACACCAATAGGATCATTGGTATAGGTACCCGGTTTTGCGATCAACTGATACCAATTACCTTCAATAAACAAGCCAAAATGATGCAATTCGGATGGTTTAAAAGCTGTTGCCCCTACTAACTTCACTGTAAAATCTTTTTCCAATGCAGTAAGAAAAGCTGCAGTTGTTAATCCATTCAGATCCTTCACAACCCTGTTATAATCTAAAATAGCTAGCTGATTGGAAGGAAATAATGTCGTTAGGAAATAGTCTGCCGCAGGTCCCGATTGTTCCCCCAGCGCTTGACGCACTTTAGCCGCTGAAGCTGCACGATGATGGCCATCAGCAATATAAGTACAAGGAATTTCATTTGCGAACAAAGCAGTGATCTGATCACAAACATCAGAATCGTTTACGATCCAGATGGTGTGTTGTATTTCATCATCTGCTATAAAATCATATACAGGTGATTTGCTTTCTTTCCACTTTTCAATCAGCTCATCCACTTTTGTATTGTTTCGATAAGCAAGAAATACATTACCGGTTTGTGCGCCTGAAGTTTTAATATGATTGATTCTATCCAGCTCTTTTTCCGGACGTGTAAACTCATGTTTTTTTATGATATCATGCTCATAATCATCAATGCTACTTACACAAACCAAGCCTGTTTGCTTTCTGCCATGCATGATCAACTGATAGATATAGTAACATTCTTTTGACTCCTGAAACAATACCTCTCGTTTGATAAAAGCATCCAAATTTGATTTTGCCTGCTCATATACTTCTTGCGCATGAATATCAATTCCATCCGGCAGATCGATCTCACTCTTGGTGATATGAAGAAATGAACTTGGGTTGCCTTGTGCTTCAATTTTAGCTTCCGCACTGTTCAATACATCGTAGGGTCTACTAGCCACTTGCTTAGCCAGCTGTGGTTGTGGGCGCAAAGCCCTGAAGGGTTTAATACTTGCCATTGCGCAAATATCAGTAATTAATTATAAAAGAAACGTTATGAAAGATTGGTTACCTACGATATATGTCGCGCATAAGCCTCTATCCACTTTGAAATGGTTTTTTGTCGGGATAGTTTGGAGAAAATAAAAATGCCAATCGCAGCGCATGTTATGCCTGCCAGTACGTCCAATACATAATGATGACTCGTATACACAGCTGCAAACCAGATACCCAACATGGTGGTTGCAAAGAACAGATTGATCCATGTAAAACGAAATCGCCATCCAAAATACAAAACGATCAAAGGATAGGCTGAATGTAAAGAAGGCATGGCAGCAAAAACATTAGAGCTCTTTTCATACAACGATTTAAAAACAGAGACTCCGAAATAGGTATCAAAACGATGTAGACCTGCTGTATTTCCCTGTGTTCCGGCGATAAAATCATACCCATATTGTTGTACATACCAGGGTGGCGCGGCCGGATATATATAATAGATAACAAATCCTAAAATATTCACAAACAAAAAAGTGAGAGAAAACTCCAAAAACCATTTTCTGCTTTTAAAAAAGAGAAATGCTGCAAATCCGAGCGGAACCGGAATCCAGCTGAGATAAAAAAAACCGGTCAAGACATCCAGAAAACGAGTACGGTGAAGAGTCCAATATTCGTTGGGTGTGATAAGTTTTCCTGCATCTTGTATACCGAACCATTTTTTTTCTGCTTCATACAAGCTTTGAATATGCACTTCCTGATAGTGATAATTAGGAAATGCTTTCATAAAATCAAAAATGATCCAGAAAACAATGAAGATGGAAAACCCCACAATAAATTTTCGGGTAATAAAAGAAAGATAGTAACAGATATTAAATAATAATACCAAGGTCAACTGATCTTGTTGATACCCGATCAACCAATAACTCAGTAATAAATACGCTAACGAAATAAGCGAAGTAATCAGTAGATCTTTCGCTGTGAAAAGTTTATTTATTTGCGTGAAACTGCCTGTCATATCAGGGTTTGAAGCGTTGCATGAGTTCTTTTCCCGTATATTCATCTACTCCTTTCATTTCCATATACACTACATTGGGCGACCAAAAAGTTCCTCCATCTACTTTAATGAATATCCTGTTCAGTACTGCCTGTTGGTTATTGATGGTGGCATATACTTTGTATTGGTTGTCTTTCTGTGAGCGCATCAGGTACAGCGGTTTCTTTTTATAGGAAACAAAATGAAGTTTATAAGAATCTTTCTCCAGCATCTGAGATTTGATACCATAAGCAAAGACACGTTGTATATAGGAAAGTTCCTTTTTTACACCCCCTTCTGTATAACGTATCCAATAAACATGTACCGGATCAGATACATCCAACAACCCATTTTTATCATAGTTGAGCTCGCATACAATGGTATTGGTATTCGCAGTTCTCTGTAAATAAAACAGTTGTTTATTATTGGTTTTAGGAACCGGAAATGTATCCTGCGGTTCTATTGCTGATTTTGTTACTTGCAGCGCACTTACCTCTTTCTGCGCCATTGCCGGTACTGCTGTCAAACTAATCAGTAACCCGATAATTACTGATGGTAAAATTCCCGATTTCGATTGTTTCATTTGTTCATCTTTCAAATCCAACGCCTTTTTTGATCCTCTTAAGCGATTGATTGCCGTTATATTGGTCAATACTGCCATTAATGTAAGTGGTAAAGTAAAAATGGACATGGTCTCTAATACATGAAACCGAATTCCACTTACATACCATTTCCAATCACCACCGATAGATTCTCCAACAATACCACAAGCAATGGCAGATACGCCAATCGTAACCACTCTTTCCGGTCTTTGCATGAGTCCATCTTTACACTCTATTCCCAATCCTTCAGCTCTGGCTCTGGTATAACTTACCATCATAGAGCCGATCATGGCAATAAACGCAAATAAAGAACTCAGAAAATAATGATGTGCAATGAGATAGTAACAAATGCCGAGGAACATAATCAACTCACTGTATCTATCCAATACCGAGTCGAACAAAGCGCCAAACGAAGAACTCATATTTCCCAAGCGCGCCACCTGACCATCTAACATATCAAATAAGCCTGCAAACAGAATTAAAGCACCCGCCCATCCAACATAGGAGAGATCACCGCGATGACCTCTTTCCCCTCCTTCTACAAAAATGATGGCAACTCCGATATTCAGAACAAACCCTATCATGGTAACCATATTAGGGGTTAATCCGATCTTGATCAATCCTTTTACAAAAGGATCGATGACCACATAAATGGCTTTCTGTAATTGTATTCTCAAGGGTAGTTTTTCCATGTACCGTTAACTGCTATACAAAATAATAGAATCAAAAATCAAATTTAAAACGCGCTCTCACACCCCAGGTGCTGATATTCGGGTTTTCTTTATAGTTAAACCTTCTCACCAGATCTACTCTAAAAATTTTAAAGATATTTCCTACACCCACACTTCCTTCAATATAAGGTTTCCTATTCAAGGAAAAAGTTGTTGTCTGACCGTTCAATTCAGGGAACTTGATTAAATCAGGGTTTTTATCCGGATTGTTCTCATCTCTGATGCCGCCATAAATTACTTTCATCGTCAACAATTCTCTCAACTTTAGTTTACGTAACAATGGAATACGATTAAAGATCAGACCATTGAAATGATGATCAATAGACAATGCAGCAAACTGGTCGCTCACAAACTCCTGAAAGTTCATTAGATTATAAGAGTTCAACTGATACGCATAGGTTTGGTTGGCACGATGAATGGTTAATAGAGGATAAGGCGCAGAACCAAATGTATAACCACCCTCAAGTACCATATCACTATAGCCTAACTGCGACATGAATACACGTTTCTCTACACGCAGATTGATGTTCTGATAATTGTACTCGCTATTGAATAATCCTTTCACACCTGCTGTATACCGTAAAGTGAAAATGGGATATTTATTGATGATAGGAATTCTGTATACCTTACCCTGATAAAACTGTTCTTTAGGAGCCCAACGAACTTGTGCAGATATTTCACTGGTATTGATCGAAGCAATGTTTTGAAGAACACCATTATTGAATTTATTGTACACAATAGATCCCGCTGGAGTATGACGCCAATTTCTGAAACCTAATGTATAAGACAATCTGTTTTGAAATTCATGTACATATTCCAGTTTGAAAATATCGTTATAGATCCACTTATCATTCAAGCCACGTTTAAATGATAGAAAGAAATTGTCTTCCTGCACAAACTGCAATTCCTGACCCGGAATTTTTGTATCGTGCTGATAACTGGCTCTGATAAATTTCAACGGGAAAGTATAAATCGATTTATTGTTCAAAGAATAGGTAGTGCTTAAGAAATACTTCCATCTCTCATCTTTGAATCCATAAGCACCATAGGTTTCGAAATAAATCCGTTTGCTGAGTTTAGGGGTTGTTCTTCCTCCCAGTCTTAGTTTAAAGCCTTCTACCGGATTAAACCCATAAAATGCTGCAGCGGGACCCATTTCAAAAGGACCAAAAGAAGTATATCCTGCTAATAAGAAAGTAGCAAATGCCAGTGTTCTTCTGAAAGAAGGCATTTTTTCCAAACTATCGATATTGGAATACACTTTTGATTCTGTTGCCGTAAGTGTATCATGTCTGTTTTGTTGCCAGAAAGCATCAGGAAGTTTATCAACTTTTTCCAGTTTTACGGTTGCAGGACCATCATAGACACTATCCGGCTTGGCTTCATTGATCTTATAGTTTTTAAAAGAAACCGTTCGCTCGCCAAAGAAACCTCCGCTAGATCCCTTGGTAACAGCGGCTTCTGCCATTACATTACTTTTACTTAAGTGGTAACGGCCATCAGGATTTTTTTCAAAGTCGAGATCAACACGTAATTCACGTACAAAGTTCAGGTTCACATTCCTACTCAGGAACATATCCAGTTTTTGTACCGCATAGTTTCCATCCAGTGTAATAAACATATTACCACGGAATAACAGATCATTGGTATTTCTTGGAGTGAAATACATTTTGATCAGTTTATTACCTGTTTCGTCCGTAATGGTATCACGGATATAGTACATGTAAAAAGTGGGGGCGAGATCTGCAATCGGACTCAAAAACTGATAAGTGAACAATGGAATATTGTTATCATAGATGTCAATATCCATGATCAGTCGATTCAGATAAGAGCTAACACCATCATTATCGATATACTCACCATAGTTCACTCTTTTCTCTCCCCGAACAATGGTCTTGGTCTTCTCGGGATTTTTGCGGTAATATTTTTGCGCCAATTTTTCTTCGAGATAAACAGGCAATAATGTTTTTCCCTGAAGTTTGGTAGAGTCTACATTCTCAAACAAAAACTGGTACTTGCGTAACATTCTGTTATTGGCCAGTTTTTCCGGAACACTACTCAATGATACTTCCAGTTTTTCGTACTGATCATATTCTACATAATCATATTTCTCCGGACGATTGAGTGGCTTATTATCAATTACTCTTCTAATGAGGTCTACAGCAGGATTATTTTTATTTCTGTATTTAGCTCTTTTGTTGGTAGACACCGTTACATTGTATACAGCTTTTGGATCTGTCTCTAATTCAAAATCAATGTTTTGTTCTTTTCCTACAACGATATCACGCTGAATGGTTTTATATCCTACATAAGAAATAAGGATCACTGAAATATTCCCTGATGAACGTAAAGTATACTGACCCAGGCTGTCTGTAACAGTACCACGTCCGCCCTTGAATACCACACTTACATATTGTAATGGTTCTTTGCTGAATGCGTCAACGATCTTCCCTTTCACTACCGTTTGTGCCATGCTTTGAACAAAGCCTGTCAGGATGAATAAAGCCAGAAGCCCCCATTTTACAACGCCGCTTTTAGTTTTCATTTTTGTTATGATTTGAACACGAATTTTTTTTGTAACAAATAATTATAGGTAAACCCTACAATTAGTGATACAATGATCTTTGATGCGAGGGGAGTAATTCGTGCATATTCTGTAACCACAAACACGCCTCCTGATACCAATAATAGATTACCGATCCATACCAATACGTATTTCAATGCTTGCCTTGGGATTTTGCCCTGCATTGCATCGAATACCCATACACGACCCAGTAAAAAATTGGTAACGCCTCCTGAGATGGTTCCGGTAATACTAGCTGCCAGGTACCAACAGTTAAACCACTCTGTCAATAGAATAAAGACAGAAAAATCAACTATGGTAGCCGCTAATGAGGCAGCTTGTGCTTTTACAAAAGTAACCATCGGTCAAAAAACATTTAACCACATAATTGTGTGTAACAGTACGTTGGTATATAATCCGGCTATCATATCATCCATCATCACACCCCATCCACCAGGGAGTGATTCTGTCTTTCTGATCAGCAGTGGTTTGGTAATATCCAGTAATCGAAATAAAATAAAACCCGTTGCCACATAACTCAAGGTAACCGGTACAAACAGCAGTGAGATCATCATTCCTGCTGCTTCATCAATTACCACTCTGCTGCTATCTTTCCCCCAGTCTTTTTCAACACCGGTAGCAGCCCACACTCCCAATGCAGTAACGACAACAGTTACTACACATGCAATCGTTTGAAAAGAACCAACTGTCTGAGCGAAATACCACGGAATACAACAGAGTAAAGCTGCGATTGTTCCGCCTCCTTTGATATACCCGATACCCAGACAGCTGGCTATTAATTTTTTTACTTTCATTACAATGCTTCCACCAGATCCTGATAATAATCCAGACCCAGGTGAGTGATCAAATCTTCACCCATCATATGACGCAGTGTATTCTGCAACTTGATGAGTTGTTTGAAAATATCATGCTCCGGTCTTAATCCGGGTGCAGTTTGTGGCGACTTAAAGTAAAAAGATAACCACTCCTGAATACCACTCATATTGGCACGCTTAGCCAAATCCATAAAGATGGCAAGATCCAATACAATCGGTGCAGCTAAAATAGAGTCACGACATAAGAAGTTGATCTTGATCTGCATGGAGTATCCCAGCCAACCAAAGATGTCGATGTTATCCCAGCTCTCTTTATTATCACCATGTGGCGGATAATAGTTGATACGAACTTTGTGATACAGATCACCATATAATTTCGGATTGATGTCTGGCTGAAGAATATCTTCCAGTACACTCAACTTAGAAACTTCTTTTGTTTTGAAATTATCCGGATCATCCAATACCAAACCATCTCTGTTACCCAGGATATTGGTAGAGAACCATCCACGAACACCCAGTGCACGTGCATGTAAACCCGGTGCCAGTATGGTTTTCATTAAGGTTTGTCCGGTCTTAAAATCCTTACCACCAATTGGTGTATTGGTTTCTTTTGATAATTCAATCAATGCAGGAATATCGCAGGTCAGATTAGGTGCTCCATTTGCATAAGGAACGCCAATTTTGATTGCTGCATATGCATAGATCATACTTGGCGAGATAGCAGGATCATTGTTTTTCAATCCGGCTTCAAATGATTCAATCGTTTCATGAGCGGCTGATTGTTCAATATATTTTTCGGTAGATCCGCACCAAACAATTACTACGCGATCACAACCATTGGCTGTTTTAAAGTTTTCGATATCGTTGATCACTTCATTCGCAAGATCCCATTTGGTAGCTGCTTGTTTAATATGTGTGCCATCCAGATTCTTCACATAAGATTTATCAAAAACAGCCTTCATGGGCTTGATGGCTTCCAGTTCTGGTTTGATAGCATTGAGCAATGAGGCTTCCAATACTTTCGCATTCATGGCTGCTTCATATACATTATCGCTATAAACATCCCATCCACCGAATACCACATCCTGCAATGGTGCCAAAGGCACAAAATCTTTGATGAGAGGGTAACGATTTTCTGTTCTTTTTCCCAAACGGATATTGCCCATTTGCGTAAGTGCTCCAATAGGTTCAGCAAGGCCTTTGTTCACAGCCACAACACCTGCAATAACAGTAGTAGCCACAGCTCCCAATCCGGGAAGAAGGATACCCAGTTTGCCATTTGCAGGTTGGATTTGTTCTTTCATGTTTAGTAGATTTTCTCTGTTGTTGTAAATGATCGTCTCGCCTGAGGCGAGACGTATAAAACGTTTTTTTATTTTATTTTTTAATTCCTTTTACCATAATACTCACAATCGAATCAATTCTTGTTTCCAGTTTTGGGTATTTATTACCTGCAAACAAGTCAAATTCCAGTCCGCGCAAAGAACTCACCACTACAGATGGTAAGATATCCAGGTCTTTTTTTATTGCACTACTGAACTCCCCTGTTTTAATACCAAAGCTTAGAATATTCTTTACCAACTTTATTTCCTGCTGGTCATACTCTCTATGTACGTGTTTCATGCAGCGATTGTTTTCCTGCATTTCTCCGCGTACCACTCTATATAAATTGGATTTTTTCTGAAGAGCTTTGATCTTAGTAATGGTGAAGACCCTGAGCTTGTCTTCAGCAGAATGTGCTTTTTCAGCTGCATCCTTTGCCTCATTAAAGACCTCCGTCATTTCTTTACTAATGACGGCATCAAATATCTGTTCCTTACTGCAATAGTAATAATATAAGGTGCTTTTGCCTTTGCCCATAGATCGGGCAATGTCTTCCATGGTGGTTTTCTTCAGACCAAATTGTTGGAATAACTTTTGCGCCTCTTTCAGGATGTCGTCTTTAACGATCTCTTCTTTCTGCGTAATTATCATTTTCGACCAAAATCGTTTTTCGGTCCAAAAGTAGGTAAAATTTATTTCCGCTCACAACCGTTTATAAAAATCATCCATGTTTAGATGCGAAGTCTTTCATGAGCTCACAAATCGCTTCTACACTCGATAATGGCAATGCATTGTACATGCTTACGCGTATTCCGCCTACTGTTCTGTAGCCTTTTACCCCAATCATATTTTCATGCTTACAGGCTTCTAAAAAAGCTGTTTCCAATGATGGGTCATTCAGGAAAAACACAGCATTCATAAGGCTTCTGTCCTCTTTAGCCACATCTGCACGAAACAGAGGAATGCTATCAACCGTTTGATATAAGCGTTCTGATTTTGCTTTATTTCTTCTCTCCATCTCTATCAATCCACCTTCCTGAAGTATCCAGCGTAAAGTGAGCATACTCACATACACAGCAAATACCGGTGGTGTATTCATCAATGAACCGGCAGCAATATGTTTTTGATAATCCATGATGGTAGGAATCTTTCTATTCACTTTTCCTAATAGATCTTTTCTTACTACCACCATATTGACACCTGCTGCACCCATATTTTTTTGAGCACCGGCATAGATCAATCCGAATCTTTTGTAATCAGCAGGTCTACAAAAAATGTCACTGCTCATATCAGCCACTAAAGGCACTTGTGTTTCAGGGAATTGGTGCCACTGTGTTCCTTCCACCGTATTATTAGAAGTAATATGCAGATAAGCCGCTGATGTAGGTACTGTAAAGTCTTTACTGATATAGGTATTTTGTTTGTCGGCGCTGTCTGCTACTACTTCTACTTTACCAAACAAAGCCGCTTCTGTAGCTGCTTTTTTACCCCAGATACCATTGACATGATAAGCAGCTGTTGCATTTTCATCCAGTAAGTTCATGGGTACTTGCATGAATTGCGTAGTAGCGCCACCATGTAAGAACAACACTTCATGTTCATCGCCCAGATCCATCAATTGCTTTACACTGTTGATGGCTTCTTGTAATACTTCCTGAAAATGAGTGGTACGATGTCCGATTTCAAGAATAGATAAACCCGTTCCATTAAAGTCATGAATCGCCTGTGCAGCTTGCTCCATCACACTTTGGGGCAAAATAGACGGACCCGAATTAAAATTATGAACCTTCATGTCGATTGCTTGAATGCGCAAGGTAGGGAAAGTCTTGAGCTTGTAGCATATAGTTCATGGTTTATAGCTAATGGTTCATAGCTAATAGTTTATCGTTATTATATTGTATCTCTGATCAATCATAAGCCATGAACTATACGCTATAACCTATAGCCCCCACTACTCCACCTCCGTCACCCCACCCGACACCGTATACTTCATGGCGTCGGCGGCGCTGATGGATGGTAGGGGTTTGATTTTTTCTTTGGGCACAAAATAGGTGATGCCGGAAATGGCATAAGAGTGTGGTACATAAACAGTTACATGATCTTTCAAACCAAAATCTTCTGATGACTGTTGTGTGATGAATCCAATACGCCATATATCTGTTCCATCCACATTCACCAGTACGGGTTTATCGAATTTCTTTTTATTGCCGGCAAAAGCTTCCAGAAAATCTTTAACCGATGAATAAATGAATTTGATGCCGGGTGTTTTTTCGAGAACAGTATCTAACAGTGTTACCAATCTTCCCACTACAAAAAGAGAAGAGATCCATCCTACCAACAAAACCAATGCAACTACTACAATAAAGCCCAATCCGGGTAAGCTCCTCAGATTACCGGCTGCATCTTTTTCCAACAGATCGGGGAAGAGAGAATTGATCAGATTGGGAAGAAATCCATCGATCCAGCGAAACAACCCTACTACCACCCAAAGTGTAATGCCGATGGGTGCAAGCACGATCAATCCTTGAAAAAAGTATTGCAATAACTTTTTAAGGTATAAGCGAAGGCTATTTTTTACATCTACATTACTCATCTCTCTGGATTTCAATGTAAAGTAACTAAGAAATCAATAAATCTACTATTTGTATACAATATACAAGTGCTTCAACCGTCTAAAAAACTAACTATCATAAGCATTTCATTCATCGTTTTTATTCACCGCTTAACACAAAATTCATCCGAAAAACACTTGGAAACTTTGGTAACGTTAAAAGTTTCCATAGTTTTGCGCCCGAATTTAGATTATGGAAACTCAGGAAAGAATATTAATCAAAGCTCATGAATTGTTCATGCGATATGGACTCCGCAGTGTGAGCATGGATGAGATTGCCAATCACCTGGGCATGAGTAAAAAAACCATTTACCAGTACTATGCAGATAAAGATGCACTGGTAGAAGGCACCATTGATATTGAGATCGAACGAAGCAAAAACGACTGTACCTGTCACAGAGATCAAAGTGAAAACGCCATTCATGAAATTTTTATGGCGGTAGATATGGTACAGGAGATGTTGAAACACATGAATCCATCACTCATGTTCGATCTAGAAAAATATCATCCTAAAGCCTATAAAAAATTTCTGGATCACAAGAATAAATTCTTCCATGAAGTCATCAAAAGCAATTTGGAATGGGGCATCACAGAAGGGTTATATCGTGAAGATATCAACGTAGAGCTACTGACAAGGTTTCGCTTGGTGACCATGTTTTTCATGTTTGATAAGGAAAATTTTCCTGCTTCCAAATTCACACCCGGCCAAGTCATAGCAGAGATCACTGACAATTTCCTCTTTGGTATGGCAACAGCAAAAGGACAAAAACTGATTTTAAAATACAAGCAACAAAGACAAAAAAAATAAAACTAAACCTATGCACGAAAGAAGGACCCCGAGACTGGTTTTACTGATAGGGCTGGCATTGATAAGTTTTCTTACCAACGCTCAAAATCCTGCAAAGCATGAATTTACCATTCAGCAATGCGTTGATTACGCCAATAGAAACAATGTTCAGGTAAAAAATGCATTGTTGAATATTCAGGTGCAAAACCAAACCAACCGCGATATTACTGCGGCTGCATTACCCACCGTTACGGGTAACGTGAGTGGTAATGATTATTTACAATTACCTGTTTCCTTATTACCCGGAGAATTTTTCGGAGGAGCTGCTGGGACTTTTATTCCGGTTCGTTTCGGAGTAAAATACAATGCATCTGCCACTGTTCAAGTACAGCAATTGCTGTTTGACGGACAAGTTTTTATTGGCTTACAGGCTCGAAGAACTTCCATGGAATTCCAGACCAAGAATAAGGAAGTAACAGAAGAGATGATCAAAACAAATATTCACAAGATCTACTATCAACTCGTAGTGAGTAAGACACAGATCGATCTTTTGGATGCAAACATCAATAGATTATCCAAACTGGAAAACGATACCAGAGAGTTATACAAGAACGGTTTTGCTGAAAAACTAGACCTCGACAAAATAGCTGTTCAGGTTGCGAATTTGCAAACAGAAAAATTGAAAGCTCTGAATAGTATTGATCTGGGATATATGGGTTTGAAAACTTTGATGGGTATGCCCGTAAATGATACACTGATCTTGACGGATCGCTTAGGCGAAGATCAAATCAGTAAGGACTTCACCCTGGATACTGCTTATAACTATGCTGACAGAAAAGATTTCCAATACCTAAGTCTGGGTAAAAAATTGAATGAATTCAATATCAAACGTTATCAGTTAAGTTATTTACCTACTGTATCGTTATCAGGTTCCTATACCAAGAATGCACAAAGAAATAAGTTTGACTTTTTTGGTAAAGGTGATTGGTTCACCACTTCATTCATCGGTTTGAATGTATCTATCCCCATTTTCGATGGCTTTGGAAGAGATGCCAGAATCAAAAAAGCACGTTTTGAGTTGAAGCAAACAGAGAATCAGATTGATAACCTAAAACTCAATATCGACAATGAAGTAGCTCAATCAAGAGTGAACTTCAGAACTGCCATTGCAACCATGAACTTCCAAAAGAAAAATATGCAACTGGCGGAAAGTGTATATAACCAAACTAAGAAAAAGTATGAAGTAGGTACCGGTTCTAATACCGAGATCACTGCTGCACAAACAGACTTGGTTACCGCACAAACCAATTATATCAGTGCCCTGTACAGTGCGATTATTGCCAGGGTAGATTATTTAAAAGCAATCGGAAAACTATAAACCTAACTATATGCAAAAGATATTCACTATTCTGGTACTCGCTGCTTCTGTAACACTGGCTTCTTGTGGTGCAGGCTCTACTGAAGCTAACAGCGGTGCCGCAGCTGAGCAAAAAGCAAAATTGGCTGAATTAAAAAAACAAAAGGACGGAATTGATGCTGAGATCGCAAAGCTCGAAGCTGAAATCGCAAAACTGGATCCGGCTTCTGCCAAACCTGATAATGCGAAACTCGTTGCATTAACAGCAGTAGCTCCGGAAACATTCACGCATTATATCGACCTGCAGGGTAAGATCGAATCAGAAAATATTTCTTTCGTAACTCCTCGTGGTGGTGGCGGACAAGTAAAAGCTGTGTATATCAAGCGTGGAGATGTAGTGAAGAAAGGACAACTGATCTTAAAACTGGATGATGCTTTACAACGTCAAAGTGTGATCGCAGCTGAACAAGGTCTTGAAACACTGAAAACACAGTTATCATTTGCTAAGACATTGTACCAAAAGCAAAAGAATTTGTGGGAGCAGAACATTGGCACTGAAGTACAATTGATCACTGCAAAAAATAATGTAGAAACACTCGAAAATCAATTGAAGAGTGCTGAAGAGCAAGTAAAACTGAGCAGAGAACAACTGGCTTTTACTTCAGTATACAGTGATGTGAGTGGTGTGGCTGAAGATGTGAACATCCGTGTGGGTGAGATTTTTGCCGGTCTGGGTCAGATCAAGATTGTAAATACAAGCAATCTGAAAGTTACCACTGAAGTTCCTGAAAACTACATTGACCGTGTGAATAATGGAACTCGCTTAAAAATCACTTTACCTGATATCAACAAAACTGTTGAGGCAAAAATATCCGTATCAGGAAAGATCATCAATCCAATCAGCCGCAGCTTCTTTATTGAAGCCAGAATGCCAAATGATAAAGATTTCAGACCGAATCAAATTGCGATGGTACAGATCCAGGATTATACCATTAATAATGCTATTACTGTTCCTGTGAACACTTTACAGAATGACGAGAAAGGTAAATATGTAATGGTGGCTGTAAAAGAGAATGGCAAGATGATCGCTAAAAAGAAAATGGTCATTGTAGGAGAATTCTATGGTGATAAACTGGAGGTGAAATCAGGTTTACAAACAGGTGATATGGTGATTACAGAAGGTTATCAGAGTTTATATGATGGACAGGTGATCACTACCAACGTTAAGTAGGCATTAAGATTCTAGATCAATTAAACTAATTGTATGAGTGCATTAGAAAATATAAAAGGTAAGTTCAAAGAATTTGGACCTACGACCTGGAGTATCAAAAACAAAACATCCATCTACCTGATGATGTTGTTTGTGAGCTTGGCAGGTATCTACCAATTCATCACTTTACCGAAAGAACAATTCCCGGATATCGTGATCCCTACTATTTATGTACAAACCGTATATGTAGGTAACTCACCAAAAGATATCGAAAACCTGGTTACCCGTCCTATTGAAAAACAAATCAAGGGTATCACTGGTACAAAGATCAAAAAGTTTACAAGTACATCTCAACAAGACTTCTCAGCCATTATGGTGGAGTTTGATACAGATGTAAAAACAGATATCGCACTACAAAAAGTAAAAGATGCGGTAGATAAGGCTAAGCAAGACCTGCCGAATGATCTTACAGAAGAGCCCACTGTTCTTGAAGTAAGTTTCAGTGAGCAACCCATCATGTATGTGAACCTGAGTGGTGATTATGATCTTCCGCGCTTGAAGAAGTATGCGGATGATATGAAAGATAAACTCGAAGATTTACCTCAAATCAACCGTGTTGATATTGTTGGTGCTCCTGAGCGTGAATTCCAGATCAATGTCGACAATTACCGCATGCAAAGTGCAGGTGTCACTTTTGATGATATCACAGCAGCTGTTCAGCGCGAAAACATGGATATTTCCGGTGGTCTTTTAGAAGTAGGTAACATGAAACGTAACCTACAACTGAAAGGACAACTGAAGACTGCTTTTGATATTCAACAGCTCATCATCAGAAATGCCAACGGCGCTCCTATTTATTTGAAAGATATTGCTCACGTTATTGATACCATCAAAGAAAGAGAAAGCTATGCGCGATTGGATGGTAAAAATGTGGTGACACTAAATATCATCAAAAGAAGTGGTGAGAATTTGATCGAGACAAGTGATGGTGTTAAAAAGATCGTAGAAGAAGGAAAAGGTATTTTGTATCCTACGGATATGAAAGCAGTCATCACCGGTGATCAGAGTATTCGAACCAGAACTTCATTCAATGAATTGGTGAACTCTATCATCATCGGTTTCGTATTGGTATTGATTGTATTGATGTTCTTCATGGGTGTTGTAAATGCTTTCTTCGTAGCATTATCTGTTCCACTAAGTATGTTCGTTGCCTTTGTATTCTTACCGGGTGCCGATCTTATCGTTGGAACACATGTTACACTCAACTTCATCGTACTCTTTGCATTGTTATTCGGATTAGGGATCATAGTAGATGATGCGATCGTGGTGATTGAAAATACGCACCGCATTTTTATGGAAGGCAAGGGCAAATTAACTTCTGCCTTCTCTGCAAGAATTGCTGCAGGTGAAGTTTTTTTGCCCGTATTAGCAGGTACATTAACAACACTCGCACCATTCTTCCCATTGTTATTTTGGCCGGGTATCATTGGTAAATTCATGGTGTACTTGCCAACGATGTTGATCTTCACATTGGCTGCATCTCTTGTGGTGGCTTTCATCATGAATCCCATTTTTGCTGTTGACTTCATGAATCATGAAGATGAGCATGGTGTGAAAGAACCTAAGAGCGCCATCTTCAAAAAGAAAGGATTCTGGATCGCAATAGCCATTGGCATTTTATTAGATATCGCAGGTGCTACCTTCTGGGGTAACCTACTATTATTCTTTATGATTTTGGTTGTGTTCAACAAATATGTGTTGGATGATGCAATCCATAATTTCCAGAACAAGGCATTGCCTTGGATCATGAGTCATTATGAAAGTTTATTGAGATGGGCATTGAATGGATGGAGACCCGTACACCTGTTATTGGGAACCATCGCCCTATTCTTCATCTCCCTGTTCATTTTTGCGGGTTCTATTGGAAGTGGTCTTATTCCGATTACTTTCTTCCCTAAAGGCGATCCTAACCAGATTTTTGTTTACCTGAAATTACCGGTAGGTACCAATGTGGAATTCACTGACTCTGTTACCAAAGTATTGGAAGGAAGGGTGAATAAAATTTTGGGTACTGAGAATGGCAAACAAAACCCAATCGTTGAAAGTGTGATTAGCAACGTTGCAGTTGGTGCAGGTGATCCAACGGCTGGTGACAGAAGTACCAGAAGTGAATTGGGACGTATTCAGGTATCATTTGTGGAATTTGAAAAAAGACATGGTGTTTCAACCAGACCATACTTGGATCAGATTCGTGCTGCCATGAAAGGTATCCCCAGTTCGGAAATTAGTGTGGATCAGGAAAGAGCTGGACCACCAACCGATCCTCCAATCAACATTGAAATTGCCAGTGAAGATTTTGATGCCATGATCAAAGGAGCTTCATCACTGAAGAACTATCTGGATTCTATTCAGGTACCGGGTGTAGAAGAATTGAAAATGGATGTAGACCTAAAAAATCCTGAGATCACTTTATCTATCGACAGACAACGTGCTTTGATCGAAGGTGTATCTACTGCACAGATCGGTATGGAAATTCGTACGGCATTGTTCGGAAGAGAAGTTTCAAAAGTGAAAGAAGGAAAAGAAGAATACAAAATACAGCTGCGCAATAATGAAATTCAGCGTAAGAGCTTAACTGATTTATTAAACATGCGTATCGCATTTAGAGATATGGCAGCAGGTGGTGCAGTAAAAAATATTCCGATCAGCGCATTGGTAAAAGTTGAGCCTACCAGCACATTGGGTAGTGTGAAAAGAAAGAATCAAAAACGTTTGATCACATTGCGTTCAAATGTACTGACTACTGAAGGATTCAATGCTACAGCAGTGAATCAGGTATTAGCCAAACACATTGCAGATTTCAAAGGTTTACCTGATGGTGTAACCATCAAACAAACCGGTGAAGGAGAGCAGCAAGCAGAGACAGGCGCATTCTTATTCAGCGCGTTGTTAATTGCATTGGCATTGATATTATTGATTCTGGTATTGCAATTCAACAGTGTAAGTAAGCCGGTGATCATTTTAACTGAGATCATATTTAGTGTGATCGGTGTGTTCCTTGGTTTCTCGATTACAGGAATGGAAGTATCTATTTTGATGACGGGATTGGGAATTGTAGGTCTGGCGGGTATCGTAGTGAAAAATGGAATTCTGGTAATTGAATTTGCGGATGAGTTACGATCAAGAGGTATGAAGACAAAAGAAGCGGTGATTCAAGCAGGTAAAACACGTATCATTCCTGTACTGTTGACAGCTCTTGCCGCAATCCTGGCATTCATTCCAATCGCGGTTGGTTTCAATATCAATTTCGTTACACTATTCTCTGAGTTGAATCCAAGGATCTTCTTTGGTGGTGATAACGTGGTATTCTGGAAGCCATTGAGCTGGACCATCATCTTTGGTCTGAC
>JGI24121J20154_1000146_pt1 | contig 22166 bp, 23 predicted proteins | sample Subbio2Aug_QV12A_FD_20154 | JGI IMG/M metagenome (IMG submission 20154)
ACGAAACCCAAGCCGATGCCCAGTTAGGAGGAGCCCAGTTGCCACAACCATGGGCAGCCTACCAAAGCATCGTGCCAAATACCCAAGTGGTGTATGTAAGAGTAATTGACAGTGGAGCCAACAACTGTCCGTCCGTAGCACCACTCACCCTACAAGTAAATCCACGTCCGGTATTGAATAACAACGTAGCACCTTACCAATTATGTGACAACAACAATCCTGGAGATGGTTTTGAGACCTTTGATTTAACCACACGTTATAACGAAATCACCAACAACCAAGCAGGACTAACCCTTACCTACCAATACAACGATGGTACAGGATTGGTAGCCATTGGCAACCCATCGGCATTTACCAATACCATTGCCAATACCCAAACCATTACCGTAACAGCAACCAATGCCAATGGATGTAGCTGGAATACCACGTTCCAATTAATTGTAAATCCATTACCGGTAGCCAATCCGGTCAATCCAATTTTTATTTGTAGCGATGGTACTTCCACCACTACAGGAAGTTTTGATTTAACTATTCGCAATAACGAAATCACCGGAGGAGCCACCGGAGTAACCGTATCCTACCATTTAACTCAGGCAGATGCTAACAACGGAGTAAATGCCTTACCGATTCCTTATACCAATACTTCCAACGGACAAATCGTATATGCCAGAGTACAAAACACAGCAACCGGATGTTTTAACACCACTACGTTACAGTTAAACGTAGTACCAGGTCCGGTACCCGGCCCTGTAACACCTTTACAAGTATGTGATGCGAACAACGATGGTTTTGCTTTATTTGATTTAACCCAAGCAGGAGTAGCGGCTTCTGCGGGCAATCCGGATTACTTGATTGCTTATTTTGAGACTTTTGACGATGCTGATTTTGGAGCTTCGGCCAACCAAATCACCAATCCAAGTGCGTATAACTCGGTAAACAATGCCAACCAAACGGTATACATCCGAGTAACTTCACAAACCACCGGATGCCATGTGGTAGTTGCGGTAACTTTGGTAGCCAATCCAACACCAGAGGCTACCACACCAAGTAATTTAACCCAGTGTGACGACAATACCGATGGCTTAGGAGTGTTTAACTTAAACAGTGTAATTCCACAAGTGTTGGGAAGCATCCCGGCAGCTACCCATACCGTAAGCTTCCATAGCACAGAAGCAGCAGCCATAGCCGGTAACCCAAGCATCAACAATACCAATGCCTATAGTAATACCACTCCAAACCAAGAAATCGTTTGGGTGAGAGTTACCAATAACACCACCGGATGTTTTGATGTGGTGCCATTAACACTAGTGGTACATCCAAACCCGGTAGTTAATGCCACCAGCTTAAGCTTGTGTGATGCAAACAATCCGGGAGACCAACAAGAAGTGTTTGATTTAACCGCTGCCATTACTTCTATCGTAAGTAATCCAAACGGTTTTTCGTTTGCTTTTTACACCAGCCAAGCCAATGCACAAAGTGGGACCAATGCCATTGCCAATCCAACGGCATATACCAACACAAGTAATGTACAAGCCATTTGGGTGGTAGTAACCAACGATGATACCGGATGTAGAAACATCACTTTGTTAGATTTGCGAGTAGAACCATTGCCAATGGTACAATTGCCTACCCCACTACCAAGAGAATGTGATGCCGATGGCGATGGTTTTGCCATCTTTGATTTAGATGCATTGATTAGTGGCTTACAAAACGGAGCAAGTGATGTTGCCATTACCTTCCACGAAACCCAGCAAAATGCTATAGACAACGTGTTGGCTGTAAGTGGCAACTACCAAACCATTTTCCCATTCTTGCAAACCATTTACATCCGAGCAACCAATACCACTACCGGATGTTTTAGGGTATTTGATTTGTTGTTAACCGTAGAAGCAGCACCAACCATTCCAGCCAATTTACCGGATATCACCTTGTGTGATGCAGACAGCAACCCATACAACGGATTTACTGCAGTGAATTTAAGCCAACAAACTCCCCTGATTTTAGCAGCACAAAGCGGCCCGGCTTCACAGTACAGTGTTCGTTACTTTACTTCCGAGGCAGCAGCACAAGCCAACACAGGAGCTATTATCAACCCAGGAAGTTTTATCAACACCCAAAACCCACAAACCATTTGGGTAAGAGTGACCGATTTGGCTACCAACTGTTTTAATGTAGATAGTTTCCAAATCATTGTAAACACACCTTTACAACCTATCTTCCCTACTCCATTAACCTTATGTGATGAGAGTTTGCCAAACAACCAACAAACCCAGTTTGATTTAACAGTAAAAATTCCGGAAATATTACAAGGGCAAGCAGGTTATACCGTTACCTTTTTATCCAACGTTCCAAAATGCACAAAACAACACCAATGCCATTGCCAATCCAACGGCATATACCAACCCAACGGGAGAAAATCCAAAAACTTTGGGAGTACGTATTACCAACACGGCAACGGGCTGTGTGAGCTTTACTACCTTAACCATCAGAGTAGAACCACTACCGGAACCTCGTATGGATCCAGAGGTATTGGAAGCCTGTGAAAATGCTTTTGGTTCTACCCAAGCTAGCTTTGATTTAACCCAAGCAGAAGATTACATCCGTAACAACGATGCCAATTTGACCTTTGCTTACTTTACTTCTTTAAGTAATGCCCAAAGCAACACCAATGCCATTGCCGACCCAACCAACCATGTATCAGCAAGCGGAGTGGTATATGTAAGAGTAGCCAACAACCGAGTGGACTACACCGGAAGCAATTGCTTTGTGATTGTAACCTTGCCAATCCAGGTAAATCCAATTCCGGCAGCCAATGCAGTAAACTATCCGAATTGCGAAATCAATACCGATGGGTTCAATACTTTTAATTTACTAAATAGTGATATTGTAGCACAAATATTAGGAAGTAGTCAAAACCCTAGTAACTTCATCTTGACTTACTTTGCCGATGCTGCACTTACCGTGGCGATTAACAACCCAACCAATTACACCAACACCACCCCTTTAGCCAAGAAATTCATGTGGTGGTAACCAACCAAGCTACCCAATGTAGCAATACAGCTGTAGTGACCTTGTTTGTAGAGAATGCTCCGCAAACCTTCCCGGTAAGCTCTAGTACAAGCTTCTGCGATACCGATGGTACCAACGATGGCATCACCACCATTGATTTAACCCAATACGATAGNGAAATATTAGGTAACAGTACCAATCCAGATTTTGTGGTGTACTACTACGACAACNTGGCTACTGCAAATGCCGACATGAATGCAGGAGACTTTAGCAATGCCATCGGAAATCCAAGTGTTTATACCAATAGCAGTTCCCCACAACAAACTTTGTATGCCGTGGCGGTAAACACAGCAACCACTTCTGGATGTCCGCAGTTAACCACGCTAAACATCACCATCCACACCTTGCCGGAAACTTCTCCACAAGACGGAACGGTATGTTTGGATCCTAACACCGGAAATGTGGTAACTCCATACATCATCGATAGTGGACTTAGCAGTGCTACCCACAGTTTTGTGTGGACAGACAGTACCGGCAATGTGGTAGGAAACGCAAGCACCTACACCGCTACCCAAGCAGGAGTATACACCGTGGTAGCTACTAGTCTAACCACCAACTGTGTGTCAGAACCTCAAAGTGCTATTGTAATTGAATCGAGTATCGCAACAGTAACCTACGAATTAAGCAATGCTTTTAGCGAAAACCAAACCGTAACCATTACCGCAACAGGTATTACCATTCCAAATCAAAACGGAGCTAATTTTGTGTACAGTTTAGACTTTGGGCCTTTCCAAACAAGCAACGTATTTACCAACCTAACTCCAGGAGAGCACACCGTAGAGGTACGTGACGAAAATGGTTGTGGAAGCTTTGTGTTTACCTTTACCACCATCGATTATCCGAAGTACTTTACCCCTAACGCAGATAGTTACAACGACCATTGGAATATTATTGGTTTAGGACCTCAACATCAAGCAAAAATTTATATATTTGACCGCTACGGAAAACTGTTGAAACAAATCAGCCCAGGTAGCAACGGATGGGACGGAAACTTCCTCGGAAACCCTCTGCCATCCACCGATTATTGGTTCAAAGTAGAATACCTCGAAAACAACCAAAACAAAGAATTTAAAGCACATTTTACATTAAAAAGATAAAGATTGACCCAATGACTTTAAGAAAAATTCCTATTTTACTATTTGCTTTTTTTGCTCATTTTATTTACGCTCAAGAAGGAATTGCTGTTTACTCTGATTATTTGTCTGATAACTTATATTTATTGCATCCATCCATGGCAGGTGCTTCAAGCTGTGGAAAGATAAGATTAACGGGACGTCAACAATGGTTTGATCAAAAAAACTCTCCGGCATTACAAACTTTAAGTTTTCATACTAGAGTAGGGGAAAGGTCAGGTATTGGAGCAATCGCTTTTAACGACAGAAATGGATACCACAGTCAAAGAGGAGCAAAGTTAACTTATGCACATCACATCATGTTTTCGAGAAGTAGTTATGATTTGAATCAGCTTTCTTTTGGTTTGAGTGCAGGGATGGTACAAAGCCAAATAGACCAATCATCTTTTGATGGATTTGATCCAATAATCAATAATGGTGTGATTGTAAAAGATGCTTATTTTAATATAGATGCTGGTGCTTCTTATAACTTTTTAGATTTTTCTGCTCACTTCACCATTAAAAACTTAATCGCAAACAAAAGAGAATTATATACTGATATTGAATCGGATAACTTAAGAAAATACATCTTAAGTGCTGCTTATGTTTTTGGTGACGAGGAAAGATTTTTATGGGAGCCATCTTTTATGTTTCAATACGTAGATCAAACCAAAGAAAAGTTTTTAGACTTGAATTTAAAAGTATATCGTGAAATGGATTTTGGTAGATTGTGGGGTGGATTGTCTTACAGACAAGCTTTTGAAGGAGCTCAATTTGTTAGTGGGTCTACGTTAAACGAACAAAGATTACAATGGTTTAGTCCAGTTGTTGGAGTTAATTACAAACAATTTATGTTTGCGTATACTTACACTCATTTAACTGGAGATATACGTTTTGATAATGCAGGTTTTCATCAATTAACTTTAGGGATAGATATTTTCTGTCAACCAAGCAAGTGGAGCTGTAATTGTCCTGCTGTTAATTAATACCAATCATCCCGTTTTTAACGGGATTTTTTTTAATAATAAATATCTAATTATGCCTATTATTCTTCCAGTTCAAGGAAAACATCCTCAAATACCATCATCTTGCTATGTGGCAGAAAATGCTACTATAGTTGGTGATGTTGTTTTAGGAGATCATTGTAGTGTATGGTTTCAAGCGGTAGTTAGAGGCGATGTACATTCGATTAGTATTGGAAACCAAGTAAATATTCAAGACGGAGCGATCATTCATTGTACCTATCAAAAGCATCCTACTTTGATTGGAGATAGGGTCTCCATTGGGCACCGTGCCATAGTACATGGTTGTACCATTCATTCGGATGTATTGGTTGGAATGGGTGCTATTATTATGGATGGATGTATAGTGCATACCAATACGATTATTGCCGCAGGTGCCGTGGTAACTCAAGGTACTATCGTTGAGTCAGGTGCCATTTATGCCGGAGTTCCCGCTAAAAAAGTAAAAGATATCAATGCTTCAGAATTTGCCAATGAAATTAGCAGAATAGCTAACAATTACCAAATGTATGCCTCTTGGTTTCAAGAACAACCTTAGAAGTCTAAAAAGCTAACTTCATATTGGTTTCCAACCAATTTTTGTAAAACACTTATGTTGTGGTAATTGCTGTAAAATTTTAATTTTGGTTTTGACTTAGAATCATTCAATAGGTTATTTAATTCTAAAACCCTTTTGGTTTGTTTGGCAACTGCTTCACCAGAATCAATGACATGAATGTTAGAAGGCAGTATTTGTTGAATGACTGGAATTAAATATGGATAATGGGTGCATCCTAATACCAAGAAATCAATATTTTGATGGATCATTGGTAGTAAATAGGATTTTAGTAAATCTTTCATTTTTGTGCTTTCTATTTCTCCATTTTCAATTAATGGTACCAAATCATGTCCAATTTGTTCAATAATTTGTATTTCCGGAAAATTTAGCACTGCTTGATGGAATAATTCACTACTAATAGTGCCTTTTGTAGCAAGCACACCAATAGTTTTGGTATGGCTATTTAAAGCAGCTGGTTTAATTGCTGGTTCAATACCAATAAATGGAACTTTATACTTGCTTCGAAGATGAGAAATAGCATTGGTAGTTGCGGTATTACATGCAACTACTATTAATTTACAATTTTGGTGCAATAAAAACTCTGTATTTTTTTCTGACAAGGCAATGATTTCCTCTTTGCTTTTTTCTCCATACGGAGCATTTTTGCTATCGGCTAAATAAATGGTATTCTCTTTGGGTAAAAGATGATGGATCTCTTTCCAAATGGAGGTCCCTCCAATTCCTGAGTCAAATAAACCTATAGCTTTTGGATTGTACATGTTACAAAAATAAAAAACTGCTCATAAAGAGCAGTTTTAATTGGTTTTTAATTTATAGGAAGCAAATTAAAATCCCAAATCTTTTTTAACATCAGCAGTGATATTGGTTCCGTTGGCTAACAAAGCGGAAGTTTTGTCAAAAACATATTCAAATCCTTTTGCTTTTCCAACTTTTTCTATAGAAGCTCTTACTTTGTCGTAGATAGGCTTCATTAATGCCTCTTCTTTATCGCTAATGTCTTTTTGAGCAGTAGAACGGTAGTCTTTGATTCTTTTGTCCATATCTTCCATCTCTTTTGTTCTAGCTTCATTGGTTTTGTCATCTACAGTTTCTGCTTCTTCTTGGTATTTTCCAAGTTTCTTTTGAAACTCTTCAATCATTACTTTCATTTCACCTTCATACGTTTTGCTTAATTGCTCTAATTGCTTTTGTGCATCTTTCATAGCAGGCATGTTGGTGATGATATCCTGTACATCTACGTGAGCAATTTTGGATTGTGCATTGGTAAATTGAGTTCCGATAAAGGTTACTAATGCGATTAAAAATAATTTTGCAGTTTTCATGTTCATAAAAATAAATTAATTAATTTTCGTTGGGATTATTGTTTTGTCTTTGTTTTAGTTTTTCTTCTCTTTCTTTTTGTAATTTGTCTTTTGCTTCTTGAATTTGTTTTTTACGCTCATCAATCTGCCTTTGTCTTTCTTCTAAATTCTTTTTCTTAGCTTCTTCTGCTGCTTTTAATTTTTCTTCTCTGTCATCATTGCTAGGTTTAGCTTCGGAAGTGTTTTTAGGTTCTGATTCATTTTTTTTGTCAGACACTTCTGAATCCTTTTTATCAGAAACTGTGCCAGTTTTTTTACTGTTTCTTTCATCAATTAATTTTTGACGTGCTTCTTCTTGTTCTTTTTTCTTTTGTTCGGCAGCTAATTTACGATCTTCCATCAATTTATCTCTCTCCGCTTTCCTTTGCTCTAACATTCTTCTTCTTTCTGCTAAGGCAGGATTGGCATCTTCAATATCCTCTTTGTATTCTTCTTTCTGCAATTGTTCTAACTGCTTTTTGCTCATTTGCTCTCGCTTATCAGCTCGAGTTATTTGTCGTACCACCAAATCACTAATGTCAAAACGTTTTGCAGCAAATAACATGGTTAAGTCAGAGGCTTTGTCAAATACAAAATCGTATTTTCTTGTTTCTGCTATATCTTGTACAATGGTAAAAACTTGGTCTTGAATAGGTTTGATTAATACAGCTTTTTGAACAAAGAAATCTCCATTAGGGCCAAATCTTTTTTGACGATAATCATAAAGTTCTGCTTCTAAAATAGCAATTTCCTCCTCTTTTTCGTCAATTAATTCTTTTGTAAGAAGAATTTGTTCCGTTTTTAAATTGTCTTTTTGTCTTTTTATTTCTGCTTCTTTTTCTTCAATTTCTTGTTTCCAACGTTGTGCTTTTTGTTCTATTTGACTAATGGCTTGTTGGTAGTTTGGAGTTTTTTCTAGGATATATTCCATATCGATATAACCAATCTTGGTTCCTCTTGCCGCTTGAGCTTGCAAGGAATGGAAGGTAGAAAAAACCAAAAGAAAACATCCAAATAAAAAAAGCAGACGTTTCATTTTAGATGATAAAGCCGGAACAAAATTGTGTTTCATGCGATTTAATTTTTTGACATAGGTAACTAGGCAAAGCATGTTAACCATTGAAATTGTTGTAAATATATAACTAAAAATTTCAATTAAAATTGTTGACCTATGATAAAATGTGTTTGCCATCCACTTTTTTGAGAGGTTCCGAATGGGGCATCAAAACCATGTCCAAAGTCGATACCCAATAAACCAAAGGCTGGCATAAATACTCTTAATCCAAATCCTGCAGAACGTTGCATTCTAAATGGATTGAATTCTGTAAAGTCGTTCCATGCCGAACCAGCCTCTAAAAAGCTTAATGCATAAATTGATGCAGCTCCTTTTAAGGTAATTGGATATCTTAATTCTAAAGTAAATTTGTTATAAATGGTACCTCCATTTCTAAAGCCTCTATTATCAACTGGAGTAAGTGCTTGGTTTTCGTATCCTCTTAACTGAATAATTTCTCTGCCGTCCATTACAAAGTTTGCCAAACCATCTCCACCAACAAAGAAACGTTCAAACGGAACCAAACCTCTTGCTTGGTTGTATGCACCCATAAAACCGAATTCAGCATTAGCTCTTAATACCAAGGCATTGTTTTGTTGCCCAACTAAAGTGGTGTACCAATCACCTCTAAATTTGATTTTATAAAATTCTAACCAGTTAAATCTTTTTTGGTCAATTTTACCTTGGTCTGCATCAGCATCTGCAAAATTATCAACTCTTACCAAACCAGTTTGGGTCCCTATGGTTGTTTCTCTTACAAAATCACCAGGAGCTACCCAATTGCCATCTACACCAAAATAACCTTGACCTGTATTGGTTAATTTATATTCTGCCTGGTTTCCTAAGTTGGCATAATCTGTTTTGTCAAACAAAGAATAAGGAGGTGTAAATTTAGCTGAAATGGTAAACTCTGAACCCTGGGTAGGATAAATTGGATTAAAGGCTTTGCTATTTCTAGTCAAAGCAACGGTATAAGCAAGATTATGTGATTGCCCATCACCAAATGTAAATAAGCCGGTATTGTAATTTTTTAAATCGAAGTATTGGTAGCTTATTGATTGAGACAGTAAAAAGTAATCATCTGGCACAGTTAACCTTTTTGCAATTCCTAAGCTTAAAGATGTGATGTTAAAATATCTACTTCTGTCAACTGCTCTTCCTTGGTTGAACTGGTTTAAACCGAAATTAGCCAAAAACTGTTTACTATGCGAAATTGAGGTGGACAACCGAATTGGTTTTTTTCCTCCCCACCATGGTTCTTCAAAATTTAAAGAGTAGGTTTGAAAGAAGTTACTTCCTTGTAAACGCAGCGACATTCTTTGTCCGTCACCCATAGGTAGTGGTTTGTAGGCATCTTTGTTAAAAATATTCCGCAAAGAGAAATTGTTAAACGAAAGCCCTAGAGTTCCGATAAAACCTCCACCACCATAACCACCTTGTAATTCAATTTGACTAGCTCCTTTTTCTACCAAATTGTACTCAATATCTACTGTACCTGCAGAGGGGTCTACGTTTTTAAATTTAGGATCAATAGCTTCCGGATCAAAAAATCCTAACTGACCAATTTCACGAATGGTTCTTACTAACTCTTGTTTGCTGTATTTTTGACCTGGCTTGGTTCTCAATTCACGGTATATTACATGGTCATTGGTTTTGTCGTTTCCAACTACCGTAATTTTGTTAAAGTAGGCAATAGGTCCTTCGGTGATTCTGATTTCAAAATCGATGGTGTCATTTGCAGTTTTTACTTCAACCGGATTTACTTGCGAAAACAAATAGCCATTATTTTGGTATAAATTGGTAATGTCTTCTCCATCAGGTTTTTTCTTGTCGTTGATTCTTTTTTCCAACAAAACTCCATTATAAACATCTCCTTTTTTTATGCCTAAAACTCTAGCCAAGCCTTCATCTGTATAAATGGTGTTTCCTAAAAATTTGATGTCTCCAAAATAATATCTATTACCTTCTTCTACTTTCATTTTGATAGTAATTCGATTTTTTTTGTTATCAAATTGAACAGAATCCCATACTACTCTAGCATCTCTGTAACCTTTTTCTTTGTATTTGTTAACTATTTCGGTTAAGTCTTCTTGGTACTTTTCTTTGATGTATTTAGAGCCTTTCCAAAACCTTCCAGGAAGTTCGGTTTTGGTGTTTTTCATGGCTTTTTTTACCTTTTTGTTGCTCATTTTTTCATTGCCAACAATTTCAATTTTTCTCACTTTAATTTTATTGCCTCTGTCTACTCTAATCAACATATTTACCAAGTTATTTTGGGTAGTGTCAGATGGAGAAGTGGTAATGTAAGCCTTGGCATTGAAAAAACCGTTGTTGCGATATTTTGATTCAATTTTGTTTTTGGTTGTAGTAATCAAATTTTCATTAACAATAGTTCCTTTTTTTAGTTTGTTATCGTTAATAATGGATTCAGCCTTTCCTTTTTTTATACCTGTTACTTTGGCCTCGTTTAATTTTGGAAGTTCTTCAATATTTAATTCTAGAAAAATAGTATCTCCTCTAGTTTCTTGGATAAAAAAGTCGATGTCGCTAAACAAATTTAATTTTCCTAATTTTTTAATGGCATTAGAAATTTCCTCACCAGGAATGATGATGCGTTGTCCTTTTTCCAACCCGGTATAGGTTACAATGGTTTGACTATTAAAAGTAGTTTTTCCTGTTACCTCTACATCACCCAAAATATAAGAGTTTCCACTTCCGAAATCCGGATTAATTTGGGCATTACTTAATTGGATGCTGGAGAAAAAAATGCAGCATAAAGCTGCTATATAGGATAAATTAATTCTGTAATTGTTCACTGGTTTTTCCAAATCTGCGTTCTCTTTTTTGATAACTAATAATTGCTTCATACAAATGTTCTTCGGTAAAATCGGGCCATAATACATCAGTAAAGTAAAACTCTGCATAACATATTTGCCACAACAAAAAATTGCTGATTCGATGCTCTCCACTGGTTCTTATCATCAAGTCTACATCTGGCATATCATGGGTGTAAAGATGTTGATTAATAATGGATTCGTCAATATCAGATTCTAAAATTATATTATTTTTAACTTTGAAAGCAATTTGCTTTACGGCATCTACAATTTCCATTCTAGAGCCGTAGCTTAATGCCAAAGTTACCGTTAAATTTTTATGGTTTTTGGTGACCTCGATAACATGCAATAGTTCCTTGCGAGCTTTTTCAGGTAACATGTTCAAATCTCCAATGGCATTTAGTTTGATTCCGTTTTTAATTAACGACTTTAATTCGTCTTTTAAAGCACTTACCAAAAGCTTCATCAAAGTATCTACCTCCATTTTAGGACGGTTCCAATTTTCTGTAGAAAAAGCGTAAAGGGTTAAATACTTAACCCCTAAATTTCCACAAGCCTCAGTAATTTTAGTTACTGAGTTTCTTCCATTTTCGTGACCAAAAATACGGAGTTTGCCTTGCTTTTTAGCCCAACGACCGTTGCCATCCATAATAATGGCTACGTGTTGAGGGATGTTGTTTGTATCTATGGATTCTTTTAAACTCATGGTTAATACGGACAATAACAAGGATTGTTTCCAAAGGTATAGGTTAAAGTAAATCCGGTAAATACATACCAGTCATTACTGCTTAAATTACCAAATCTTCGGTTGGCTAAGTTATCGTTTTTAGGGTTGGAACCATCTAAATTATCGGTAAATGTATATCTAGCTCCTATTTCTGCTCCAATTACCAAGCTTCGGGTGAGCTTACTTTTTACTCCGACTATCATCGGAATGCCCAAACTCCAAGCGTTTTGGTCAAATTGAAGCTGTTTGTTAATAAAGTAGTTTTCTTTGTAATTAAAATAACTAATTCCTGCCATTACATAAGGCGTAGTTTGTATGCCAAATTGATGTAAATCAAACTCAAGAAAATTAATTTCTAAGCCTAAGGTAATGTCGTGTACTCGGTTTTCAAATTGCAAACCACGTTGAGGCCTGCTACCATCTTTAACATCTAAGTCGTTGGCAGTAATTTTGCCATAAGTATAGCTTAATCTGTATGCATGTCGTGGACTTTTATTCCAGCGATAAACTCCTCCAAAAGAAATATGGTTTGGGGCAATAAAATTGTCTTTTCCAATATCACCAATATAATTGCTACCACCAACAAATCCACCTATTTCATGAATTTGGGCTTGGCCTTGAAAAAACAAGGCAATGAATATCCACAATATTTTATTTATTCTCATTGGTTTTTATAGCGTGCAAATATAACAATTAAGTCTAGTTTACTTAGTTAAATCCGTGGTATTTGGAGATAATAGAGCATAAAAAACTTTTAAGCCCGATAAACTAATGGTTGTCCCGTGCAATAGAACGCTAAAAAAGTTCAATTAGTATGGTTTAGTTTCTTTTGTCTTCTCCCCAAAGCAGCTTACTTCGTAGGGTTTTTAAGAAAGTTTCCGGTGTAATTTCTATCATCGGTACCTGAAAGGAATTCTTTTTAATTTTTAGAGTAGTCTCCTTGGCAAAGGTAAAAACACGGGAGTCTAAAGAGACTAAAAATTCTTGTTCTCTACCACTAACTTTTAAGGTAATTTCCATTTCATCCGGAATTACTAATGGCCTGGCATTGAGGTTGTGCGGTGCAATAGGTGTGATAACAAAGCTGGAAACTTCAGGAGTTAAAACAGGGCCTCCGCAACTCAATGAGTAACCGGTGGAGCCGGTAGGAGTTGAGACGATCAAACCGTCTGCCCAATAACTTGTCAAATATTCGTCATTTAAATAAGTAGCCACCGTAATCATAGATGTTGTGTTTTTTCGAGAAACGGTGATTTCATTTAACGCAAAATTCAATGACTCTAAACCTGACATCGTGGGTTCTGTTTCTAAACTTAACAAGCTTCTGTTGGAAATAGTATACTCCTTTTGTAAAACTTGGGTTAACGATTTTCTGATTTCATTTTTCTGAATCTTTGCTAAAAAACCTAATCTTCCGATGTTTACACCTAAAATTGGAATGTTCTTACCTCTAGTAAATGTAATTGCCCTTAAAATGGTACCATCTCCACCAATACTTAATAAAAAATCTACCTCATTCGGAAAGTTTTCAAAACTATCATAGGTGGGATAGGTGTCAGTTAAAATGACTTCTTTTTGTAATAATTGGTAAAAGTTTTTCTCAATGTAAAGGTTTACTTGTTGCTCTTTAAAAAAGTAAAAGATTTCTTGGTAAACAATTCTCGATTCTGGTTGAAAACTTTGTCCGAAAATGGCGATGGAAACCATAAAAGTAAGTGTTGGTTGTTCCAACAAAAATAAACATTTTTTTCGGAAGCCTTTTTAAAGATTATATAGAAAGGTATCTGTCTAAATAATCTGAACGTTCTTTTAAGTTTTGTAAATACAAATCTTCGTGATGCTCAGAAACAATTTCGTAGTGGTATCTTCTGAATGATTGAATGATTTCATTAATGGCACCTAAAGAAATTTTTACCATAACACGAACTTGATCTGATTCCATTTCTTCTACCATACAACCCAATAATTTTGCTTGGTTGCTTTCAACAATTTGTGCAATTTGACTCATCGAAAAATCCGATAAATTTTTCTGTACAATTAAAATGGTGCCAGGCTCTTTTATAAAAGTAGTTTGCAAAAAATACTCTTGCACATCTTCCAACAAATAATGCCCCAAATAAGATTGGTCTGTACCTAAAAGCGGACAAATGTTACTTTCATTTCTCGAAAATAGTTCCAATACATCCATCCATGAAGAAGTTTCTCTGGTAAAAATACCTTGAAGCAAATATTGGTATTGTTGCAAGGTTTGGGTTTCTTCTAATGTTTCCAAATCGGTTACTGCAATACAGCCCAAATAAACACCTTCTTTTTGAACAGGAACATGACTTAAACGATAGTCTTCGGCTACCAACAAAGCATCCGTAATACTTTCGTTCATATCCAAAGGTTTTGGATTTTGATGTATTTGATTTTTCCAAGACATATCCTAAATTTTCCTAGGGTGCAAGGTACATAAAAAATAGAAATACCATTTAGCACAAATCTTAAGGTTTTGTTGCAATGATTGGCTATTTTTGAAACAAAAACAAATGCAACGTTTCGGAAAGATTTTTTTAGCTACTATGGTGTGTTTAGCAGTTGGTTTTTTATCAAGTTTCGCAACACAAAGCTCTGTGAAAGATTGGTATCCAACATTGGTAAAGCCTTTTTTTAACCCACCATCTTGGGTGTTTGCTCCGGTTTGGACATTGCTCTATATTATGATGGGAATCGCAGCTGGTTTGGTTTGGAGCAAAGTAATGCCAATTAAAGCAAAAATACCTGCCATTGGTTTTTTTACTTTGCAACTGGGTTTAAATGCTCTGTGGAGTATTTTGTTTTTCGGATTTAAAAATCCACTGTTGGCATTAGTCGAAATTATTTTGCTTTGGATTTGTATTTACCAAACCTACCGACATTTTTATCAAATTCAACCGGTAGCAGGAAAGCTACTATTGCCATACTTAGCTTGGGTAAGCTTTGCATCGATTTTGAATTTTTCTATTTGGTGGCTTAATTAAATTTGTTTTTTTTGAGTTTAACTTTCCTAAACTTACTCTAAACCTAACATTTTTTGCGTATATCCTTGTATTTTTGCAGGATTAAATTCATTAAAATGTCCACGAAATTAAGTGTCAACATCAATAAAATAGCTACTTTACGAAATTCTAGAGGTGGCAACCAGCCAAATGTTTTGCAAGTTGCAAAAGATGTGCAAAAATTTGGAGCACATGGGGTTACAGTGCATCCTCGACCAGATGAACGTCATATCAAATACCAAGATGCTCGGGAGTTGAAAAGCGTAGTTTATACCGAATATAATATCGAAGGAAATCCAATCAAAAGTTTTATTGATTTGGTTTTAGAAGTAAAACCAACCCAAGTTACCTTGGTTCCTGATGCCGATGATGCCATTACCTCTAATGCTGGTTGGAATACGTTGCAACATCAAAGCTTTTTAAAAGAAGTAATTCAAGAGTTTCAAAGAAATCACATTCGTTGTTCCATTTTTGTAGATCCTGTTTTGGAAATGATAGAAGGAGCCAAAGCTACCGGTACCGATCGAATAGAGTTGTATACCGAACATTTTGCTTCTGAATATGCAATTGGAAACACCCAGGCCATCGTACCATACACCAATGCGGCTATTTTGGCCAATGAACTAGGTTTGGGAGTTAATGCCGGACACGATTTAAGCTTGGATAACATCCGTTTTTTTAAAGAAAATATTCCAAATTTGTTGGAAGTCTCCATCGGACATGCTCTAATTTGTGAGTCTATTTATTTAGGAATAGAGAATGTAGTTAACATGTACTTGAATAAATTAAAATAGATGAATCCGTTGTTATACGCTAAAGTAGAAGGGTCTGGAAAGCCACTGCTTATATTGCATGGTTTTTTTGGGATGTCAGATAACTGGAAGTCTATTGTTACTCAATTGGCAGCCCAAGGTTTGGAAGTACATGCTTTGGATTTACGAAATCACGGACGAAGTTTCCACTCTGAAGAATTTTCGTACGATGCCATGGTGCAAGATGTGATACATTATGTAGATGCCCAATCATGGGAAAACTATGTGGTAATTGGTCATTCCATGGGTGGTAAAGTAGCCATGTTGCTAGCTGCTAACGATGCAAGAGTACAGCAATTAATTGTGGCAGATATAGGGCCTAAGTACTATGCTCCTCACCATCAAACTATTTTAAAAGGACTAAACGCGATTGATTTTAATACCAAACCCAATAGAGGAGAAGTTGACGAAGTACTTTCACAGCATATTACAGAATTTGGGGTGAGACAATTTTTATTAAAAAATTTATATTGGCAAACTCCAGATACCTTGGCTTTTCGATTCAATTTAAAAGTATTGACCGAAAAAGTTGAAGAAGTTGGTAAAGCATTGCCTTCGGACAAGTCCTTTTTAGGCCCAACTTTGTTTTTGTATGGTAAAAAATCTAATTATGTTTTGCCAGAAGATATGCTAGAAATCAGGAAACAATTTCCATCTGCACAATTTGTAGGTTTAGAAGGAGCCGGACATTGGTTGCATGCAGAAAAACCACAAGAATTTTTACAAGAAGTACTGCGATTTATTCATCAATTTTAATTTTATGAAATACCTATACAAAATCTTATTATCCGGTTTGTTAATTTTAGTTTTAGCAAAATTTTTACCAGGAATTGAAATCAAAGGAATACCTCCCGTTTTGGTGTTTGCCTTGGTTTTGGCTTTACTTAATGTGTTTTTAAAACCAATACTAAAAATAATCACCTTTCCCATTACCTTGTTTACACTAGGTTTGTTTTTGTTAGTTATAAACGTAGTGGTAGTTAAAATTGCCGATTATTTGGTAGATGATTTTGCGATTACGTCACTTTCTACCTTATTTATTTTTAGTATTGCAATGTCAGTAGGGCAGTCTATTATCAATTTTTTTTTTAAAGACTAACCTTCCCTATTAACCAAATCCATCGAAAAAGCTGGTGTGCAAACCGAAATATATTCGCATTCCTCTTCAAAAGGATTGGAATATTGTACTCTTACATTTTTTTCTATTTTGATAGATTGCCCGGCTTCTAACACAATAATTTCATCTTCTATAATAAATTGTTTTTTACCACGAATAACTAAAGTATACTCATCAAAAGCAGGAGTCTGAAATGGCTCACTCCAACCAGGAGGTGCAATCATATGTGCCAATGATAGGTTTGCTTGTTGGTTGGTAGCTGCTCCAAAGTGTTCTGCGATATATTTTCCATCTGTAGTTGGAACAATAAAAGGATTTTTTTGAATTTGATACGACATATTTTGTTACTTTTTAAAGATGAAATATACGGCTAAAACCAAGAAACACATCCCAACCAAGTGATTCCATTTAAGGGTTTCGGTTTTAAAAAACAACCAACTAAACAAGACAAATACTACCAAGGTAATTACTTCTTGAATTACCTTGAGTTGTAACAAGCTAAATGGACCACCATTGCCTTGAAAACCAATTCTATTGGCAGGTACTTGAAAACAATACTCAAAAAATGCCAATCCCCAACTAATTAAAATAATGCCTATTAAGCCAGCTTGTTCAAACCATTTCCAGTCTTTAAACTTTAAATGTCCGTACCAAGCCAATGTCATAAATACATTAGATAAAACAAGTAATGCGATAGTAGCAATGCCTTTCATGTTTTTTTAGCAAATATAATGGGAAATGCTCTTTTTAAGAATAGCTTCAAATCTGCTATCTTTGCCCTATGCAAAAAGAAGAGATGACAAATTTGGTAAACCAAGGACTTTGGTTGCCACTAATGGAACAATTTTATACCATTCAAGGTGAAGGAAATCATACCGGAACAGCTGCCTATTTTGTTAGAATTGGAGGATGTGATGTGGGGTGCCATTGGTGTGATGTAAAGGAAAGTTGGAATGCCAAAATTCATCCGCCATCAAGCATCGAAAAAATTGTAGAAGATGCCAAGAAATATGCAGAAGTGGTTGTAGTAACCGGAGGAGAGCCCCTTACTTGGAACATGCAACCGTTGACAGATATATTGCATCAAAACCAATTAAAAGTACATATCGAAACTTCCGGATGTTATCCGGTAACCGGAACATGGGACTGGTTTTGTTTATCTCCAAAAAAAAATAAATTGCCTGTTTCAGAGGCTTATGAATTTGCAGATGAGCTTAAAGTGATTGTTCACAACAAACACGATTTTATTTTTGCAGAAGAACAAGCTGCCAAGTTGAATAAAAAAATCCCTATGTTTTTACAACCAGAATGGAGCAAAAGAGAGCAAATGACTCCTTTGATTGTAGATTATGTGATGCAGCACCCACAATGGAAAGTTTCCTTACAAACCCACAAGTATTTGAATATCCCTTAAGAGTTTGCAATAGTCAACCTAGCCAAATAATCGTGGTGTTCACCCTCCGCTATTTTTTCTGCAAGTAAACCAGCCTCTTCACAGAGGCGTTGTAAGGTGCTAAAGTCAACATACAGCCAAGGAAATTCTTGGCTTTCTCCATCAGAATTGGTTACTGTAAAGTTTAATTCGCCATAATAACTACTCGGACTCCAAATGGAACCATCTTCTTCTTGGTCATACATATATAGTATGTCTGAGCTATCTATCAATATTTGTCCGCTTGGCTTGAGAAGTTTTTTTAATTTTTCCAAGTAAGAAACACTTTTATCAATGTCTTCTAGCAATCCGGTACCATTCATCAATAATAAAATAGTTTCAAAAGTACCGCTCATTTCCCAAACAGAGACCAATTGGGAGTCATGTAATCCTCGAGCCTTACAAACTTCAATGCTTAATGCAGAAATATCAATAGAAGTCACTTCCAAACCTCTTTCTTGCAAAATTAAACCATGACTACCTGCGGCACAACCAACTTCCAAGACTTTGCCTTTACAAAGGTTTAGAGCAGTTTTTTCTATTTCAGGTAATTGTTCCCAATCTCTAAAAAAATAGGAAGCATCCATTTCGTCAGGTTCAGAAATTTCCGTTTCCCAATAAATAATTTGTGGTACTTTTGTTTGGTAATACTTGTATATTGCTTTACCAATTACATCTGATTGTATCATGCAGCCCGATTTAAGTCAATTAAAAAAACTAGCCAAAGATAAGCATCTCGAAAACAAAAAGTATTTTGATAAACTCAAAAGCAAACCTCCAAAAGATTTAGACCGCCAGATGGAGCAGTTGCATGAAGAAGAATTCCGAAAAACCGATTGTTTGTCCTGTGCCAATTGTTGCAAAACAACCGGACCGTTATTTACCAATGCAGATGTGGAGCGAATTGCCAAACATTTGAAATTAAAACCAGCTGATTTTCAGCAAAAGTATTTGCGAACTGACGAAGAAAATGATTTGGTATTACAAACCGTTCCATGCGTTTTTTTAGATGCAGAAAATTACTGTTTAATTTACGATGTCCGACCAAAAGCTTGTAGAGAGTATCCTCATACCGACCGAAAAAAGTTCCATCAAATTGCTAATTTAACTTTACAAAACGTGGCAATATGCCCTGCGGCTTATAATATTGTTGAAGCTATGAAAAGGAAAATGCCTAAGTAGAAAATTTTACTTTTCACTACTCACTATTCACTGTTCACTAGAAATCATACATCAAATACTTTTTCCGCATCTTTTCATATTGCTCCAATCCAGGTTTCCAGCTATTGCGGATTTCTTCTTCCGAAATACCATTGATAATTTGAAACTGTAATTGGTTGTTTCCTGCCAGTTTTGGAAAAAACGAATTAAAAAACTGACGTTTAATCATCGGAGAGGTATTGGTATAAGCCCTTTTTAGCCATTTAATTTCCAGTCTATTTACTTTAGGATGTTGGGTTAAATTCTCTCCAAAACAATCTTTGCCGTTGTGCAAAGGATCCGAAGCACCAAAATTTGGCTTTGGAGTAAACGAATAGGTTTTTTTGGTAATATGAGGCGACCCATAAATTTGAAATTGCAATTCCGTTCCTCTTCCAACACTCACATTCGTACCTTCAAAAAAACACAAACTTGCATATAAATTAATCGATAAATCGTTAGGTAAGTTTGGCGAAGGTCGCACAGGCAAACTATAGGACATGCTTTTTCGGTAATTTTTACATGCAATCACTTGCAACGCACATTGCTTACCTTCAGGCAGCCATTTTTCTCCTAAAATCATTTGAGCATATTCACCAATAGTCATGCCGTGTAACACCGGAACCGGATGCATGCCTACAAAACTCTCGTAACCGGGCTCCAAAACTGGACCATCCACAATTGTTCCATTCGGATTCGGTCGGTCCAAAACCATCAATTTTACCCCATGATCTGCACAAGCTTCCATCACATAATGTAAGGTAGATATGTAGGTGTAAAAACGAACTCCAACATCTTGCAAATCAAAAATCACCAAATCCACCTCCTCTAAATTCTTTTTACTTGGTTTTTTTTGGTTGCCATACAACGATATAATTGGTAGCCCCGTTTTGGTGTCTTTGCCATCTACCACAGTAGCTCCAGCATCAGCTTCACCTCTAAATCCGTGCTCTGGGGCAAAAATTTTAACCACTTTTACTTTCCTTTCAAGCAAAGCATCCACCAAATGCATCCCATTTTTTCCAGGAACAATACTCGTCTGATTGGCCACTACTGCAATGTTTTTACCTTGTAAACTCTCAACGTTTTCCATCAATACTTCAATTCCTAATTGCAATTTTTTTTCTTGCGATATCAAATTCACAGAAAACAATAAAGCCATCAAAGGCAAACAAACTAAGCTTCTCATGCGTTTCATAATTTTGGTAAAGATAAAATTTACATCACTTTCTATCACATAAACTAAGCCAAAACTCAATTTTTAAATTAATTTTGGGGTTTGCCAACCAAGGTTGTCACCGTGCTGTTCGTTGCAATTCCTCGGTCTCACTCCTTTTTTGGTACACTTTAAGCCAAAGCTTCCGTTGGTCGCTTTGCTAAAGTAACCAAAAATAGTCGTAAGCCCTGCGGTATTTACACTACCATCACTAACCCAAGAGCCATTGAAAACAGAATTCTACATTGCCAATAAATTAACCAAAGGAGCAATCAGCAAAAAAAGTGTTTCTGCTTCCGTGTTCAAAATTGCCGTAATTGCAACTATATTAAGTATTGCCATTATGTTGCTATCTGTAGCAGCCGGAATAGGATTGCAAACCAAAATACAAGCTAACTTAGCTGCTTTACACGGACATTTTACCATTCAAAATTTTGATACCAATCAATCCGAAATTACATTAATCCCTATATCCATAAACGATACCATTCAAAAAGCCTTAAATCAAAATCAAGTAGAATCGTTTCAATTTACAGCAACCAAAGCCGGAATTATCCGTACCGAAACAACTTTCGAAGGTTTTGTTTTTAAAGGAGTCGCATCTAATTTCCAATCTCAATTATTTAAAGATTTTATCATACAAGGAGGTTTGCCAAACTTTACTTCACCTGAAGTAACCAATCAAGTGATCATTTCCAACACATTAGCCTCAAAACTTCAAGTAAAAGTTGGCGATGCCTTACCAGCCTTCTTTTTAAAAAATTCAGAACAAGTTTCCAATCCCAACCAACGTAGGTTTTTAGTAGCAGTCATATATAATACAGGTATCCAAGAATTTGATCAAAATTATGTAATAGGTGATATCCGACACATCCAACGAATGAATAAATGGAATACCAACCAAGTGGGAGCTATAGAGTGTTTCTCTTCAAGTTTTTCAAAAGCAAATGTCGTTGCTCAAAATTTATACCACCAATTACCGCCTAATTTAGATGTGGTAAACATCCAAAATAAAAACAGCAATCTTTTCGAGTGGCTAAAAATTTTCGATTTCAATATCTTTTTAATCTTAGGAATCATGTTTTTGGTTTCTGGGGTCAATATTATTGTAGCCATATTGGTATTGATTTTAGAGAATGTTTCATTAATCGGAATTTTAAAATCCATTGGCTATTCCAACCAAAGTATTCAAAAGATTTTTGTGCTCCAAACGTTAAAAGTAGTTTTCTATGGAGTGGTTTTCGGAAATGCCATTGCTTATTTATTGATTTTTTTGCAACAAAAATTTCAATTCATTCAACTCAATCCCGAAAACTATTATGTAACCTATGCCCCCCTCATTTTTAACTGGCAGTGGTTTTTAAGCATAAATTTAGCCTTCATCTTGCTCATCTACCTAATTTTATTCCTCCCTTCTGCATTGATAATCAGGCTAAAGCCTTCAGAATTAGTAAAATTCAACCGTTAATTAAATTTAAAATACTGAAAATCAATAAAATAAAAAATATTTTCATTTTTTTTGTCCAAACATTTGGATATTGAAAAAAACTCTCTACATTTGCACCCGCTTTGACAGTCAAACGGAGTTACTAGAAAAACGAGGTTTTGTAAGTTAGGGTGATGAAATATAAACAAGCTCATTGACATATTGA
>JGI24121J20154_1000180_pt1 | contig 19361 bp, 20 predicted proteins | sample Subbio2Aug_QV12A_FD_20154 | JGI IMG/M metagenome (IMG submission 20154)
ACTGCAGGTCGCGTAAATCACCGCCCCAGAAGACCGAAGAAACGAGCCACTTTATACCCAAGGCTCTGCCCTTCGATCTTGCGAAGCTGTGAATCGATGGCATCTACCCCCACCACGGGGCTCGGAGAACACTTATCGCTGGTGGTAGTAACCATCGACAAGCTCCGCATTGACTGACCGCTTTCAGCCTGAAGCTGACATCCTGACGGTAGACCCGTTCTGCGAAACCGCTGTTGTAGCGTCAGTTTCGCCAACCGACGAGCGAGCTCAGTGTGGGGGCGAAAAGAACGATGAGCGATCAGCCCAAGGGCTGATCGCTCACCTTCCGGCTGACCGAAGCCAAGCAGGTGCTACAAGCTTGGTGCAAGGGTTACTACGAGAGCCGTCCTCACAGTTCTATCAGCGACCTGACCCCAACGGAATTCGCCCATAGCATCAAGGAGCTAGAGCCTGCCCAGTGGCTGTTGGAACCGCCGAAACTAGCGTTCGAAGTGGCTCGGAAAAGGCAAACGAATCAGCAGAAGGCACACCCTGACTCAAGCCCGGCTCGCCGATGAGATCGAATCCTACTGCCGTCAGGATAAATCGCCTCCTGATACTTGAGGGATCGATGTCAACGACACCTAGGGTACGTAGATAACGTATAGCGGCTGAGACCTGACTCAGCGGATGGCCTGTATTGGATGCGATCTCTTTCGTGGTTAACGAGCCTGACTCTCGAATTGATACCAGGATGGCAACCTCAAGCGAGCAACGCTCGCCCTTCCAGATACTTGGTCGGATGCGCAGCACGGACACGTTGTCCGTCGGCATGGCAACCTTGGGATGCGCAGTCGCGCGAGAGCCAGTCGCCAGCACCAAATGCCTGTAGCCCAATCGGCGGCCAGACGAAAGCGTTACCTCCTTACGATCCCGGTTGATTTCGACGACCCCGTCGCCGTGGTGCACTGAAACCTCCTGTGCGATGAACCAACTCACTTCCGTGTTGAGTTGTATTGATTCTTCAGTTTGGTTTAGGAATGCTTTGGACAGACTGCGGCTCTGGTCGGAGTGAACTTCTACGGCGCGTACCAGTTTAATCCTGCGACCGCGCCCTGCGTCAACTAGTGCTGCGCATAGGGCTACAGCTACGTGACCACCTCCGACGATAACAATCGAATCACTCACCATCTGAAGGCTCCGTTGAACGGACCTGGAGCTCGACCTTGGCGTGATAGCAGTCCAGTAATTCATCGGAGAGCCACGATGGCGCACCCAAGTACTGTTCGCTCAAAGACAAGATGACTACGGAAAGCTCCCGTAGCATCAGAGATGCTTGTCCTGCCTAGTGACTACTGCATCAGCCGAGACCGACGTTTAGACCGCTCAGAAAAGACAAACGGATCAACCCAAGCCTGTCTTACTGGGATGAGTGGTACTTGATGAGCCGAGCAGATCACACCCACTGACTGTTTCTGATTCTCAAAGGCGGGAGTCAGGCTCTCTAACTGACTTGGGGAGGTCTAACTAGATGCCCTGAGACACTCATGCATCCAGCACTAAGGAACCGGAGCGACAACCGGACACGCAGATCATCATCGACTTGCTGGCTGCCCGTTCTTCTTGAGTTAGGATGCTGTCCCGGTGATCTACATCGCCAGCCAGTACCTTTGTTTCGCAAGCACCGCAGATCCCTTCCTTGCAGCTGTAACTCGGGATGATGCCAGCGCTCATCATTGCATCGAGGATGGTGGAACCAGCCGGTACTTGTATGGTTTTTCCGCTGCGGCGCAACTCCACCATGCAGCCGGCCGCATTGATAAGAGGAGCGCCATCTTGCTCTGCTGCGGAGAACCTTTCTAGATGAACATGGGCGTATTTGAAGTTGTCGCAAGTACGCGTAAACGCGTCCAGCATGGGGCCGGGGCCGCAACCATAGAAATGGGTCTCCTCAGAATACCCGGCTAGAAGCTCCCGTAGATCTGGGGGCGCACCCGCTTCATCATCGAAGTGGTACCGAACTTTGACTTTTCCTGACTGCATTGATTCCAACTCATGCAGGAACGCGGCCTCTCGGCGCGACCGCGCGCAATAGATTAGGTCAGCGGATCGCCCCAGAGAGATCAAACGGTCAAGCATGCAGAGCATGGGAGTGATGCCAATGCCACCTGCCAGTAGTACGGAGTGGCGAGCATCTTCCGCAAGAGGAAAGTTATTGCGAGGCACCGAGATATCAAGAACTTCGCCTACGCGAATCTTCTCGTGAACATACTCGGACCCCCCACGGCTTTGGCGATCCTTGAGTACGCCCACAACGTAGCGTTGATAGTCCGTGGCCGGATTCAGTAGCGAGTAACTGCGCACCAGACCGTTGCCAAGATGAAGGTCGATATGCGAGCCCGCCGAGTGAGGTGGGAAGACCGTGTCCGGCTTGGCTGGGCGCAGCTCTACAGTGACGATACCGGGAGCTTCATATCTGAGGTTGTAAACGAGTGCTGAAAGGGTGACGGTTGGCATGGTGAAGTTCAGAACGAGAACCCAGGGGCACGCACTCCCCATGGCTACATAATGTGCAATCCACCGTCCACCATTAGGGTAGTGCCGGTGATGAAAGAGGCCTCACTGGATGCGAGCCATACGATTGGCCAAGCAATCTCCTGGGGATCGGCCCACCGCCCTATCAACGAGCTGTCCTTGCGTTCGGTCCGGAGTTCTTGAACAGTCTTGCCCGCCCCCTGCGCACGACCGATGTGAAAGTCTGTCAGCGTCGATCCTGGGCACACCGCATTGACCCGAACACCGTGAACCGACTCCTCGAAAGCCAAAGTTCGGGTGTAAGCCAGCTGAGCCGCTTTAGTGGCATCGTAGAGCGCCATGCCCCGACGGCCAGTAACGGCATAACAGGATGAGACATTAACGATGCTGCCGGTACCGGACTTACGCAATGCGGGAAGAGCGGCAACACAATAGTTGGACATGCCTATCAAGTTCACGTCCACCATTGCCTGCCACTCCACCGGCCTGACGTTGGCCGCAGCGGTGTAGTTGCGCATTGCCGCGTTGTTCACCAACACATCCACGCTCCCAAACTGCGAGATGCATTGTTTCACCGCTGCGTACGCTGCGGCTTCGTCGGCGACATTCGCGGTCACGCAGGTCACTCTTGCTTCTGGCAAGAGCTTCAGGATCGCCGAGCGCGTTCGAGCGAGTGCATGCTCATCTGTATCCACCATAAGCAGGGCAGCTCCTTCGCGGCAGAACAGCGTGGCCGTAGCTGCGCCAATACCTGCGCCAGCGCCGGTAATCAGCGCGACCTTACGGGCTAGTCTAGGTTCGCTCATGCCCGTTTACTCCACCGCGACAAAGCGCCCGCCGGCTTGTTCTGGTTGGTATTGGCAGAGCCGGTCCTGCAAACAGTTAGAGGAACTGTTGGTATGTTCTTGTTGAGCTTCATGAGGGTTTCCGATTTTTTACACGGAAAAATCCACTGACTTCAGAGACTGAAAACCGGCTTCTGGGTACTGTCAGCCAGGTGCTCGCGCGCCCATTCGACCGGGTTTTGCTCCTTTGGAAGCAGGACGCCGGCCGGACGTACCCGTTGCTGACTGGCGTCCAGCGCAGGCGGCTCCTGCCCCTCTTCTAGACCTATTGCGGCCTCGTGCAACATGCGACGCGCCATCACGATGGCCTTGTCTGTTGGAAGCAGCTTCTCGGCCTCATGGTCCTGGATCGTGCCCATGCTTTCTTGCAGCGAGTAGTCCTGTGCCGAGAAGCCGAAGACACCGCTGTACGCGCGCTTTTCCTTTTGCGCTACCCGGTCCATGCCGTAGTCGTTGTCTCTATTCTGTTTTGGGACGAAGCTGCCCGGCGCCTCGTATTCGACGTGGATGCCTTTCCCCTCTTCCATCGCCGTGCGCTCTTCAGCAGTAAGCGGTTGGCTAGGTTGCCAGTTAATGCTCCAGGCCCAGCAGCTGTGGTCGTCGATCGGCACCCACACGTGGCCGCCGAGCGCGTGTGCCCCAAACGGCGCGATCAGCGTGAACCAGGGAAACAGCCACTGCGTGATGCGCCAGTAGTATGAATCGGGCTCACCTTTTCGGCGGCCGAACAGGCTCAGGCCGAAAGGCGTTTTCTCAATCTCGAAAACAACGTTGCCATCGGCTTTGATGTAGTCCAGCGCCTTCACACCCCGATGCATTGGGTCGGAATCCACTTCGAAACTGTGCACGTACGACACGTGGGCGGTGTCGATGCCACCTTCCATGGCCTGGAGCCAACTGCTGTACTGCAGGCGTTTGGACACAAAAACATGCTCGGGCGGTAGGGTGCACCATTCAAGCTCTGGTGGGGCGGGCTGCTGATCGGGGGGACCCATGTAGGCCCAGACAATTCCGCCGCGCTCGATGCAGGGGTAGCCTTTGATATGCATGCGTGAGCAGGCTTGTGGCGAGGACGGCACGTCCACGCAATGGCCATTGCCATCGAACTTCACGCCGTGGTAGGCGCACCGGATGCCGTTTTCCTCATTACGTCCGAAGTAGAGCGACACCCCTCGATGCGAACAGAACTCGCTGATCAGGCACGCTTTGCCGTCGGTGTTCCGAAAAGCCAGCAGTTTTTCACCGAGCAACTGAACGCGCACCTGCGGCCCGTCGGCCTCGGGGATTTCTCTAGAAGCCAGCGCTGGGACCCAGTAGCGGCGCATCAGGTTACCCATACGCGTACCCGGGCCAACGCGGGTCAGCGTTTCAGACATTTCTTTGTTCATTGGTTGATCTCCGGTTGTCCGCTTGATGAAACGTCAGTCCATTTTATGGACATTTGATTGGATGTCAAGTTTTTTGAGCGCACCGTCCACCCTGTGGACGCATCCGGGTAACATCAGAGAAACACAAAGTGGAGTGGAGCCATGAACCAATCTGAAAAACTGGGGGACAACGTCCGTGCAGTGGATAGAGCACTGGAAATCCTGATGGCGTTCACCTCAGCCGATCATCAACTTACGGCGAGCGAACTTCTCAAACGCGTAGACCTGAGTCGTCCAACTCTGTACAGGCTGCTACGCACGCTTGAACACAGCGGTTTCATCGTCTCCTCGGGCGACCCTCAGAAGTTCGAACTAGGCCCCTCAGTAGCGCACCTCTCGCATGTCTGGAGTTCAAGCCTCGACATTGCGACCCTGGCCCAACCGATGATGCGCCGCCTATGGGACCAGACGGGAGAGACAGTAGCCCTACTCGTGCACCAGGGCAGCCACAGGATCTGCGTGGCTGAGCTCCCCAGTGCGCAACCACTGAGCTTCAAGCGCGGCGTTGGTTACAGAGAAGATGTCACCCTGGGCGCCAGTGGCCGCGCGATCCTCGCCTACGTGCCCTCACCCGAAACCTACCTGAATAAGGATGGCGGACAAACCGTCGATGTGCCGGTCTACCTTGATCGCTTACAGCAGATCCGAGAACGAGGCTATGCGATCAGCCGGGATGAATTGATCCAGGGAGCAGTCGCGGTCGCTGTGCCGTTTTTCCAGGGCAACGACAAGGTGATGGGCTCAATGGCCGTGTTCGGCCCCAGCGTGCGCGTGAACCAAGCGTGCGTTGACGTGTTCACCGAACTCCTCAAGGAAGAGGCCAAAAAACTCTCGCAAGCGCTGGGACAACGCTGATCCGAGCGTTGCCTCCGCACATCTAGACGCCGAGATATTGGTCCAGCAACTTGGGTTGCGAGACAAGCTCGGAGGAAGTACCAACGAACGCGACCTGGCCTTTGACCAGGATAACGTTCTTGTCAGTAATCTCGGTGACGTGCTTCCAGTTCTTGTCCACGATGATGCTGCTGATGCCGCTTTCGCGAATCAGAGCGCAGATGCGCCAGATTTCGCGGGCGATCAGAGGCGCTAGGCCCTCGGTGGCCTCATCAAGGATAAGTAAGTCGGGGTTGGTCATCAGCGCACGGCCGATGGTCAACATTTGCTGCTCGCCGCCCGAAAGCTGCTGACCACCATGGCCTAGCCGATCTTTAAGACGCGGAAAGGTCTCCAGCACGCGCTCATAGGTCCACTCGCGCTGGCCTTGTGTGCCGGGGCGCGCGGACATCAGCAGGTTTTCCTTGACGCTCAGGTTACCGAAGATGCCCCGGCCCTCAGGTACGTAGGCAATCCCTTTGCGAGCCACCTCGAAGGGCGCAGCGCCAGTCATGTCCTGACCCTTTATATGAACTTGACCACCGCTGGGCTTGACTAGTCCGATAAGACTTTTTAGTAGCGTGCTCTTGCCCATACCGTTGCGGCCCATCAGGCCGATGGTCTGGCCCGGCAACACTTCAAAGTCAATACCGCGCAGGATGTGGCTTTGGCCGTAGTGGGTATTCAACCCGGTGGCGTGTACCAGGGTAGTGGTGATTCTGCTCATTGGTGTTCCTCGCCTAGGTAGGCGGCCTGCACCGCGGCGTCGGAGCGCACGTCGCCAGGAGTACCGCTAGCGATGACCTGGCCGTTCACCATCACGGTCAACTGGTCGGCCAGCGCGAACACAGCGTCCATGTCATGCTCGACCAAGCACATCGCGTGGCCCTTCTTGAGCTTAAGCAACAGTTCGACCATGCGCTCGGCCTCGGCCTGGCCCATACCAGCTAGCGGCTCGTCTAGCAGCAGCACCTGCGGTTCGGTGGCTAAGGTCATCGCGATCTCCAACTGGCGTTGTTCACCGTGGCTAATAGTGGCCGCGATTGCACGGGCGCGCGGAGTCAGACCTGCGAGTTCGATCGCGCGTTCGCAGGACTCGTTGGTGGCTGCCTGCGAGTCGGCAGAGGTGAACCACTGCGCCACATTCCAAGACGCCAGCCGCCGCCGAGACTGCGCGGCCAGACGTACGTTGTCCCAGACCGTAAAGCTGGTGAAGATGTTAGTTTTCTGATAGCTCCGACCCAAGCCCAACTGAGACTTCGCTTCAGGGCTTTTGTGGGTGGTGTCGATGCCGCCAATAGCGACACGACCTGCAGTCGGTTCGATGTCGCCCGAGAGAAGATTGGTCAGCGTCGACTTCCCAGCGCCGTTGGGACCAATCACGGCGTGGATACGGTCGCACCAGAGGTCTAGGTCCACACCGTTGACCGCAGCCAAACCACCAAAGCGCTTCGTCAGACCCCGTGCGCTCAACAGCACTTCAGGAGTTGCGCTCATGGGCTTCCTCCTTTTTGCGCACCAGCAAGCCGAGTAGTCCGCGTGGCGCGAAAATAACCACCAGCAGGATAAAGCTACCCATAAGCAGCTGCCAGTGCTTGGTCATATCCTTGAAAAGATGCAGCATGTACTCGAAGGCGAAGGCGCCGACGATAGCGCCGGCGAAGTTGCCCATGCCGCCGAGAATGACCATCATGATCGCGTGTGCGCTCATATGGAAACCCATCAACTCGGGGTTGACGTAGCCGGTCTGTGCGGCCCAGAGGTATCCCGCCACGCCGGCCAGCCCGCCGGCCAGCGTGAAGGCGGTGAGCTTGTAGCCGTAGGTGCCGTAGCCCAGCGCGCGCATTCGGTGCTCATTGGCGCGGATGCCGGCCAGGGCACGGCCGAAGGGCGAAAACAGTAGCCGCCGCAGAAACAGATACACGCCCACAAGCAGCGCCAGCGTGAGGTAAAAGAACGTGGTCTTGTTCTCAAGGTCTATACCGCCCCAACCAGCTATCGTGGCGTCAGGCTTGAAGTTGACGTAGCTTCCGTCCGAGCCACCCAGCGACTTGTTGTCGAAGAACAAGAAGAACACCATCTGGGCAAAGGCCATCGTCACCATGATGAAGTAGATACCGTGGGTGCGCACAACAAAGAAGCCGATCACCAGCGCGGCGAGTGCTGCAACCAGCGCAGCTGCGGGCAACGACCACCACAGACTTGCGGGGGCATTGGCAGGGGTAAGAAAGGCCAGCGCATACCCCGCAAGGCCAAAGTAGGCCGCGTGGCCCAGCGACACTAAGCCGGTGACGCCCTGCAGCAAATCCAAGCTCATCGCAAAAATGGCCAAGATCATCATCTGCGTAAGCATCTGCAGGTAAAAGTCGCGCCCTTCCATGGGCACAACAGGAACGGCCGCCAGGGCCAGGCCCCCCACCAGCAGGGTGATACGCACCCCGTGCGGCAGGCGCTCAAGCGGAACTTTGGAGGAGGCACTCATATGGTTTCCGAACTCACTGTTTGAATAAGCCTTCCGGCTTGTAGAGCAACACGACCGCCATCAGCATGTAAACCAGCATTCCAGCTATTTGAGGTAGGAGCACCTTGCCAAACGTATCGACCAAGCCAACCAGCAGCGACGCCACGAACGCGCCGCGAACCGAGCCGATGCCGCCAATCACGACCACCACAAAGCACATGATGAGCACTGTCGAGCCCATGTTGGGGTAGACACTAGAGATGGGTGCGGCAACCATGCCCGCTACCGCCGCAAGCCCCACGCCCAGTGCGAAGACGACACCATGAATCTGGCGGATGTTGATACCTAACGCCTGGGTCATGTCGTGGTTGAAGGCGCCGGCGCGGACTTTCATTCCCAGACGCGTTCTAGAAATCAACAGGTAAAGACCAACTGCTAGCAACACGCAGATGCCTGACATCACCAGGCGATAGATCGGATAAGACAGGTTGTCGGTTAACGGGATCGCCCAATCGAGAGCAGCGGGCATCTGCACCGCGTGAACCTCATCTCCCCACAGCAGGGAGCGCAGCTCCTCGAAGATATAGATGAGTCCGAAGGTGAGCAGCACTTGGTCGAGATGGTCGCGGTGGTAAAAATGCCGAAAAAGAATGCGTTCCAACAGCCAACCCATCGCCACCGATAGCAGAGCGCCCACGACGATTGCGACGAATAAACTGCCGAACTGCGCCGACAGTGACCAGGCCATGTAGGCGCCGATCATGTAGAAGCTGCCGTGTGCGAGATTGATCACACCCATGATGCCGAAGATCAGCGTCAGGCCCGCAGCCAGCATGAAGAGCAACAGTCCATATTGCAGACCGTTGAGAAGTTGGATAAGGAAGTTGGCTGCGTCCACGTGCGTGTGATTCGAAAGACAAAGAAAAAGCGGCGGAACATCTTTGGGACGAATTCCGCCGCTTGAGAAAAACGCAGAACACTCAAACCATGCGACAACCCGTGGCCGGATCAGCCACGGCCTTTTGTGCGATGCCGATGACCTTGTTATCCTTGTTGACCACTTGGCGCAGATACATGTCCTGCACCGGGTTGTGAGCTTTGCTCATGGTCCACTTGCCGCGCGGGCTGTCGATGGTGGCGCCTTCCAGGGCCGCGTATAGCGCCTTCTTGTTGGTCAGATCGCCCTTAACTGCAGTGGCACCTTGGACCAAGAGCAGCCCGGCGTCGTAGCCCTGCACAGCATATACGTCAGGCTGTGCTTTAAACGTCTTGACGTAGTCGAGTCGGAATTGCTTATTGCGCGGCGTGTCCAGCGAGTCGCTGTAATGCAGTGTGGTCAGCACACCCTCCGCGGCTTCGCCAGCCGCCTCGAGAACACCCTCGGTCAGGAAGCCCGAACCATATAGGGGGATGGTCTTTTTCAGGCCTGCAGCTGCGTAGTCACGCAGAAACTTGGCCGCACCGCCACCAGCAAAGAAGCAGGCTACTGCGTCAGGCCTATACGAAGCAATTTCGGTCAGCAGTGCCTGGAACTCGACGTTGGGGAAGGGCAGACCGAGCTTCTTGATGATGGTCCCGCCAGCAGCGACGTAGCTTTGCTCGAAGCCCTCAAATGCTTCGTCGCCGGCCGCGTAGTTCCACGTGATCCAGACAGCTTTCTTGTGGCCCCGCTCCACCATGGCTTTGCCAAGCGCTAGCGTGGGCTGGGCGTTGGTGAAGCTGGTCCTGAACACGTTGGGCGCGCACTGGGCACGGGTGGCCACGTGTACACCTGCGTTGGGAATGATGTTGAGAACGCCTGTTTCTCGGGCAACCTTGTGAATGCCCATCTGGACGCCCGAATGCACGGACCCCAGCAGAACGTCGACCCTATCGCGCTGGACTAGACGGGTCGCGTTTTCGATGGCTTTGGCCGGATTAGATTCGTCGTCTACCTTGAAGAACTCTATCTCCCGTCCGCCCAGCTTGTCGCCATTTTCAGCAAGCGCCAATCGGAAGCCGTTCTCACTCGATATGCCTGGCTGGGCGAAGGTGCCGGTGAACGGCAGCATCACCCCCACCCGCAATTTGCTGCCTTGTGCCTGGGCCCATCGGGGGAGCAACAGGCCGCTAGAAGCGGCGCCGACGAGCGCGACTCCCTTTGTCAGAACTGAACGCCGTGAGCTCATGTGTTTGTCTCCTAGTTGAGTGTTTCGGAAGAATCAGACAGCAGACTTTTCCGCCGCCACCCATTGATCGATGATGCGGCGAGCCTGTACGCCACCGCCATCGATATTCAGACTCAGCAGCTTCCTCCCTGGGTTGCGTTCCAGGTTCTGTTGTTGCCTTTCGAGCATCTCGAGGTCTTCAGAGAAAACCTTGCTCAGGCTGGTTCGGATCTGGTCGCTCAACGCTTGGTCTTGCGCGTTGAAGTTCCGGGCCATGCCCCAGAAGTACCAAGTCGAGGACTCGGTTTCGGGCGTTATGAAGTCGATGACCGTACTTGATGCCTTGACCTTTGGGTCGGCATTGAAGCCGCCATTGCCCGCGTGCGCTACCCCCACGTCGATCAACACATGGCTTGGAGGGTAGAAACGGCAGATTTGCCAGCGATCCACCGGCACATCGTCGGCCAAGTTGTTGCCCCGCAGACCCGCACGCCAGAAGGGCGGTGGCATGATCCCCTCCATGTAACGTTCGGTGATCGCGCAGTCGCCGTCAACGCGTGTTTTGGGAGGCGTCTCGTCGATTTCCTTCTGGCCGATGGTAGTTGGGTGCAAATAGGTCTCATGGGTCAGGTCCATGAGGTTATCGATCATGAGCCGATAGTCGCACTTAACGTGATAGAGCCCGCCGGTATACGCCCACTCAGGGTCGTCAGCCCAGGCCAGATGGTGAATCTTTGAGGGGTCAGCCTTCTGCGCATCGCCTGGCCAGACCCAGATAAATCCGTATCGCTCCACCACGGGGTAGGTCCGCACAGCGGGGAATCCACTCACCCGTTGGCACGGCATGGCGACCGTCTTCCCGTCGCAGCCCATCTCCAGACCGTGATAACCACAGACCAGCTTGCCGTTCTCGACCTTGCCCAGTGATAAAGGCGCACCGCGATGAGGGCAAAAGTCCTCGACTGCAGCTACCTTGTTGTCAGGGCCGCGGAAAAACACGATGGATTCGCCGCACACCTTGCGACCAAGTGGCTTGCCATCGATCTCACTGGGCATAGCGCCCACATACCATGTGTTTTTGGGGAACATGTGGCTTTCTCTCCTGTTGGTTGTGACTAACTCGGGCAGGCTCGCAGGTCAGCCCGTTGGGTTCTCGAGCACTCCGACACTCTGATAGATGTGCTTGACCTCGGTGAAATCGATCAGGGCATCAACGCCATGAAGCCTGCCCAGTCCACTGCGGCGGTAGCCGCCGGTTTCCGCCTCAGCAAACAATTTGTTGTGGTCATTGATCCAGACCGTACCGTTGCGCAATGCACGCGCGACCCGCCATGCACGTGCGCCCTGCTCGGTCCATACGCTTGCCGCCAACCCAAACTCTGTGTGATTGGCGCGCGTCACCGCTTCGGTTTCGGTATCAAATTTCTCCAGTACAACAAGCGGTCCGAAGATCTCTTCCTGCAAGAAGGATGCGCTGGTGTCCCGATGCGCCACCAAGGTTGGAGACACAAATCCTCCCTGCGTCAAAGCTCCGCTAAGGCGCTTGCCGCGTAATATGACCTCGTCGGCATCGTCCATGGCCTGCTCGATGCGGTGCTGTACCCGCTCGGCGGTATGAGGGTCAATCAACGGGCCCATCTGCGCACCCGGTGAGTCCCCAGGCGCTACCTGGATAGCTGCCAGCGCACTAGACAACGCCTGTTTCATCTCTTCATAGCGCGATGCATGCACCAAAACTCGGCGTGCCGCGGTGCATTGCTGACCTGAGATGACCACGGCGGCCGCAGCCAATTGCGGAGCAATGCGCGCAACATCGGCATCTTCGAAGACAAGACAGCACGACTTACCACCCAGTTCAAGCGATAACTTCTTCATGGTTGGCGCAGCGGCGGCCATGATTCGCTGGCCAGTCAGGTTGGAGCCTGTAAAACTGACCACGTCGACTTCGGGCGATGTAGTCAACAGCTGCGATACGTGATGCTCCGTTTCGCTTACCAAGTTGACCACCCCGGGCGGCAGCCCCGCGACATCGGTCAACTCCCTGATCACTGCTGCGGTAATAAGGGCAGACTGAGGAGCGGGCTTTACCACACACGTGCAACCCGCAGCTAAGGCCGGCGTGATCGATCGGATCAACAGGACAACTGGAGCATTCCACGGCACGATGATGCCTGCCACGCCGGCGGGCTCCTTGAGCATCGTGGAGAACACGCCGGGCTCGACCTCGAGCACGTGGCCGGGGATGTGACGGGCCAAGCCCGCGTAGTAACGGATCTCAGAGATGGCGCCTGCCAGTTCGCCTCGGGACTGTCCGATCACCTTGCCGTTTTCCCGCGTGAGTAAATTGGCCAACTGCTCAGCCCTGCGCTCGAGGCGGCTGGCCCACTCATTCATCACGTTCTGCCGCAGCCGTGGTGACTGGGTCCAGATAGGCCTTTCGAACGCGCGGCGCGCTGCGGCAATTGCCGCCTGTGCATCCTCCAACGTGGCCGCACTAAAGCGACCGATCTGTGCACCGTTGGCAGGGTCTAAGCTGGGTGCTTCCGCACCCTGGCTAGCCGGCATCCAATGGCCATCGATAAATAGTTCTGCCGTAGCTTGCATGGGTGCTTTCAGTGCGTAACTGAACCGCCATCGACCACAATCACCTGACCGGTGACAAAGTCGCTATCCGCGCTAGCGAGGTAGATCAGCGTGCCGGTCAGGTCGTCGGGTACTTGGTCGCGCTTGATGGAGCGCGACGACACGATGCTTGCTGCTATCGCGCCTTGCCAGTCGGGGTTGGCACTGACATTCGCGCTCAGAGTCAGTCCTGGCGCCAGGGTGTTGACGCAGATATTGTCGTTGCCCAACTCGCGCGCTAGGCATCGCGCCATGGCCACCACGGCACCTTTGGAAGTGACGTAGTGCAGGAACAGCGGCGTTCCTTTAAAGACCGTACCGGAGGCGATATTGATGATCTTGCCGTAGCGCTGGCGGCGCATCACCGGACTGACCGCCCGGGCGCACTCGAAAGAACCGCGCACGTTGACGGCCATCACCTTCTCCCACTCGGCCGACTCTATTTGCTCAAATGGCTTGAGCGTCAGGTTACCGAATATCGCGGCATTGTTGACCAGCACGTCAATCCGACCATATGCCCGGAGGGTGGCCTCCACCATTTGCTCAACCGATTCGCGGGACGTCACGTCCGTGCTTACGTAGACAGCGCGACCACCATTCTTCGTGATCTGTTCCACCACTCCGGTCGCGTCCAGCACATCGGCACAAATCACTGAAGCCCCCTCCCGTGCCAACGCGTGCGCATAGGTCTCGCCGATGCCCTGAGCAGCACCGGTGACTATCGCAACCCTGTTGGTTAGTCGCGGAGAAGTGTTCATCGTGTTCTGAGTCATCGCATCTCTTTCATCTCTTCGTGGTCAGTTGGTTTGTCGAGCGGCGCTGCACTTCCGAAAGCATCGACCACTCCTCAGGCTGAGCGGTGTTTGGAACTAGAGTGGTTGGCAAGCCAATTTGTCCGTCTTGTGGACACATGGATTATTGTATGGACATAGAAAAATTCGGACATTAGGGTATGTACGGATGCCGCCTGCTCCGAACGAACCAGTTCTTGAAGTCACCTAGATTTCTTGAAACACTCAGAAATGCTGGTCGAGGGTCCGCTTGACGCGGTACTCGACCGGAGGGATCCGGCTGCGGGCCTCACGTAGTCGGTCATGGTTGTGACGGCGCAGCCAGCCGGCCGGCAGCCATGTCAGACATGTCCTGCTTGCTGTGGAAGACGTAGCAGTTGAGCACCTCGGTGCGGCAGGTTTTGTTGAATCGTTCGACATAGGCGTTCTGCGTGGACTTGCCAGCTTCGATGTGCTGCGGGGCGATGCCCTTGCTCTGAGCCCACTGGGCCATCGCGTGGGCGACGAACTCTGGGCCGTTGTCGAGGTGCATCGCTAGCGGCGCACCACGCACCTCGACCAGCTAATTCAAGGCCGCGATGACACGCGCAGCCGGAAGGCTGATGTCGACCTCGATGCGCAGGCCTTCGCGGTTGAACCTGTCGATGACGTTGAATGCTCTGAAGCGCCGCCCTGACCAAAGCGCATCGGCTATGAAGTCGCAGCTCGAGCCCTGGTTGGGCTGGCCTGCTGCGTGCAGGGGGTGTTTGATGCGCGGAGGTAGCCGCTCTTGCCGCGCCTCGGCAAGTTCAGCCACAGCTCGCAGCACACGTGCCAGAGCACCGTCTTGCCCCAAGGCTTGTTTTGGTGGCGGGCGCTGTCGTGTAGCAGCCCGAAGCCATGGCGCGGGTTCAGTGCCATATGGGCCTGGATGAAGGTCATGACGCCGGAGACGTCGCGTGCAGCGGGTCGGTATCGCAGCGTGGAGCGAGCGATGCCGCTGGCCTGGCCAGCACGTGGCTCGCTCATGCCATGCTCACCCACCAACGAGCGCACGGCCAGCTCACGAGGCTCCTGGGTCTGCGCTTTCGGTCAACAAAGTCCTTGAGCGCGTGGTGCATGTGCGCCGGGTCGCCGTACATGCGCTTGAGCTTGGCGTTCTGATCCAGCAGTTGGCGCAGGTGCGCCCAGTGTGAGATTGTCACGCCCGAGAAATAACACTTCCACTTGTAGCACGTCGGCTCGCTCACGCCGCACTTACTGCACGCCTCGCCAACCTGCGAACCCAGGTCGACCTCCTAGGGGATGTCGACTATCTGCCCTTCGCTGAATCTGGATTTCTTCATGCAGAGACCCCGCAGGTAGGAATTCTCTGATTCCAGATGGTTCAGATTTTTTGATGGGACTTCAGAATGAGGGCTGACCTTTTAGATCTACATCTAGTAGGCGTTAGTTAGTCCACCGGCACCAATGCAGGGAGAGTGGATGTGGTAGCCACAAAGCCCACATGCACGCGACCAAAGTGGCGACCGATGCGCGAAGCAACGATGTCCTCAATGACACCGGGCTCCAGCATCAGATTGAACAGTTCCCGTAGTTGGCCGAGATAGTCCTCGTGGCTGCTCATCGCAAATGCTCTCGAGTAGACCTCGTTCAACTTGAACTCTTTGGTAATCATGCCGCATGGCCCGTCGGTAGTCTGCAGCCAGATTGGCATAACTCCAGTTTCATCCCAGCGCTCCAATGCCTCCATGACTTCATGGTCGCCCGCGCTAGCGACGTTGCAGAAGTACTCGCAGGACGCCCCAGCGTTCGCCAGCTGGCTGTTGGCCATGGAGGAGCTTGAAGAAATGGTCGGACCACAGACCTATCCACCTGAGGGAGTCTCGGGGCAATACGAATTGTTTGCAGACTGAACCGGGGTCGAAACGATCAAACAGACATCCCTCATCTGAAGATGCTCCCGACTGCGCCCTGTGCGAGGCGATCGCAGGCCAGTCACCAAGACACGGTTGCTGTTCTACAGCTATACATCGCAGCCGCCGCTGCTCAGTTGCCTCGTGAAGAGGTGGCCTGCCCTGCTGGCAGGCCGGTTCGCCCCGAGAAGTGGGACGGCAAGTTCCTCACATTCGAGCTACCGATGCAAAGGAACAACACTCATGTGCAGTGAATTTGCACACGGATTCCCGTTTTGATCATCGATGGCAGAAGTGAAAAACCCGCATGAAACCTAGATTTCATGCGGGTTTGAAGCTTGGTGGCCTGGGGCGGAATCGAACCACCGACACGCGGATTTTCAATCCGCTGCTCTACCAACTGAGCTACCGGGCCTTAGTAAGCCGACGAGTATAGCAGTATTTTTGAGCCGAAATCTCAGTGCGCGTTGCGCTTGCTGCGGGCCAGGTCCACCCCGAGCTGCTTGAGCTTGCGGTAGAGGTGGGTGCGTTCCAGGCCGGTCTTTTCGGCCACCCGGGTCATGGAGCCGGACTCCTTGGCCAGGTGGTACTCGAAGTAGGCCTTCTCGAATTCGTCGCGGGCTTCGCGCAGCGGGCTGTCCAGATTGAACAGCTGCTGCGACTGCGGCCCCAGATCGCCCAGGCTGCCGGCCAGCGGCAGGGCTGCTCCGGCCACGCTGGCGGTCATGGCCTGTTCGACCGTGAACTCGGTCACCAGGCCGCCCGGGCGCACCGCCGCAGCGGCCAGGGCCGGCCCGGCCTTGACCGGTGTCTTGTTCAGCCCCTGGTCGACCGCCTTGAGCAGCTTCTGCATCGTGATCGGCTTTTCCAGGAAGGCGCTGGCGCCGATGCGGGTGGCTTCCACGGCGGTGTCGATGGTGGCGTGGCCGCTCATCATGATGACCGGCATGGTCAGCAGGCCGTTGCTGGCCCACTCCTTGAGCAGGGTCACGCCGTCGGTGTCGGGCATCCAGATGTCCAGCAGGACCAGATCGGGCCGCAGGCTGGCCCGGATCTGGCGGGCCTGGGCCGCGTTCTCGGCCAGCTCGACCGCATGACCTTCGTCGTTCAGGATCTCCGAGAGCAGGTCCCGGATGCCCAGTTCATCGTCCACCACCAGAATCGTTGCCATGTCACCCTGTCTGTCGCCCGAAAGGCTGTTGTCAATTCGCAACTGCGAATGATAACGAGACTTGGGCGCCGGTGACGCGGCCCTCCACGACCCGGTTGCTCAGGTCCACCCGGCCGCCGTGCTCGTCCATGATCTTCTTGACCACCGCCAGTCCCAGACCGGTGCCCTTGCTCTTGGTCGTGACATAGGGCTCGAAGGCGCGCTTGAGGATGTGATCGGCAAAACCCGGGCCCTGGTCGATCACGCTGAGCCGCACCCACTGTCCGCTGTCGGAGCGCCGGGTGCGCAGCAGCACCTCGCCGGGCTGCGCCCCGATGGCGTCCTGCGCGTTCTGCACCAGGTTGTGCACGATCTGGCGCACCTGCTGGGCATCGGCCAGGGCCATGGGCAGATCGTCGGCCAGCTCCAGCCGCACCGGCACATCGGCATGGTCGTACAGCGCCAGGATGTCGCGCAGCAGGGCGTTCAGGTCGACCGGCACCAGCTGCGCGGCGGGCAGCCGGGCGTAGTCGCGGAACTCGTTGACCAGCCGCTTCATGGCGTCGACCTGATCGACGATGGTCCGCACCGACTTGTCGAGCACCGCCTGTTCGGGCGCGGCCACCTTGCCGTCGAGCTTCATGGCCAGGCGTTCGGCCGACAGCTGGATGGGCGTGAGCGGGTTCTTGATCTCGTGCGCCAGGCGCCGGGCCACTTCGCCCCAGGCCTGGGCGCGCTGGGCCGAGACCATGTCGGAGACATCGTCGAACACCAGCAGGCGTTCATTGCGCGGCAGCAGCGCGCCGCGCGCGATCAGCGTGATGCCCTGGTGGAACGGCGTGTTGCCGCTGGCCGAGAGCTCGAACGACTGCTGCCAGTAACCGCCTTCGTGCGGCGTCTGCTCGCCCAGGAAACGTTCGAACTGCTGCAGCACGCCGCCGCCGAAGGCCTCCAGCCCGGGCAGCTCCACCAGCGGGCGGCCGATGTGCAGCGCCAGCGGAATGTGCAGGATGCGTTCGGCCCCGGGGTTGACGCTGCGCAGCCGCCCTGCTTCGTCGAGCACCACCACGCCGGCGGTCAGGTTGTCCAGGATGGTCTGCAGGTTGTCGCGGGCAGCGTCGACCTCGGACATGCTGCGCTGCACCGCCGCCCGCGCATCGGACAGGTCCTGGGTCATGTGGGCAAAGGTTCGGGTGAGGCCGGCGAGTTCGTCGCGCGAGGTGAGCGCCTGCTTGGGGCTCAGGTTGCCGGCCGCGACCTCGCGCATGCCCTCGGCCAGCACCAGCAGCGGCCGCACCAGCTGGTTGCCCAGCAGCACCGCCAGCAGCACGGCACCGAAGACCGCCAGGAACAGCGCCAGCGTGAGCGTGCCGATGTACATGCGGCGCAGGCCCTCCCGGGCCAGGGCACGTTCCTGGTACTCGCGGTTGGCCAGCTGCACCGCCAGCGCGTCGACCACCAGCGCCGACGGCAAGGGCGCCACCGCCTGCAGGTACCGTGGATCGCTGCCGAAAGAAAACGGCGGCGGCGGGACCAGCGCCGTGACGCGGATGCGCGCCTCGCGCGCGGCCAGCGCAGCGTCCAGCTCGCTGTCGGCACCTTCTTCCAGGCCCTCCACGGTGGCCACCACCCGCGCCTCGCGCACGTTGCGCAGCAGCGCCGCCGACGGACGTTCAGGACTGATGTCGAACCGGGACACACCCGCACTGCCCAGCGGTCGGCCACTGGCGCCCCACAGCACCACATCGCTGGCACCGAGCTGGTTGCGCACATCGTCCAGGGAAAACACCGCCGAGGTGTTCGAGAGGCGCGAGAGGCCGTCGGCCGCCACCCGGGCCTTGTTGGACATGTCGGCGGTGAGCGTGTCGAGGGTGGTGCGGCCGAGGTTGAGGCCGGCATTGAGCGCGGACTCCACCCGCACGTCGAACCAGCTCTCGATGGAGCGCGAGACGAACTGGTACGACACGGTGTAGATGAGCAGCCCGGGCAGCACCCCCACCAGCCCGATGATGCCGGCCAGCTTGATCAGCAGCCGGCTGCCGAACTTGCCGCGCTTGAGGCGCAGGAACAGGCGCACGGCCAGCCAGCCGATGACCAGCAGCAGGAACCCGGCCACCGCCACGTTCACCGCCACCAGCCAGGTGAAGTTCTGTTCGTAGAGTGCCCGGTTGCGGGTGGCCAGCGTCAGCAGGAACAGCAGCACCATGCCGACGCCGGTCATGAAGACCAGCGCTGCCCCCACGGCCCAGCGGGCGGCCACGGCCTGACGGCGGGGGTTGGGTGCGGTGCTCACGGTGCAGGCCGGCGGCGGGTCAGCGGTCGGGTTCGACGGCGTCGGGCACGGTCAGCCGCTGCTGGAACTGGACCGTCCAGTCCGGGTCGTTGCCCAGGCCGATCTGGAATGGCCGGGGCAGCAGGCTGAGGTCGAGCCGGAAAGCCACCTCGACCCGGTGGGTCTCGCCGGGTTCGATCTGCGCGGCATCGAGCAGGCGCCAGCGCCCGGGGCGGCCGATGCTGGCCAGCGCATCGGCCAGGGAATCGTGGTTCTGGTGGGCGGCGTACTGCAGCCCGGCCCCGCCACCGGCGGCGCCGGCATCGGTGGACAGGCTCACCCGCCAGCGGCGGGGCAGGGGCTG
>JGI24121J20154_1000181_pt1 | contig 19085 bp, 37 predicted proteins | sample Subbio2Aug_QV12A_FD_20154 | JGI IMG/M metagenome (IMG submission 20154)
GTTCGCATTACCCTGTTGCGGGGCTTCCGGGAAGGACCCGCGACCGGCCACCGAGGGCGTAGGAGACGCGGCGACGCCAACTGAATGCGAGGCCTCGACGCTGCGCGCGCTGATCTTCATCTTCGGGGAGACGGGGCGATGTGAGGCTGTCATTGGCCGGGGTGCTCCCGTTGCCAGTCGTCGCGGCAGGCCGCATCGCACCAGCGACGGCCCTCATTGAGAGGCATGTCGCACTGCAGGCAGCGGCCTTGCGCGGCTGGGCCGGGGGGCGCGCGGCGGGCGGCGTTGATGGCGCGGGCGGTGTCGGTTTGTTCTCGCTCTTGAGCGATGTCGATCTGGTCAGCCATGGGTTCCTCAGCGAAGGGCGCGGGCGAACTCGCGCGCGATGATTCCGGACAGGTCGACGCTTCGCGCGACCTGTTCGAGGTCGATGCGTTTGCGGTATCGGGTGGATCGGACGAAGAGGAATACGGGGGCGATATCGACGCCGTGCGTGCCGCGACGGCTCCAGATGCCAGCGGGCAGGTGCTGATAGCGGCCTGACTTCCAGGTCGTACGGCCGGTGACCTCACCGCGACCGCGGCTGATGAAGTACTCGACGCCGTTGATCTTCAGGAAGCCGGCTTGACCGCGCTGCTTCTTCGCATGTCGTGCGCGGCTGCGGTCTGTGGCGTTGGCCTTGTAGCCCTGCTCGCCGAACGCACCGAAGTAGCTGATGAGCTGCACGATCAGGCCGGGGCTGACGTTGCCATAGGCGTTGAGTTTGGTACCGCCGCCTGGCACGACATGCCAGCCGCGCGGCAGCACGCCGATGCGGTTGAGTGCGCGCTCGAAGCCGCTGAACTGCGGGTTCGCCCCGGTGAACTGGTGACCGATGGTGTCTTCGCGCGACAAGCCGGACTTGTTCGGGTCACTGTTCAGGCGCACGCGGGCGAGGAAGGGCGAGCCGGTAGGCCCGAAGCCTGGTGTCGGGCGGCCGAAACCGGGCTGGCCAACGGCAGGATTCGAAGTGCCGCCCTGCCCTGCTCGGTCGATGACAAAGCCGCGAAGGGTGTAGGGGGTCGGGCGATCGAACCGCGATTCCATCTCGGCCTGCAGCGCCTTGCGGTACGCAAAGGCGGCATTGTTGAGCGCACGGGTAGCCGCTGCCGGCACACGCGTGCGCTGAAGATCAGTCAGGAAGCGGTCGACCTCGGACAGATCGAACTGGACGTCGATGCCGATCACGCGACGCGCCTGGCTGACTGCAGGCGCTGCAGCGTGGCGATCGCCGTCGCCAGCTGCGCGCTCGTCGTCTCGATGATCGAGGTCACGCGGTCGACCTCTTCCTCGCGAGTGACCGGGCGCACTTCGTAGCCCACGTCAGCACCGATGAACTGGAATGCGGCGTGGAAGCCGGCGTCGCGCGCGGCGCGCAGGATGAACAACACCTGCGAAAGCTCGAGCTTTTCCGAACGGCCGGCGTTGAGACAGTCCTGCAGCAGCCGCGCTGCAGCGTCGGTCGTCTTGTCGGGCCAGAGCATCGGACCGACCTTCTTCGGCCCGCCAATCGCCCGGACAGCCTCGCGCAAGGCGTCTTCCGGGCCTTCGAAGAACGGCATTTCAGTCTGCATTCCGACGCCTTCCGAAAATGTCGGAACGTGTCGGAAAGACGCGCTCCGGGCAAAAAAATAGACTGGTCGCCATGGACATCACCGCAATCAAACATGAACGCAGCACCCGCCCCGATACGACCGGGACGGGCGCCGCGCAGCGCATGACCGCTTGGGGAATACCGGCCGGAGCCGGCGGCGAGGAGGCCGGGATCATGGGATGCGCCGTGCCTGGGAAAAGGGCGAGCCCTCGCATGCCGGTAGAATGGCAGCGCCACCCACCGACTCATCCGACACGGAGGACTCATGAAAACGGCTATCGACAGTCAAGAGGTTCGAATCAACTGCCCGCATTGCCGCAAGGAACTGAAGCAGAGCATCGGACGGCTGAAGATGAACCCGAAGGTCCGATGCCCCGCGTGCGGGCAGGACATCCAGATCAAGGCGGATCAGCTTCGACGCACCGCCGATGCCGCGCAAAAACAGATCGACGCGCTCGGGAAAGCGTTCGGCAAGCTGAAGTAGCTCGTCAAGCGCGCCTTGAAGCCGCGCACCTTCCGCGAAGATATGAAGGTCACTCACAGTGCGGGGTCCCTTCGTCTGCGGATGGGCGACACGCACACACGGACTTGATCCGCAGCATCTGTGCCTCGGCGCGAAGGGAACTTGCCTCCAGAGCGCTGATGGCCGAACCGCGGGCTTCGAGTTGCTTGGCCTTAGCCAGCAACTCGTCCGCCCTCGCGCGATCGACCCGTCGCTTCATGCAGGCATACCGATGCTGACAATCTGTCTGCGAAACACGCGGCGCGCTGCCGCTTATCCATTCGCGCAACATCCGGCAGATTTCGTCCGGGGAATGCACGGGTGCATAGCGCTCGATGCACTGACCACCGGGCGCGTGGATGCTCAGGGCGTAGCCCGTGCGGCGTACATCTATCGCGGCCACGCATCCTTCGCGTGCGTAGTCGTCGGTGAAGAAGTGGGTACCCATAGGCGTGCTGCTCACGGGCGCGCCCTCGCCTTGCGCTTTTGGAGCACGTCAGACCAGAAAAATCCGGCTTTCATCGCTGGCCAGACGAAGAGAGCACCCACGACGGTTCCGAATACGATGAGGACCACGTCGACCACCGTGTTGATCGTTCGCATGTCAGGCCGCCTTGTGGATCGGCATCAGTCGGAACGCGCGCCTGGCGCGGGCCGCACCTGGGCGGCGGCGAGGCGAATGGCCGGCTTTTACGGGCGACAAACAGACGGACGGGAAAACGAACACGACACGACTGGAATCACTCATGGACATCACCTCGCTTAACGCTCAAGAAATCGACGACCTCATCGCTCGGCTGGCACGGCGCCGCAGCGAGGTCATGCCGCGCGTTGCACTCTCGGCACGCGATCTCGGCGACACGCCGCTCAACCTGTGCGCCGACCCTACGGTGGGACTCATGCGCACCGACGCAGGGCGAATCGGGCTGCTTCTGCGACACGACGGACTGGGGTGGATCGCCTACGAGTTCAGCGATCACAAGGCCCATTGGCTTGGAAACGAGCTTCTGCGGGCTGCCCGGGTAGAAGGACCAGTCGCCGACTCCGAGGCCGCTAAACGTGGTGACACGAAGCACTGACATGTCACGCCACCTTCTCGGGGCAGGTGTCGGACTGGCTCGCGCCATTGGTCGCACGGGAACTGCCTTCAGCCTCCTCATTACCCTCGAACACATGAGGATGCGCCAGCTGCAGATACATAAGGCGCGCACGCGGGATGTGGTTGCGCTGCTTCCACTCAGAGACCGAGGGCGGCTCAATTCCAAAAATTTCTGCGACGGCCGTAGTTCCACCCAAGCGCGCGATGACGTCGGAGACATTGATTTCCGGTTTCATGGCGCAATCTTAGGCGCACCTAATCTTCGAGTCAAGGCAAGCCTAACCCCGAGGGAATTAGGCTTCCCTACATGGGCACCCTTTCAGAACGAGTAGCCGCAGCACTTGCAGAAAGCGGACGCAGCCAAGCAGAGTTGGCGGCCGCCTGCGGGTTGAAGGCTGCGTCCGTGAATGACTGGCTTTCCGGAAAGACACGCACGCTCAAGGCCGCCTCGGCTCACCGGGCGGCATCCTTCCTCGGCGTGAATATTCTCTGGCTCACCGAGGGCCGAGGGCCGATGAAGATATTGGAGCGCCAACATACCGACCCGGCTGATAGCGCCTTACGCACCGCCGTGGAGAACAGCGTGATCATCCCCCTGAGCAACGCATGGGGGTCTATGGGCTTGGGCGCACCGAGACCGGAGAATGAGGTGATCGTCGGCGGCGTCGCGATCAGCGAAACCTGGCTACGCCAGTCTTTGCCGCGCATCAGCCATCCTTCGAAGCTCGCGATGATCACGGCTTTCGGGCACAGCATGGCGCCCACATTCGAGGACGGAGACACACTGATCGTCGACCGAGGTATCGACCAGATCAAAGACGACGGAGTGTTCGTCGCTGCATACGATGATGAGATTTACATTAAGCGGTTTCAGCGAAGACCTACGGACAAAACCCTGCTGATGAAATCCGACAACCCGCACTATGAAACAATCGTGATCGACGCAGGCAAGCTCAAGTTCGAGGTTCTGGGCAAGGTCGTGTGGGTATGGAACGGGAGAAAGCTTTGATCGGGCTAAAAAACAACCTGAGGACTGTAGCCTTCGCAGTTTTAGGGATTTCCGTCCTCGGTGTGCTCATGCGCTGGGAATACACTTCAGCCTTGATGCCCTTTGGGCTCATCCTTCTAGCGGTGTCTTTTGCTATCCGAGGAGAAACCACAGGAAGCAGCTTCATCTGCACGCGATGCGGTGTTGTGCAAGACCCTGCGACAGCTGTGAAGGGCAGCATGCTCATTGAGCTAGTACTGTGGCTTATGTTCATCGTACCCGGCCTCATTTACTCGCTCTGGCGACTGTCGAGCAAACACACCAAATGCCGTGCCTGTGGCGCAACTGAGCTGATCCCTATGAATTCGCCAGCCGGCCAGAAGCTCTTGCGCGACTTCGAAAAGTGATTGTTGGGCCCATAGTCGCTGTGGTAGTGGCCGTCTCCGACGGAGACACCTTGACAGCGCGCCCCACCGATGGCTCTCAGATGAAAATTCGCGTGGCAGAAATCGACGCGCCAGAAAGCCGGCAACCCTTTGGCGCGGCGTCGAAGCGGTCGCTCTCCGACCTGTGCTTCAACGTGCGCGCCGAGATCCAACCACAGAAGACGGACCGCTACGGCCGTACCGTCGCCCGCGTGACATGCCGAGGCAAGGATGCGAGCGCCCACCAGGTGCGCACCGGCATGGCCTGGGTGTTCGACCGCTATTCAACAGACCAAATCCTGTATCGCGACCAAGACGAAGCGCGCGCAGCCGGCCGAGGGCTCTGGTCTGAACCCGCACCAACACCACCTTGGGAGTGGCGCCGACGAAAGGTGCCATAAACAAAACCGCCTATTAAGCCCGCCTCGCGCGGGCTTTTTTTCGCCCTGCACCAACCCTCTGTATCACTTTCGCCGTCATCCAAAAGGATGACCTAATTTAAAAGTTAGGCGCACCTATTGACTAAACGATTAGGCGTGCCTAATCTACATACCAGAAACACGGAGGACGCCATGCCCGACCTGACCGCCACGAACGACGAGTTGCGCGCTGCCTTTCAGGACAGTGGTCTGTGGCGAGAAGGATGGACCTTCGAGCGGGCGCAGGCGTGCCCGCTGGTGTGGCAGTCGCTGCAAAACATGGTGCGCGCCAGGCGGCGGAACGCCGAGCGCGCGGGCAAACCGATGCCGGCGCAGATGGCGCTGATCTGAGGGAGGAGGGAACGATGGATATCGCACTGCGGCTGATCATGCGCCGCCTCGACGACCAGCTGCTCGAACACCTGCGGGAGCACTGCGCAGAGCAGGCGGCGCGCATCGACGAACTGGAGGCGCAGGTCGAGCGCCTGCGCAAAGACGCATGGGACGCAGACCAGCGCGCCCAGATGTGGATGGACATGAACCACCTGCTCAATGAAGACAGCCACCCGCCCGGTCACATTGGCATCACCACCGACGGCAGCATCGTGCTGCTGCCCCCGGAGCCAGCAGCAACTGAAGCGCAGGTGACGGCATGACTGCCCGACTGCGCGCGAAGAACCGTGAGCGGGTGCTGCGTTTGATCGAGGCCGCCGGACAACAGGGCGTCAGCACCGAAGCGCTGTCAGCCCAGGCGGGCATGACGCCGCGCGCCGTGGTGTCGCTGTGTCGAGAGCTTCAGCAGGGTCAGATCGTGGTTGCCGTCAACGGATGCCGACACGAGGGCGGCCGGCCAGTCATCTGGCGCGAACTGACCGCGCCCACACCGCTCGCCGCCCGTTTCCCTTTCCGCCCGCTGCGCACGCCGCGGCCCACCGTGATTCCGGTGCGAGCCGGTGGCCGGCTCGCACCGGACATACGCGGCGACGCCCGTGTGAGCTTCGGCCCCTACGCCTCGAATCCGTTTCACCCCACAAAGGAGGACTTCGCATGGTGACCGCCCTGCGCGCGGCCTGGCTGCGCTTCAACATCCGCCGGCAGGAAGTGCGGCGGCAGATCGCTCACGACGATGCGCAGCATCACCGCGAGCGTGCGCGTGACGCGGCGGCGAAGAAGGCCGACGCCGCGGCGCGCATCGATGCAGCAGTGGGCGAACTTGCCCGCATCGAACGCCGCATGACGGTGCGTCGCATCGAAAGGGCACGGCCGTGCTGACCGTGCTTTTCGACCCCCTGAACTTCAACCTCTTTCAGGTGCTGGTGCTGATGCTGGTCACCGCCGTGATCGGCTGGGTAACTGGCGCCGCATGGGCTGGCGACCGCCGCGAAGAGACCGACCTGCATTACCAGGGCCGCGACATCCAGGACGAAGCGCGCCGCGGCCTGATCGAGCGCAGGCGGCAGCCTCGCCCGCCGCACGTGAGGCAGACGAACGTGGCCCGCCGGTCGATGGCGCACGAACCGAACCGGGAATGGCTGCGATGAACGCCGGCATCGATCGAGACCGCTACCGCGCCGCGCTGCTGACCACCGTGGGCGGCGAGCCCTGCACGGATCTGGACGGCGAGCGGCCCGGCGTATGGCTGCCCGAAAGCGCATGGAACGCCTTGGCCGACATCGTCATGGCGCAGAGCGCCGTCGACGTGACTGCCGTGCTGAAGAACTGAGGACGCAATGAGCATCGAGCACCTACCCAAGCCGTCCGACGTGCTGCCGCTGGACATCCAGATCGCGCTGCGCATGGCCGTCGCGCGTCGGTTTGACGCGGCCGGCGCGTGGATCAAGCCCGGACCGAACGAACAGCAATCGACGGTCGCGCGCATCGACAAGATCGTCGCCGAGGCCCGGAAGCGATACCCGCACGGGTTTCGCACCGACTGAACCGAATCCATGAGAGGGGGCGAGGCGGTGCAGTCAGCCGCTGGTGAAGGCATGACGCGCGGGCAGTACCTGCCAGGGGGAGCCGCGCAACAGAAGGTGAAGGGACCGTCGTTTGCCCTGGTCACCGCCCCCGTTACGAGCGCCGCGCAAGCGGCATGTGCAACAGCGCCGAGAACCCCGCGGCGGCGAGGCCTGCCCTTCCAGGCCGGACTGCTGCGGGAAACGAAAGGAATCGAGACCCATGGACATTGAGTTGAGGCGCGGCGAAGCGCTGGTGCTGATAGGCGAGCNAGGCAGTGGAAAGACCACCCTCGCACGACAGATCGCAGAGCGGCACGGCACNTACCTTGAAGTCGACGTGGACGCCTTCGGTGACCCGCTNGGGCTGGACGAGGTGATCAGGTCAGCCCCGCAGACNGTGATTGTCGACGGCTTTCCCGATGACGATCGGGCACGCGAGCGCGTGAAGCAACTCNTNACCGCCCCTCACCTGAAGGTCGGGATGAAGGGCAGCGAGCCGATCACCAAACCGACACCCAACTTCATTTTCTGCACATGTCGGATGGACTTCCTTCTGCCCGATGGCGGACGCCGCTTCCGCGTCGTCACCCTGCCGCGGCCCCACTGATCACCGCGCCACGTAGCCGCGACCCGCTGCGCACTCACAAGGATTGAACGAATGGAGAACCAGCACCAGCACATCAAGGGCTATCGCGATCTGTCGCCCGAAGAGATCGCGCTGATGAACGAGGGCAAGGCGCTGGCCGAGCAGTGCGGCGCGTACATCGAGAAGCTGCGCGCCATGCCGGCGACCGGCGCGAACGGGATTCCGTTCATGACCGACGCCGCGGACAACGCCCCCGCACAGCCGAGCCTCGATCACCGCTGGATCAGCATCGGTGCCACGGACCTGCAACGCGGCTTCATGGCCGTGATTCGCGGCATCGCGCAGCCCACCAACTTCTAAGGACAAGGACATGAGCGTCAGGCCCATCACCGACACGCTGCGCGCCCTGCGCAACGGTCACTTCATCGACGAGGCGAGCGAGGAGCTTGCACGCGTCGTGAGTTCAGTCGCTGAAACCGGAAAGACCGGAAAGCTGGTCATCGAGATCACCGTGAAGAAGGCCGGCCAGGGCCGCAACAGCGCCCTGTCAGTGCACGGCGTAGCGACCGCCAAGCTGTCGAAGCCGCCGGTCGACGACACGCTGATGTTCCCGACTCCCGACGGCAACCTGCTCACCGAAGACCCGCGGCAGCAGAAGCTGGACCTGAAGGTTGCCGCCGTACCGACCGCCGACAGCGTGACGTCGTCCGCCGCTGCCGGTTCCTGATCACCACCACCCAGAAGGAATACACGTGAATCACGAAACGGAGAACATCGCCCAGACCGTTGCTGCCGTGGCGAAGCAGCCCATCGTGCTGCTGGACGAGGATGCACTTGCACCGCACCGTAAGGTCATCGCACTGCCGCACGGCTGGACGTACGACGTCATCGACGAGGAAAAGAACCAGCCGCATCCGCGTCGCGCGGTCGGCACGTTCAACTTCGACGAGATCGACAGCTTCGCCGCCTACGTCAATCGCCACGGGGAGCTGGAGGGCACAACGGTGTGGTGCAAGGCCGACTTTCCCAAGGGGCAACTGTACTTCCGCGCCGTTCTGGATGACCACGACAGCACGGGCATCCCCGGTCATCGCGAGTGGATCGCCGGATGGGAGCCTGCGAAGAGCGAGGAATGGAAGGAGTGGACGACCAACAGCGGGAAGCAGATGTCGCAGGTCGAGTTCGCCTACTTCATCGAGCAGAACCTGAAGGACATCGCCACGGCCGAGGGCTACCCCAGCGGCACCCAGATGCTGGCGATGGCCACCAACCTCGATATCACACAGGACTCCAAGTTCAAGAGCCAGGCGAAGCTGCAGAGCGGCGGCGTGCGGCTGACCTACATCGAGGACTCTGACGAAGCGACCGAGAAGGCGATGGAGATCTTCAGCAAGTTCGCCATCGGCGTGCAGGTCTTCCGCGGGGCAGAGGGCTTTCGCATCGACGCGCGTCTGCGCTACCGCATGAACCAGGGAAAGCTGACCTTCTGGTACGAACTCATCCGCCCCGACGTCACGCTGGAAGAGGCTTCGCAGAAGCTGGTGCTGCAGCTGCGCGAGAAGGTCACTGCCCTCCCGCTGTTCTTCGGTCTGCCGTCGTCGAAGTGATGCCGAGCGCGGACACCCTCGCCACGGCCGCGTGGCTTTTCGCCAGCACCTTCGCGCAGGTGTTCGCGCTCGGACTGCAGAGCCTGAACGTCAACGGCGGCCACTACGCCGCCGACATCTTCCCCGGCTACTTCGACGGGCATGTGTGGATCGACTGCACCGGCTGGCCCTGCCGTCAAACAGTGATTGCCTGGGCCGACCTCCCGGCCGGTTCGAGGGCAGCACGATGAGAAAGCGCGGCGCCCACATCAAGCACGTGGCGGCCCTGCCCGGCCGCGCACGCGACTGCGTGTCGCTCGAAACCGAGCACTACATCGCGCTGCAGTTTCTGGGAACCCCCAACTTCGGCCGCGACCAGGTCGCCAGCATCGGCGCGGCCGCCTACATGGTGCGCGAGATACCGCGAAGCCGGATCGGGGATGTCGCTCACCGGCACGCAGCGGCCGTGATCCGCACGCTGAACGAAATCATGGACATCGCCGACCGCACCGGCCGGGTCGAGGTGAGCACCGCCAGAGAGGCCGCGCTGCGCGCCTCATGCCCTATCGTGTTCCGTGCCCTTGAGGGCGCACGCAACAGCGACATCGCCCGCGCCTCGCTTGCCGTGCTGGCCATGCAGCGGCGGATGGTGGCGCAGGCCCAGGTCATGGGCGCAAAGCCATGAACGCCGCCACCCACCGCAAAGACCTGATGAAGGCCCTGCGCGCCAACGCGCACCGGCATGACCTGTGGTCCGTCTGGTCCGACTTCGTCGGCATGTGCGCCATCGCCCTGAGCAACACGGTCGACCTGCGCCAGCGCGCCGAGCGCGAAGCGGAATACCTGCGCATCGTCGGTCGGTACCGGGCTGACGAAGTCGAGCGCTTCGCGCACGCGCTGGGCTCGCTGCAGCTGTGCTTCCACACCGGCGGCCACGACGACGTGCTGGGCAGCGTGTTCATGGAATTGGAACTGGGCAACAAGTGGGCCGGCCAGTTCTTCACGCCCTACCACCTATGCCAGGCGATGGCCGCGATGACGTTGCAGGACGCGCGCCAGCGCATCGACCGCGACGGCTTCATCACCGTGCTCGACCCGACCACCGGCGGCGGCGCCATGCTCATCGCCGCGGCCGAATACCTCGTGCAGCAGGACATCGCCGTGCCGCTGCGCATGCACGCCACCGCGCAAGACATCGACGCCAAGGCCGCGCGCATGACCTACGTGCAGTTGTCGCTGCTGGGCGTGCCTGCCGTGGTCGTCACCGGCAACACCCTGACGCTGGAAGAGCGCGAGCGCTGGTACACGCCGGCGCACGTGATGTTCGGCTGGTCGCAGCGGCTGAGCCGGCGCCGGCAGCCAGATGAAGAGCACCCCATACCCATCACCACCGAACCCGCGGCCGCGCGCGAGCCCGTGCAGTTCGGTCTGTTCGAGGAGCAATGCGCAGCATGACCACACCACCGATCACCGACTTCCAGGCCCTCGCTGCTTCAGCGGGCGTGCTCCGCATGTTCCGGGAAAAGCATTTCAGCATCTGCACGCTGGATGCTGTCGCGGCAGCCATCGGCCGAAAGGAACACCTCGCAGGGCGCGACTACGAAGCGCTCCGCGCGGTGCACTGCATGGACTGGGCCGATATGGGCCCGGACCTCGCGCGCCAGGTGCGTGAGGTCTGCTGCCGCATGCTGGGAATCCCCGACACGCAGCCCGTCGTGACCGAGCCGCATGTCCCGCAACCGATGCCAGCGAAGGAAGCGCGGTCGATCCTGTCTCTGCTGTTCAGCCGGGGTGGAGCATGAGCAACGATTCGATCATCAAGGCGCAGGCGGAATGTCTACAGAAGCGCCTGGACGAACACTACGCCACCAAGCCGACCAATCCCAAGGACGCGATCGGCACCAACAAACTGCCGCTTCACCTGTGGCCGACCACCGCCACTGCGCTGGGCTGCGTCGCCTTCGCGGAAGGCATGCTGAAGTACGGCCGCACGAACTGGCGCGAAGCCGGGGTGCGCGCATCGATCTACGTCGACGCGGCAAAGCGGCACCTCGACGCCTGGTTCGAGGGTGAAGAGGTGGCGCCGGACAGCGGCGTGCCGCACTTGGCCAACGCCCTCGCGTGCATCGCGATCATCGTCGACGCCAAGGCCGCCGGGAAGCTGCACGACGACCGTGCCTACAACGGCGTCGGCTATCGCGCGCTGGTGGAGCAGCTGACACCGATCATTGCCCAGCTGCGCGAGCGCCATGCCGGCAACTACCCACGCCACTACACCATTGCCGACAGCGCACAGGACGGTGCGGCATGACGCAACTCACCCAACGCCAGATGCACGACCTCGCCGGCCGGCTGACGCGGCTGAGGATGGCAGCCGCCGAACAGGAAAAGGCCAGCGCCGCCGCGCTCGAAGCGAACAGACGCTGGAACGACGCGCGCGGCCGCTACGCGCGCGAGTGGGCCGACATCGTCCGGGCCTATGGCGAGCGGAATGCGCCCACCTGGATCGAATCGCTGCGCGGGCCGAAGCCCAGCATCGAGGTGACGGCATGATCCTGCACGTCCACTCCGTCAGCGGCGGCAAGGACAGCGCGGCTACGCTGCTGCTCGCGCTGTCGCGTTTCCCCCGCGACCGCGTGGTGCCAATCTTCTGCGACACCGGGAATGAGCACGAGGCGGTCTATGAGTACCTGGACTACCTCGAACAGGCGCTGGACATCCAGATCCACCGCCTGCGCGCGTCGTTCGATGACGAGATTGCTGCGAAACGGATGTTCATCGCGCGGGATCGCCGTGTAGGTCGGCAGTACCCGCGTGCCGTGGTGTTGGACAGCGCAGGGAATCCGGTTCCAAAGCGTGACGCTCGCGGGAGCATCGTCACGAGGACGGTCGTGCGCCGCGGACAAACCGTTGTCGAGGCTGTGCCGAAGACCCGAAAGGTGGGCGGTGGTCGAAAGGTCCGCTGGACGAACACGGCGAAGCGCCGCGCGCTGGAGATCCTGCATCCGACGGGCAATCCATATCTCGACTTGTGCCTCTGGAAAGGGCGGTTCCCGTCCCGGAAGGCTCAGTTCTGCACGGAAGAGCTCAAGACGAAGCCGGCCGTGCTGTTCCAGTTGGAACTGGTCGACCAGGGCCACACGGTTGTTTCATGGCAGGGGGTTCGTCGGGACGAATCGCCGGCACGTGCCAATGCGCTGAAGTTTGAGCGCATCGGGCCGCGCATGTTCGCGTTCCGGCCTCTGGTTGAGTGGTCGGCTGCGCAGGTGTTCGATCACTGCGCGCAGGCTGGCATACAGCCCAACCCGCTCTATCTGCAGGGCTGCTCGCGTGTCGGCTGCATGCCTTGCATCAACGTGGGTAAGGATGAGCTTCGCCAGATATCCGCGCGATGGCCGGAGCACGTTGAGCGAATCGCGCAGTGGGAGCTGCTGGTCGGGCAGGCCTGCAAGAGAGGCTTCTCGACGATGCTGTCAGATGGGCACGAAGCCGCGGACCGTCGCGAGATATTCGCCGACCTGAACATCTATGCGCGCGTCGAGTGGGCGAAGACCAGTCGCGGCGGGAAGCCGTACGACCTGCTCGCGGATCTGATCGAGCCAACGGCGTGCGCGTCTTCGTATGGGCTGTGCGGATGACATGGCTCTACACACCATCGAACTTTTCGCCGGCGTCGGCATGCTTGGCGAGGGAGTGCGAGCCGGGCTCGGATACCTGGGCGTCGAAACTCGCTGCGTCTGCTACGTCGAGCGGGAAGCTTATGCAGCCGCAGTTCTGGCGGCGCGTATCGAAAGCGGCGCCTTGGACTCGGCTCCTGTCTGGTCTGACGTTTGCACATTCGATGCTCGACGCTGGCACGGAGCAGTGGATTGCATCGTTGCGGGATTCCCGTGCCAAGACCTCAGCGTTGCCGGACGGCGCGCAGGCCTGGATGGCGCGCGATCCGGCCTCTTCTTCGAGGTCCTGCGCATTGCCGACGATAGCGGTGCGGAGCTCATCGTTCTGGAGAACGTCGCAGGCATCGCTTCTGCCACCGCCTCCGTTGTGGACGAGGCCGAAGGCGACCTTGACGAGCGCGCAGCCGCCCGCGTCGTGGGAGAACTGGCCGACCGCGGGTGGAACGCGGAATGGCTCACTCTTTCAGCGTCCGACGTGGGCGCCAGCCATGGCCGGGACCGGTGGTTCTGTGTCGCGTGGCGGCACGTGGCTGACGCCGCACGGCATGAGCGGAATGGATTCGAAGACGGGCCGTCCTGGAGCGGGCGGCGAGTTTGCGAAGCAGGCGACGAACTGGCCGACGCCCAGCGCGTCAGTGGCGAACGACAAGGAGAGTCCGGAGTCATGGCACGCGCGGGCAGCAACGCTGAAAGCGAAGCACATGAACGGGAACGGCGCGGGATTGCCGCTGACAGTTGCCGCAGCGCAATGGCCGACGCCCGCAGCCCGCGACAGCAAGGGCGCGAACTCGGAACAGCACTGCACGCTGACAGGGGGGGGCAGGAAGCACATGGATCAGCTAGCGAACTTCGTGGCCTATTCGCCCCTGGCCCAGCAGATAGCCGATGGGCCGACATCCTTGCCGCGCACCCCTACCTCGCGCCGGCTCTTGAATCCGCTTTTCGGAGCGTGGTTGATGGGGTGGCATTCGACATGGGTGATAGCCGATCCGCGCGCCTGCGATGCGTCGGCAATGGCGTCGTACCGCTCCAGGCTGCAGCAGCAGTTGTCGTGCTTGCTCGGCGAGCGGGAACTTTTTGAACGAAAGGATGCAGCATGACCACCGGACGCAACCCGATCCTTATCGGCCAGGCCGAAGAATTCGACCTTGTGCTGCCGCAGGTGCGCGCGATGATTGAGAACGAAGGCGTCTACATCTGTGGCGACACAGTGCATCCGGCCTTCACTGTCCCGCTGGTTTCCTATGACGGCAAGATCCTCAGTCTGGTGGCCGAGGCCGAACTCGACCCGGAGAGGTTCATCCCGTCCTTCACGGCGCACGGCCCGTATCTCGCGAGCACGCACCCCGACGACTTCGCCGTGGACCGCTTCGCCGCCGCGCTGAAAGCAAAGCTGGCGAAGAAGCGCGCCGGGGGCATGAGCGGCTGGGATGACAAGACCGCCTGCTCGGAAGAGCGCCTGCAGACGATGCTGGTCGAGCACTTGACCAAGGGCGATCCGGTCGACGTCGGCAACTTCGCGATGATGCTGTTCAACCGCGGAGAGTCGTGCGCCGCCCCTGCACACGGTCAATTTCGTGACGCCGCGAAGATGATGGCAGACCCGTCAGAGGTGCCGGAGTTCTCAGATTCGGCCCGCGCAGCTCTGCTGTGGGTACTCTGGCATCACCAAGGCGGAAGCAGCCCGGTCGGTCAACCAATCCGCTTCGCGCTTGGCATGGGCCAGCACGAGCGCCTGAGTGATTGGCAGCTGTCCGAAGCAAGGCGCTGGGGGCAACTGCGCGGACTTGCCCCGGGCGCGTGCAGGGACACTGCGCCCGCCCCGGCAGAGGTGCGCGCGGAGACCGCAGAGACGGCTCTTGCCGCAAGCCGGGAGCGCGAGGCGCGGATGTGGGCCGTGCTCGAAACGTGGGTGCGAGCCTTTGAGCACGCCGGGCCGAAACTGACCATCATCGACTTCGACAAGCTGGTCCGCGCCGCACTCGCCGAAGGAGCGCAGGGATGACACAAGCTTCTAAATGGTGCAGTGGGTTGCAACTACTGGAGGACGGACAAACTCGCTGCAAGCACGGACACACAGGCCCCGGAATGTCCGTCTGCCGAGGTATTCGATACACCGAACGGTCGCTCGCCCCCTGCGAACGCGAAGACCTCGAATTTCGCGACGACAAGATGTGCGTCGATGCCACTCAGCGTGATGGCGCGCTCAACATGACCCCGCGCAGGGAGGTGAAGCCGTGAAACGAACCGGACTCTATGCGGCGGCCATCATCGGCGCGCTCGCATCAGGTCATGCGCTGGTATATGGGCCAGCGAAGCGAACGACGGCGCCAAAACCCAGGGGCCTATCCGTGAATGACTGGGCAGCACTCGCAAAGGCCCAGCGCAAGCGCGAGCGGAAGGCAGCGAAGCGTGCCGCCGAACTACACCGGGAGAAGACCCACGAGGTGCGCAATGGCTGAGCACTCGAACATCGAGTGGTGCGACTCGACTTGGAACCCGTGGATCGGCTGCACGAAGATCAGCCCCGCATGCGACCACTGCTACGCAGAGCGCGATTTCGATCTGCGCCTGCATATCGTGCAGTGGGGCGCCGGCCAGGCGCGGAAGCGCACCGGTGACGATAACTGGAAGAAGCCGGGGAAGTGGAATGCGAAGCCGTTCTTCCAGTGCGAGGTGTGCGGGCTGCGCACTGACAACCCGATGCGCGCGCAGTGCAAGGGACCGCACCGGTCGCAGCACATGTGGAAGCCCGCCCGCCGCCGCGTGTTCTGCGCGTCGCTGGCCGACGTGTTCGACAACGAGGTGCCGGCGGAATGGCGCGCCGACCTTTTCCGGCTGATCGAGGAGACACCAAATCTGGACTGGATCCTTCTGACCAAACGTGTCGGTAACGTGCGCGGCATGGCCCCACTGCCATGGATCGGCGGCCCCATCCAGCACGGCCCGGACCCAACGAATATCCACGGCGGCTGGCCCGATAACGTCTGGCTGGGCGCGACGATCTGCAACCAAGACGAGGCCGACCGCGACATCCCGAAGCTGCTGGACGTGCCGGCCGCGGTGCGGTTCGTTTCCATCGAGCCGATGCTGGGGCCGGTCGACCTGACGGACGTCGTTGTCCGCCATGGCGGCGGAACTGAGGACCATTTCTCCGCCCTGTATGACGCTGATGACGACGAGGCCGATACCGCTAGCTACATTGACTGGGTCATCTGCGGCGGCGAGAGCGGCCCGCACGCGCGGCCGATGCATCCGCACTGGGCTCGCGATCTGCGCGATCAGTGCGCCGCAGCTGGCGTGCCGTTCTTCATGAAGCAGATGACCAAGCGGGCCGAGATCCCGGCCGACCTGATGACCAGGGAGTTTCCTCAATGACCAAGAGTACGGGCGTCGGGCGCGGCAACAATCCAGCTTCGCACGTCAAGCGTGCCAGCGGCAATGCACACCACCGCTGGAGTGACGAACGCATGCTCAGCGAGCACGGCTACGTCAAGGTGCGTGTTGGCAAGGACCATCCGCTTGCGGATGCGAACGGCTACTGCTACGAGCACTTGCTGGTATGGGTCTCGGCTGGGCGCGAAAAGCCAGGTCCAGCGCAGTTGCTGCACCACGAGAACGAAGTCAAGACGGACAACCGGCTGAGCAACCTGAAACTGCTCAATCGCGTTGCGCATGCCGCTGAGCACCAGGGCGAACGCATGCTGACCGACGATCAAGTGCGGACCGTGCGTGAGCGCTTCGCTGCCGGCGAGGGCGGCACGGCACTCGCCGCTGAATTCGGTGTTCCGTTCCAGCGCGTCTATCGGATCGTGAAGGGCGAGACACGGCGAGGGGCTGGCGGACCTATTCAGACCGGTTCGCTGCGTGGAAGGAAGAATCCATGACCAGCATCGGCAAGAAGGCCGCCGGCCGCCTGCTCGACGGCCGGACGCATGACGGGTTTCCGGAGACGCGGTCTTGAGCGAATCCATCATCAAACCGAAGCGCCCAACGGGCGAAGGCTGGCGCCGCGTGAAGGGCGTGCAAGCCGTCCCACAACTGGCAGCGATGGGCTTCCCGGCCGAAGCCTGGGTGCACCTCAATGGCCTTTTCATAATTTCGGCCGTAGAGGTCACAGAGGTGGAACCGGGCAGCGAGGAGCTGGGGCCGGAATATCACATCAGCGTGAGCAAGATGGGGCAGCGCTGCAGATCCGCCGAAGCATCGTGGGTACTGGCCCAGTTCGATCTGCTCGATGCCACCGAGGATAACCATGTGCCGAGCGGGCGCGTGCGCAACTTCTGGCGCCCTGTCGCTGATCGGCTGAGCGGCTACACCTGCCCGTGCCAGGACAACGAGCCGGCCATCCGGGAGGACAAGGGCGATTACGTGTGGCGAGGTGTGACGCGATGACCCAATCCGACCGACTGCGCCGCTACAACCGCTGGCGCCGCGGGGACAAGCGGCTCAAGCAGCCAGACCCGACCGCGCTGGGCGAACTGATCGATGGCGCGGCCGATCGGCTGGAGGTGCTGGAGCGCGAGCATCGGGATTACTTCGATCAGTGGCACGCGGAGCGCAGGAGGCGCGAAAAGCTGCTGAGCGACATCGAGCGCTGCTATCGGATGCTGCTGTCAGAGCCGGACACGAAAGGTGCGCTGGCCAAGGCGGAGAACATTCTTCGTGAGGCCATCGCGGAAGCGAAGATCACGACGGCCAAAGCGCGCAGCGGGGAGAAAGTCTGATGTCCGCCCTGCCCGCCTTCGACGACAGCCCGCAGGCGAATCCACCGCGGGCGAAGGCCGAACCGTGGCCCCGGCTCATCCGCATCAGCCGCGCGCACACCTATCTGGGCATGTGCCGCCGCGTGTTCGACGCCACGGTGCGGCCGCACGTGCGGGTAGTGCCGATCGGCAAGCAGGGCAAGGCGGTCGACCGGCACGAACTGGACACCTTCGCCGACGCGTACATGAAGCGCCACGCAATTGACAAGGCGCCGCCCCCGGGCAATCCTGAGCCCGCGAGCGAGCGCCGCCATGCAACAGCAGGAGCAAAAAAACCATGGCGAGAACGGGAAAACGGATGTCGGGCCTCACGCAAAGGGACGGCATCTGGCACATCAACAAGGTCATCGACGGAGAACGGATTTACAAGAGCACTGGAACTGGTTCGCTCGAAGAAGCCGAGCAGATCCTGATTCACCTGCTGGACCAGCGCCGGCAGCAGAAGCTTTTCGGCGTCCGGCAGGTGAAGACCTGGCGCGACGCCGCGACGCGGTATCTGCTGGAGAATCAGGACATGCCGTCAATCGGGCTGACGGCCACGTACCTGGAGCAGCTGGACCCCTTCATCGGCGAACTGCCGGTGACGCACATCGACGACGACGCACTGGAGCCGTTCCGCCAGTGGATGCGCGAGGGCGGCAAGATGGCCAGCGGCAAGACGAAGAAACCGTCGTCACCGCGCACCATCAACATCGCCCTGCAGCGCGTCGTGCGCATCCTGCATCTGTGCGCACGCACCTGGCGCGACAACAACAAGCGCCCGTGGATCGATGTCGTGCCGGCGATCACGATGGAAACCGAGCGCGGCCGATCGCGCGAGCCGTACCCGATGGACTGGGACGAACAGCGCCTGCTGTTCGCCGAGCTGCCGGACTACCTCGAACGGATGGCGCTGTTCAACGTCAATTCGGGGGCGCGCGAGCAGGAGGTGTGCAAGCTGCGCTGGGACTGGGAAGTGAAGGTGCCCGAGCTGCAGACCAGCGTGTTCATCGTGCCGCCGGAGTTCGGCGGCCGAACCGAGCAGTCCGGCGTGAAAAACCGGGAATACCGGGTGCTGGTGCTGAACGACGTGGCACGCGGCGTGATCGAGGGGCAGCGCGGCCTGGACGACGAATGGGTGTTCCCGTACGGCGACGAGGGCGGACCGATGCACCGCATGAACGCCACCGCCTGGCGAAGCGCCCGCAACAGGGCCGCCGAAGCCTGGCAAGCCGAGTTCGGCAAACCCGCGCGGCAGGGCTTCAAGAAGCTGCGCGTGCATGACCTGAAGCACACCTTCGGCCGCAGGCTGCGCGCAGCAGGCGTGCCGAAGGAAGATCGTCAGGCGCTGCTGGGCCACAAGTCCGACAGCGTGACCACGCACTACTCGGCCGCCGAACTCGACGGCCTGATAGCGCAGGCGAATAAGGTATCGACCGCGAACCGGACGACGCCGACGCTGACGAT
>JGI24121J20154_1000188_pt1 | contig 18598 bp, 19 predicted proteins | sample Subbio2Aug_QV12A_FD_20154 | JGI IMG/M metagenome (IMG submission 20154)
GCGGTAGTCGTCAGGGAAAAACACGTCGCGCTCACGCCAGGAAATAATGCGTCCGTCGACGTTACTGACCCATTTGCTGACTGTGGTATTCCCCGCACGCTCTTCGATGGTGACGCTCTTTAAGTTTGGCATAAACTGCGGATAGCTCGCCATGTCCGCTACGATTGCCCAGATGCGCTTAATGTCGCCCTTGATTGTGGTGTTAACTTCTACGTAAGGCATGAGTGTCCCTCCTTTACAGGTCCGCGGCCAGGTCCCCGGCCGAGGCGACAATCTTTTCCCATACCCCGATGGCCCGCTCTACTTCCGGCGCGGTTATCACTAAGGGTGGCTCGATGCGAATGACTTTCGGGTTGTTTAGCGTATAGGCAGCGAGGATTTTGTTGTTTACCAGTTCGGAAATGGCAAAGCCAGCATAGCCCTCATGGGTAAACTCGAGGCCAATAATCAGGCCTTGTCCGCGCACTTCTGCTAGGATACCTGGGTATTTCACCTGCATTTCCCGAAGCGCCCCTAGGAACCTATTGCCCATAACAGCCGCGTTCTCGCACAAGTTCTCATCCTGCGTGACTTTAATTGCGGCAATAGCCGCGGCGCATGCCAAGGGATTGCCGCCAAACGTGGAAGTGTGCAAGAACGGCGCATCAATGAAGCTCTGCCAGAGGTGAGGCTTGGCCACAATCGCGCCGATAGGCATAACGCCTCCGCCCAAAGCCTTGGCCAAACAAAGGATATCCGGGACGACACCCTCGTGTTCGACAGCAAACATCTTGCCGGTGCGACCCATACCGGTCTGCACTTCGTCGACAATCAGCAGTACGCCTTTTCTGTCGCAGATTTCGCGAACAGATGCCAAGTAACCGCTAGGAGGAACTATCACGCCTCCCTCGCCTTGAATAGGCTCCACGATTACCGCAGCGGTGTCGTTGCCTATCGCCGCCTCGATAGCCTGCGCATCGCCAAAGGGAACATGGCCAAAGCCGTTTAAGAGCGGCTTAAAGGGCTCGCGGAACAACTCGCGCCCTGTCGCGCTCAGCGAACCCAAGGATTTACCGTGGAAGGCTCCGGTTGTAGAGATTATGCCCTGCTTGCCTGTAGCTACCTTAGCTAGCTTTATGGCCGCCTCTACCGCTTCGGTTCCGCTGTTGCACAAAAACGAATACGTAAGGTCGCCCGGAGTAATTTCAGCTAGGAGTTCGGCTAAGTCAGCCATCGGTTTGTTTAAGAGAATTTTGGTCGGCATGGCCATGCGGTCTAGCTGTGCTTTGACTGCCGCCACGATTCGCGGGTGAGAATGCCCTACGCCGTACATGCCGTAGCCACCCAGTAGGTCAAGGTATTCATCGCCCTTAAAGTCGGTTACCGTACTGCCCCGCGCCGAGTGCTCCACAGTGGCTAGGCCCATGTAACGGAAAAGTCTTGCCAGACTCGGGTTGACGAAGCGCTCATACTTCGCAATCGTTTCCTCTGCAACTGCGTGGACATCGTGCTCTACCACATTTTCCCCTCCTATGTTTACCCTTGCCCAAATTGTACACTACATCGTGCACAAAGAAAAGCAGGGGCAAAAACGCAAATGAGAGGACTTCACTTGGAAGTCCCCTCAAACTAGGCGTGCTCTGGATAAAGGCTGGTCGGGCTGACAGGACTTGAACCTGCGACCTCATGCACCCCAAGCATGCGCGCTAGCCAAACTGCGCTACAGCCCGCCGCTTGCTCATTATAGCTTACTGGGCAGGTTTGCGCAAGCGTTTAGAGGATAATGGCGATTAGGCCGCCGCTGCCTTCATTGATCATGCGCTGCAAGCACTCGCGCAGTTTTTCCTGAGCGTTGTCGGGCATGGTGAGCAGCTTATTTTGAATGCCGTCACGCACTAGGTGATGCAGCGACTTGCCAAAGATGTTAGCACTCCAGAGCTTTTCCGGGCTGCCCTCGAACTCGTCGACAAGGTACTTAATGAGGTCTTCACTTTGCTTTTCCGTACCGACGATAGGGGCTACCTCGGACTCTACGTCTACTCGGATAATATGGAACGAGGGGCCGTAGCGCGTAGCCGCACGGCGAAACGGGAGCCCTGCCGGATAATGTCGGGCTGATCTAGAGACATCTCTTCTAGGCTAGGTGGTGCGATGCCATAGCCTTGGTTCCTCGCTTCACGGAAAGCGTCTCGTATACGGTCATACTCGCGGCTAGACTGTGTCAGTAACCGCAGCAACTTAAGAATAGTGTCCTGGCCCCTAACCTCTTCCCCAGCCGCCTCACTCAAGGCGTCGTAATAGAGGTGATCCGGCGTCGTGACCTCTACGTTAGCTACGCCTTTGGCCAAGTCCATGTTTTGCAGGACGACGTCCTGTACGGCATCACAGAGACTAAGCTCCAGAATGAGGTCGTCAATGTCCCGCAGCCGCCGCACCAGCTTGACACCCTCGGCGACGGCTTCTTCGAGCTTAACTCGCAGCCAATGCGCGGTGTCAAGCACACGTATCCAGGCGGGCAGGGCTACGTTAGCCTCACGCACCGGGAACTCATACAGCGCTTCTTTTAAGATAGTGGCTACGTCTTCTTCCGTCATTTTTGCACAGTTGACGGGTAAAACGGCCACGCCGTATTTGGCTTCTAACTCGCCGCGCAGCAAAAGCGTGTCTGGGTTATTGGGCTGGCTGGAATTGAGCAGGAGCAAAAAGGGCTTGCTTAGCTCGCGCAGTTCACTAACCACCCGTTCTTCCGCGGGAACAAACTCGGCCCGCGCAAGGTCGGAGAAAGAACCATCGGTCGTAACCACAATCCCTACCGTGGAATGCTCGTCAATGACTTTCTGTGTGCCCATCTCGGCCGCCTCTTCAAAGGTGACGGGTTCAGGCGACCACGGCGTCTGCACCATGCGTGGGCCGTTCTCGTCCATATACCCGCGCGCGCCTTTGACGGTATACCCTACGCAATCCACCAGCCTGACTCGCGCTGCCAGACCGGGCGAAAGCGCAAGCTCAACCGCTTCGTCCGGAATAAACTTGGGCTCCACAGTCATAATGGTGCGACCGGCCCCGCTTTGCGGCAGCTCATCGCGCGTGCGTTCCCTAACATGCTCATCGTCTATGTTAGGGAGAACCACCAGCTCCATGAACCGTTTGATGAAGGTAGACTTGCCGCTGCGAACTGGCCCTACAATTCCAAGGTATATATCTCCGCCTGTTCTCTCAGCAATATCCTTGAGTAAATCGAACCGCTCCATGTGCACCCACTTCCCCCCTTCTTCCAAACACCGCAAGGCAACCACCTGCAAGGCTTGGTCAGTACAATATATTCGGGAGGATTGCGGATATAACTAAGGCAGGGATTCTTCCGTTTCGTTTTTCATGTTTCGCGTCATTAACCCCATGACGGCCTCGCGTGGGTCGCGCCGGTTAAACAACACATCGTGCAGCGCTGTCGTGATGGGCATATCTATCTCGTGTTCTAGCGCGAGCTGATGTGCCGCGCGTGTAGTATTGACACCTTCGATAACCATAGGCGTTCCACCTTGCACCTCGGCAAGCTGCTTCCCCTGCCCTAGGGCCAAGCCGGCGCGGCGGTTGCGGCTGTGCGCGCTCGTACACGTTACGATTAAGTCACCCATCCCAGATAATCCGGCGAAGGTAGAAGCTTCTGCTCCTAAGGCCCTGCCGAGGCGCACTATCTCAGTCATGCCGCGCGTCATAAGCGCAGCCTTAGTGTTGTCTCCATACCCAAGGCCGTCGACGACACCCGCGGCAAGTGCGATTACGTTCTTTAACGCACCGCCTAGCTCGACGCCGATAAGGTCACGGTTGGTGTAGACGCGAAAAGTGTCGGTCATCAGCACGCGCTGTGCGGCCGTCGCAAAAGCTTGGTCAGGTGACGCAACTACCGCCGCCGAAGGAATCCCCCGTCCAACCTCTAAAGCAATGTTAGGGCCGGAAAGAACAGCCAGTGGATAGCTCGCTCCGAATACTTCGCTGAGTACAACGGACATGCGCAGATTCGTGCCAAACTCCAAGCCTTTAGCCGCACTGACTATGGGTGTGACGTGCGACAACTGCTGGCGCAACAACTGCGCGGTTGCCCGCACAAAGGCGGACGGCACTGCCAGAATAATCAGCTCGCAGCGAGAAAAGTGCGTAAAGGAGTCGACCGGCGTAACATTCTCCGGCACCCTAACACCCGGCAGAAAATTGGCATTGGTGCGCTGGAGTCGGATTTCTTCGCGCACTGCTTCTTCACGCACCCACATGATCACCTCTGCCGCGTTCTTCGCGACTACGGAAGCTAGCGCGGTGCCCCAGCCGCCTCCGCCTACTATACCTATTTGCATGTGGACACCTCCCATACGTTTGTGGCTTGTGGCTTGGAGCAGCTGTGAGCTGTGAGCTGTGAGCTGTGAGCTGTGAGCCGGGGCAATCATGAATCAGGAATCGTGAATCATGAACCGCGGGCTCTCAGCTGTAAGCTGTAAGCAGGTTGAGGTGGAAAGGTACGTAAAAGGTTAAGATGGAACGGGTGCCACTGCGATACCGCTCTACTGAGCACTAGGCACTAGGCACTGAGCACAAAGCACGAAGCACGGAGCACGCTCCCCTCTACTAAGAGCCAGGAGCCAGCAACCCCACAGCCGGCGCCATCACTCCTTCTTGCGTGTCAGCAAGCGTATGGATGTGCCGGAGAATCCGTATACCGCACGGATGCGGTTCTCCAAAAAGCGCAGGTAACTAAAGTGCATCAGCAACGGATCGTTGACCAAGAACAGGAAAGTGGGCGGCTTGACGTCTGTCTGCGTCACATACCCTATTTTTAGTTTCTTGCCGCGCACTTGCGGCGGAGGAGTCACCACTGTAGCCTCCGTCACGAGCTCCATCAAGACCGAGGCGCGAACCCGCTTTGTCTGTTCCGCATGTACGGCAGACACTAGTTCGAGAATCTTTGGCACGCGCTGCCCGGTCTTAGCCGAGACAAAAATACAGGGGGCATAGTCGGCAAACTGCAGCTCTGCATAGATTTTTTGCTTAAACTTGTCAGCAGTCCAATCGTCTTTGACCACGAGGTCCCACTTGTTGACGACAAAGATAATGCCCTTGCCCTTCTCGTGTGCGTAGCCAATAATCTTCTTGTCCTGCTCGAGAATGCCCTCTGTAGCGTCTATCACCATTAGGCAGATATCGGCTTTATCTACCGCACGCAAGCTCCGCATCACGCTATAGCGCTCGATATCTTCCCTGACCTTAGCTTGTTTGCGTAAGCCCGCCGTATCCACAATTACGTACTTGCTGTCGCCGCGCTCAAAATATGTGTCCACCGCATCGCGTGTAGTGCCTGGGATGTCACTGACAATAACGCGTTCCTCTCCCAGGATTGAGTTGACTAGGGAGGACTTCCCCACATTAGGGCGCCCCATAACTGTAAGCTTAACGATGTCCTCGCCGTATTCGGGCGGAGCGGCTGCCGGTAGGCGGTTGACAATCAGGTCAAGGAGATCGCCGATGTTCATGCCGTTAGCGGCGGAAATAGGCACCGGGTCGCCTAGCCCGAGGCGGCAGAAATCCGCGGCGTGTGCAAAAAGCGCGGGCACGTCAAGTTTGTTCACCACAAGGAGCACCGGCTTCTGCGTGTGGCGCAAGATGCGGGCTACCTCATCGTCCGCCGCAGTTACGCCCTGCCTGCCGTCGACGAGAAACACGATTAGATCCGCTTCGTCTATGGCCACCTGTGCCTGCAACCGCATCTGCTTAAACAAGACATCTTCGCTCAGCGTGTCAATGCCGCCGGTGTCTACTAAAGTGAAATTCCGGCCTGTCCACTCCACTTCCGCATACAGCCGATCGCGGGTTACGCCCGGCGTATCTTCCACGATGGAGATACGCTTGCCCACCAGATAATTAAATAACGTCGATTTTCCCACATTGGGTCGACCGACAATCGCGACGAAAGCCAACCGCTTCACTCCCCTTTGGTTATACGTGCCAACTCGTTTCCTTGCGTAGGGCAAGCAGTAAGCGCAAGTTGCGGAAAACGCGCGCAGAGCTCGCTAAACGTTAAGCCGTCAAGAAAAGCATCCGCCCGGAGGCACACGTCCGGAATAAGTACCAGAGTGTCGGGCGCGAGCTGCGCGGTCTCTAGTGCCGCTGCAACGTCCCGCCCACCCAGAAGCCCCGTAACGGTAACCTGCCCCCCAAAGAGCGTGTTTTTAACAACTACGAGGTCTACAGCTCCGCCCGCGAGATTTACCGTGTGCTGCAAACTTCGCATGACGCCTTGCGCGCTTTCACCGGTGAGCCACGCCGTAGGGCGCAAGCTAAGTCCCGTGCTCCTCCAGTTCGCCCACTCACGACGAAAATCGTCGATGAAGCTCCGACATAAGCCCACGCCGTTCTCCAGTTGTGGATAGTCGTCATACTGCGCGTGGCCCGGAAAGTCGGCTTGCGCTAAGACGTAGAACTCGTCTGCGGAGTAGACCACGCTAACACCGTGTTTTCGCCGCATGCGACCGGCGAAGTGACCAACTTCTCTGAGAACCGCTCGCGCGGAAGGCGCGTCATAACCGGTTAGCTGCGTAAGGCATGAGCGGTAGCCGGTCAGGCCAACCGGGACTACTGCTACAGAGTCTACGCCTGGGTAGAGCGCTGTCAGTTCGCGTAAGCTACGGGTAAGCTCCTCGCCGTCATTTAATCCGGGTACAAGCACGAGTTGGGCGTGTACGGCAATGCCACGCGAAACTAGCTCCCGCAGTTGTGCCATAACCTCGGCCGCTCGCGGGTTCTGCATAATGTAAGCTCGTAGCCGCGGGTTAGTGCTGTGAACAGAAACGTAAATTGGCGAAATGCGCTCCCGTAGGATGCGCAGCCAGTCATCGTCGTCAACGTTGGTTAGGCTTACAAAAGAACCATACACGAGCGAGAGTCTGTAGTCGTCGTCCTTGACGTAAAGGCTGTCGCGCTGCCCTGACGGCATCTGCCGTACAAAGCAGAATACGCAATTGTTTTGGCAAGTATGTAGTCTGTCAATGGTAGGAGAGTCGAATCCGAGGCCTATGTCCGCCCCGGACTCGTGTCTGACAACGTAAGTTTTCTCGCACCCATGCTCATCGCGCGCCACAATGCGCATTACCGATGCAGCCAGGGCATGTTTCCAGTCGATGATGTCTCTTACAGTCTCGCCGTTGACGCTTACAATACTAAGACCCACACGAAGTCCCGCGCGTGCGGCGGGCGAAGCAGGCAGGACACTAGTCACTTTGTGCATATATATCTCTCCCGGGACACAACCTCAGCCCACATTATCCCCCACTGCCCCTATTACGTCAAGTGCGGCATATGGCTTTCACCTCGCTTACGAGCCGCACGAAACATCCGTACCGCGCCAAAATTCCCCACACGCACAGCGGCCGCCCTAACCACACGCAGCCACAACGCCGTGAGAGAAACCCGCCTAGGCGCACCCAAAAGCTGATGCAACTTAGCGCATCTACTATGCATAGATCGTCCGGCTTGACGTGGCTCCCGGCGAGAACTAAGCGCAGTGCGGTGAGAGTTACAGCCCGGTTGGGACCTAGTCCGGCCACGTAGACGTTATTCCCATACTCGTCTTCCCCAAGTTTACGTACGTGACCTAGTCGCCGTGCTGAGCCTTGATCAAAGTTTGGCAAGGACAATATCTCAGACGGCAACGGACGCACTGTGGTTGGGAGCAGACCCAAATGTATGCCCGCCGCCGTTACCGAGGTATGACTGCCTGCGTAGCAGCAGTAGATGACCTCCACTAGCTCCCTGACCTTTGGGAAAGCTCAAAGCCGAGCAGCCACTTCTGCGCGGGAAAGCGCAAATACAACCAGAAGCGGAGCCTGCAGAACATTCCTTCCTTGACGTAGAGCGGAGAGAAGTGTGTTACATGCCACAAAACTCCCGCGGCCTCTGTAAGGCGTTGTGCTATGTCACCGGAGCCGCCGCTGTTTAGGCAGATGACCCTGTTCCCCTCCTGCGAGAGACATATAAAGCGCCCAGGCCTGCTCACGGCAGGCCACAGCTTGGGCAAGTGCGTACACACAGCTTCGTCACCTAGGTGCCTAAGACCTACAATCAAAGCGGCGACCCCCGCGCCGCTATGCACGAGGAGGGTTCGTGTCGTCGCCATCACCGCGATTCTTCCGGCGCGAGCCAAGAAACTCGCTGCCCACAAACTGCCGCAGCTTTGCTTTCATCTCCGCGACGCTACCTGTACTAAGAAAGAGGTAAGCGACTCCACCGGCCACTAAGAGCCCCAGTACAAACAATAGGCTCGTGCGGGCGGCACTTCCCTCGCGCGCAAAGCCTGCCGCGCTGTCCGGAGCTGCACCTCCCAGATATGCCGCCACTACTTGTGCAAAGAGCTCTGCGCCATCTTTAGCTTCGGCGCGCGTGCTCTTGTGCGTGCCCATCTCAAGCAAAACGGCGCGCGGGTGCAGCTCCTGATTGTAGCTGCCACGCCCAAAGAAAATGCCTTTCACTAAGCCGGGGAAACGCTTATCCGCAGCAGCCTTTAGCTCCTGTGCAAACTGCTTGTTGGCACGCATGTTAGGATTCTGGCGCCCTACTACCAACTGTACTTGTGCTAACTCGCGACCCTTTACAGTAGCCGTGTAGAACCTGCGCTCTAGGGCATCGCGGTGCACGTCTAGGAGCGCCTGCGGCTGGTTTTGCCGCATTAGACTTACGGCTGTGCGGCGGGAACGCTGATAAGCGAGTTTGTCGTGCGGACAGTGGATGGTCTTGGTGTGTTCCACCTGTACGCCTTGCGCCTTAAGGTCGGCCGTAAAGGAGTCGCCTACCTTGAGGATGCCTCCGTTGCCGCGAATGCTAGACGAGCCGTCGCTAGGACGAAAGGACTCGGCGCTGTGCGTGTGATATATCGCGACACGCACCTCGCGCTCTGCGGCTCTCGCTTTTGGCAATACAGCGGCCTGGCCAAACTCTTCGAGAAAGGCGGGAAACCATGCCGACGGCTCGGCAATAGCTTCGGTGCGCAGGAGACGGGCCATAGCGCGAAAGCCCTCGATGGCCGTAACTTCATACAGGCGGTTGTCTGGCGTCTGGGCCATGTCTCCCACGTACACCATGCGCGCAGTGTGAAAGACCTCTTCGCCCGTCTCTGCATCCACAAGCGTAAAGAACTGCCCTTCCGGGGCATCTTCTTCCCAGTCCGGCACAACCGCACCGCGCCAGAGGTGAGGCGAAAACCACCACGGCTCCGTGAATAGGGCCAGCACGAGCGCGAAAACCAGGAGGAAGTAGGCTGCGAATAACCTACGACTCACTGCCATCTCTCCTTTCCGGACTTCTTAGTTCCTGGGGCCGTTCCGATGTGATTTCCACCGGCCCTCCCTGCAGTTTTTCACGCGTTTCGCCAACAAGTTCTGCCAGCAACACGGCAATCAAGCCCGCTAAGACCACGGTGTCGAAGATGCCTGTGCCGCCGATAGTAGTCGCGCCCTCAAAGGGGCCGATGTAAAGTTGAATGCCGTAGATTAGGTCGTTTAGCACCACTCCCAGCACACCGGCAATAAACGAGCCGCGGCGCGAGCGGCCAAACAGGTAGGCGGTAATGCCGGCAATTAAGGCAAACATGTAAATGGGGTCAAGCAGCATGTGCTTCTCCGTGGGGAGATAGGCGGACACTAAGTAAATCGCCGCCGTAGTGGCAATGGTTGCTAGCACCGTGCGCCACCGCTCCTTGGCGGTGCCTGCTGTCACAAAGAGGTACAAGCTGATGCCAATCGGGATGAGCCCTCCCCCGACGTTGATGGCCAGGGTAGGCGCAAGCGGCAAGTCAGGAAGAAACCCACCGATTAACATGGCCAGTACCAGCATCAGCGCGGTGCGGTCGTTCATTTTCATGCGGTCTAGCACGCGTTGTGCTACGCCGCTCATGATCAGGATAGTCACAATCACCAAGGCAATCAGACCAACCGGTAGACCTAGCAAGGTATCGCTCCTTTCTCAAGCTGCCAAAAATGACTTCGCGCCCTACCGCTAGTGTGCCCGAAACCGAGGCGACTAAAAAAGAAAAAGCACATTGGTTGCCCAATGTGCAGACCTAGGTCTAGACCTAAGCTATTTCTTTTCCTTAAGCAGCTCTCCAAAAACGTCGCCGAGCGTTACCTTGCTCTCCTCGCGGTAGCTGTGGTTGCGGTCGTCGCGGCCGCGCCTCTCGCCGCGCTCGCGGCGCTCGCCTCTCTCGCCGCGTTCCGGCCGCTCCGCGCGCTCATGCTGCGGGCGCTCCGAAGCTTCTTTAATGGACAAGCTGACGCGATGTTCCGCCGGCACAATGGAAAGGATTCTAACCGTTACCTGGTCGCCGGGCCTTACGGCATCCTCCGTCTTCTCAACGCGGTCATGCGCGAGCTGTGAGATATGCACCAGTCCCTCGATGCCAGGCGCAATTTCCACGAACGCGCCAAAGCTCGCGGTGCGCACGACGCGCCCAGGCACTATCGCGCCGGGTGTAAACATATCCGAGATTTTATTCCAAGGATCGCCCTCACCCTGCTTGATACTCAGCGAGACGCGGCCCTTTTCACGGTCTACGCCAAGGATTTTCACCTTAACCTCTTGCCCGACGGTCAACGCCTCTTGCGGGTGACTGACGCGCTGCCAAGCAATCTCCGAAACATGCACCAGCCCGTCTACGCCACCTAAATCGACAAAGGCGCCAAAGTCCGTTAGCCGCTGCACTACGCCTTCGCGGATATGCCCTGGGACGAGGCCTTCCCAAGTTCTAGCCTTGAGTTCCTCGGTCTTTTTCTCGAGGGCTTCCTTGCGCGACACGACTACCCGGCGGCGAGGCTCCTCAATTTCCTTCACCAGGACCGACACCGTCTGGCCGAGGTAGGCGGTAAGGTCGGGCACATAGCGCAAATCAACGTGGGATGCAGGCATAAAGGCTTTTATTCCAAGCACATCAACCATAACCCCGCCCTTGACGGCTTCGACTATTTTTCCCTGCAGGATAGCACCACTTTCGCGTGCCGCCCTAATGTCCTTCATGCCCTGGTCTTCAGCCGCACGGCGCTTAGAAAGAAGAATCTTGTCTTCTTTGCCGTCAATGCGGAGAACCACAGCGCTGATAGTCTCGCCGATGGGGCACATTTCGACAGGGTTAAAGTTGGGGTCATGGCTTAACTCGCTCTTCGTTATGTACCCCTCTGACTTTTGTCCTATGTCCACTAGGACACCTTCCGCATCGACGCTGACGACCCGCCCCTCAACCAATTGCCCGCGCTTAAGAGCAGTGAAGTGAGCGGATTCACTGGCAGCAGTAGTCTCTTCTGCCGCAGCCTCTTGTACTTCCGGGAGCTTGTTTTCCATGTTCTCCATTGCGACGACGACCTCCTTAATGATCCATTCAGGGGTGGAAGCACCTGCAGCCACACCAGCAACCCGTTTGCCAAGAAACCATGCCGGGTCTAACTGGTCAGATGTTTCGACCTGATAGGTGGGAGTGCCCGCCCGGCTACAAAGGGCGGTTAGGTTCTTGGTGTTGGCACTATTATTCCCACCCACGATTACCATTATATCTACTTGTGCGGCTAATTGATAGGTGGCAAGTTGTCTTTCTTGCGTGGCAACACAAATTGTGTTGACTGCGTTCACCTCATGCCCACGCTGGCGAAGGAACAGAACTACTTCGTCAAAGGCTTCTATGGGAGTAGTCGTTTGCGCGAGCACCGCAACTCGCGGCGCAAGAACTTGCTCTGTAAGTTCTTGGGAGCTTCGCACGACTCGCACTGCTCCGCCCGCATGCCCGAGTACGGCCTCTACCTCTGGGTGCTCCGCGTCACCTACCAGAACTACTTCCCAGCCGTCGGACACGGCCTTTCTCGTCTCGCGCTGCAGGCGCAACACGTGTGGGCAGGTTGCGTCTACAAGCCTGAGTTTTTTCTGTCGCGCCATTTCGTATACACTCGGCAACGCCCCGTGACTGCGTATAAGCACCTCGCTGCCTGACGGAGTAGCAAGAATAGTGCTTTCACGTAGCCCTGCCTGCGCTAGTCTCTCTACGACCTGCGGGTTATGCACCACGGGACCAAGGCTGTAGCCTCGCCTTGCCGCTACGTCCTGCGCGAGTTCGAGCGCATGCTTAACGCCTCGGCACATGCCCGTAGGTTTGGCTAGTAGCACCTTCACCGCGCGCTCTCCTTCAGTCTGTTGATGATTTCCATTAAGCGAGCGGTTGCCTCGCCGCGGTCGTACTCGCCTGCTTTACACAAGGAGTGTACATTCACCGGTTGACCAAATACTATCGTCAGCGGTTGCCAAAGTCTATAGCTCCCCACAATGGCCGCAGGCACAATCAGGCTTTGCGTGCGCTCCGCGAGCATGGTTACACCTTGGAAAGGCGCCTTGACCTCACCTTCCTTAGCGCGCGTCCCCTCGGGGAAGATGCCTAGCACTCCGCCCTGCCCGAGTATCCGCAGACTGTGCTTAATGGCCCGCACATCGGCATCGCCGCGCTTTACCGGAAAGGCCCCCGCGAGGCGTGCGAGAGAACCGATTATCGGCCACGAAAACACTTCGGCCTTGGCCATAAACTGCACGTGACGGCGTGTGCCGGCTAGCATGAGAATAGGGTCAAACATATGCAGATGGTTAGCGCACAGAATTACACTGCCACTGGCCGGAATATTCTCCCGTCCGCGTACGCAGACGCGATATAAGAGACAAAGGAGCGATAACGCTATAACACGCAGGAGGCTATATGCGCGCATGTGCTTCCTGCCAAACGAGCCTGAGAATCGCCTGCACGACCTCTGCCGGGCTCAGAAAAGTGCAGTCGATGGTTACCGCATCAGGAGCCTTCCTAAGCGGCGATGCCGCGCGCGTGCTGTCCTTATCGTCCCGCGCCTTTATTTGCTCGGCGACCTCCGTAAGTAGAGCGGCATGGCCCTGCGATTGCATCTCTAGCTGCCTGCGCCTAGCGCGCTCCGCATGGTCGGCAACCAGGAATATTTTTATCGGCGCAGTGGGCATTACCTCTGTGCCGATGTCCCGGCCCTCCATTACTATGCCGCAGGTCTCGGCTATTTCCTGTTGCTTGCGTACCATTACTTGGCGCACGGCACTCACTTGCGCGACGCGCGATACAGCGTCGTTTACTTGCGGCGAACGGATTTCCTCCCCTAAAGGCTCTCCGTTTAACGTCAGCAGCGACGCTCCCTCAAGCGCAAACCGCGACGCTTCCAGAAGCTTAGTAAGCGCCGACTCGTCCTGTAAGTCAATCCCCTTGACTAACGCCTGCCAGGTAAGTGCCCTGTACATGGCGCCGGTGTCAAGGTAGCGCAGATTAAGCTCTTGCGCTAGATTTCTAGCTACGGTGCTTTTCCCTGCTCCCGCCGGACCATCTATAGCGATGCACAACTTCCGGTCACTTGCGCGGCCGACAGCTAGCTCCGGCCGCAGTACCTGCGCACCGTGGAGGTACAGGTGTTTAATTTCATGCCGACTTAAAGCCACGTGTGCATGTAGCAAAACGCGCACACACAGCTTGGGGGCTCCCTCTACGGCTAGTTCCTGCGCGCCGAGTAAGGGTACCTCCTGTAGTCCAAGCGTGCGCGCGGCAAGTGCAGGAAATGCAGCGGTAATGTCGGGTGTACCGGTAAAGATTATGCTGATTAAGTCCTTCTCTGTGAGATTATTGGCTGCGAGCAGCGCTGTCAGCAGCTCTTCAGTCGCGCGAAGCACGGCCTCTTTAGTGTTAGCTTCGCAGGTTGTTGCTCCTCTAATGGCAATGATTTCTCTCACCCACATCAAAAAAATAGGCTCTCGGCTCCTACATTATTCGTCACCACGGGAGTTATTCCTCCCTGCCGCGCGATAGAGCGCGGCTACTTCTTCCCCCGTGAGATGGCGATAGGCCCCTCTCTCTAAGTTCCCTAAGACGAGAGGACCAAGGGAGAGGCGTTTGAGGTAAATGACTTTATGCCCGATATGACTGCACATGCGCCTAATCTGGCGGTTCTTCCCCTCATAAATCGTAAGTTGAAACCGCATGCCTGCTACAGTGCGCGTCGTTGCCCCAACCTCTGCCGGGGCCGTCCACCCATCCTCGAGCCATATGCCCCGCGCTAGTTCAGCGAGAGAGGCAGAAGATGGCACCCCCAACACCTCAACCATATAAGTCTTTGGCACAGCGTGAGAAGGGTGAAGGAGACAGCGGGTTAGTTCTCCATCGTTAGTTAAGAGCAAGAGCCCTTCCGTCGCTTGGTCAAGCCTTCCTACCGGATACACGCGCACACTAATTCCGGGCAGAAGGTCCATCACTGTGGGCCGGGAATGTGTATCCCCTACTGTCGTGATGTACCCTGCCGGCTTATGGAGCATCAAGTAGGTCAACTGCTCGCGACACTTTACAGCCTGTCCGTCTACACTTACTTGGTCGTTCTCTCCGACCTTAGTGCCTAAGGTCGTAACGGTCATGCCGTTTACTTGTACTCTGCCCTGAGTAATCAATGTTTCCGCCGCGCGCCGTGAGGCGACACCGGCCTCCGCAAGGAACTTTTGCAGACGCACCGGTGACTTACTCCGCCAAGCAGTCGAACATCGTGTACAGACCGGGAGCCTTCCGGTGCACAAAGCGAATAGCGCGCAGGGCACCGTGGGCAAAAGTCTCACGCGACAGAGCGTGATGCGTAAGAACGATTCTCTCTCCCTGCCCCGCAAAATGCACTTGATGTTCGCCTACAATTTCGCCGATGCGCAAGCTGTGGCACGGCGTGTCCTGTGTCAACAACTCCAACATACGTTTGGCTGTCCCGCTGGGGGCGTCTAACTTATGTTTATGGTGTAGCTCGACAACGGCGGCGTCATAGGCTCCGCCTAGCTCGCGTGCTAGGCCCTCTAAGGCGCGATAGAAAGCGTGAATGCCTACAGACATGTTGGGGGAAAAGAGCACAGGTACGTGACGCGCCGTATCTCGCACTACCTCGACTTGTGCTCCGTCTAAGCCTGTTGTGCCACAAACTACCGCCATGCGCGCCTCTTTGGCTATGGCCATCGACCGCATGCACACTTCGGGCCGTGTGAAGTCGACAAGTACATCTGCCTCGCGTGTTAAGAGCTCATCGGTCGTGCACACCACTACGTCGCTCGCCGCGCTCAGCCTCTTCCCTAGGAGCGGGTGCGCCGCATGCTCCGAGGCGGCTGTTAAAGCCATGTCTTTGGCCTCGGCGATAAGTCCTGCTATTAGCGACCCCATGCGCCCGCCCACACCCACTATCGCGACTCTAATCACGAGATTACACCGTCCTTCGCAGAGCACTTACGTCTAGTTTGTCCAAGCGTGCGGCGCCTTCACACAAAAGCCCCCGCGTGGGGGGCTCTTTTCTACTCCACTTCCACAATCATTTCTACCTCTACGGCCGCGCCAAGCGGCAGGCTAGCCATCCCCACTGAGGAGCGTGCGTGGGTCCCCCGCTCGCCAAAGATGGCTTGTAGTAGCTCCGAGGCGCCGTTCACCACCTTCGGTTGTGCCGTAAACTCAGGCGTGCAACTGACGAAGCCTGTGACTTTGACAATTCGCTTAACTCGGTTCAAATCCGGTTCCACGGTCTTAAGAGCTGCCAACCCGTTAATGGCGCACAGACGCGCTGCTGCGGCCGCCTGCGCCACATCGACATCTCGCCCGAGTAATCCTTGGCACTGCAGTTCGCCGTTGACTAGGGGCAACTGCCCCGAGATGAAAACCAAGTTCCCCGTGCGCACCGCCGGTACGTATGCCGCCACCGGTTTCGCAGCCTGCGGAATAGATATGCCTAGTTCGGCTAGTTTCGCTTCAATAGACATTAGACATCCCTCCTTACTATCAGCAACATCTTGCCACATTCTCCTATGGAAATCAACCCGCGCCGAAAAGGAGTCGGCAGACGATTATCGCTGCGACAAGTCCTGCCAGGTCGGCTAACAGGCCGGTAAACAGAGTATGCCTAATCCGCTTAATCCCTACCGCACCAAAGTACACTGTCACGACGTAGAGCGTCGTATCTGTACTTCCCTGCACGGTGGAAGCCAAGAGGCCGAGAAAGGAGTCTGGTCCATGCACCCTGAGAATTTCGCCGGTCAGCGCGAGAGAACCGCTGCCGGTGAGTGGTCGCAAAAGCGCGAGCGGAGCGATTTCCCGCGGTATGCCCACGAGCTCCACCCACCCGCCAAATCGCGCTACCAGGGTCTCCAATAAGCCTGAGGCACCGATGAGGTTAACCGCCATCAGCATCGCCAAAATATAGGGAAAGAGCCTAAGACCCACTAGCGCCCCACTCTTTGCTCCTTCTACAAACTCGTCAAATACCGCCACCCGCCTGAGCAACCCCGCCAAGATAATCGTTACGCATACGAGTAGCACTATCAGTTGCGCCACCTCCTCCTAAGCAGCCTGTCACAGGCCAAACCAACCACGGTAGCCGCCAGTCCCGCCAATATAGCGCTGTCTACAACTGCCGTAGGGTAGGCGCTGCCGGCAGCTAACCGCAGACCCACTACAGTAGCCGGGAACAGCGCGAGGCCGGTTGTGTTGAGTGCCAGCAGAGTGCACATGGCGTCGCTGGCCCGCTCCTTATCCGGGTTAATTTCCTGCAGCAAGGTCATGGCTCGGAGCCCCAAAGGTGTCGCGGCATTGCCAAGCCCAAGAAAAGTGGCACACACGTTGAGCGTGACTGCGGTCAGGACGTGGCTATGACCGCGCAAGGAAGGGAACAGGAGCACAAACAACGGCCGCAGCATTGTTCCTAGCCCTGTTACCAGTCCGGCTCGTTCGGCTATACGAGCCAGCCCCGACCAAAAGGCGATAACTCCCGTCAGTCCAAGCGTCAAGGCAATGGCGGCCTCGCCACTTTGCAGCAATGTCCGCGTAAGAAGTTCGGCCTCCCCGCCGGTGGCCAATGCATAAAGAATCGCCGCAAGCATAAGGAACGCCCATACGGCATTCATCATGTTGACCACCGTAGCGGGTAATCTAGGAAACGGACATACTGCTGTGCTAAGTGGCGCAGCCGCCACCACCAAGATGTGTGTACCGCTCCCTGGTCAGCCAGGAGCGGCACTCTGGCTACCTCGCGCTTTTCAATCGATACGCAGAGCGTGCCTATAACGCTTCCCGGTAATACCGGCGGCCGAACATAATCAGGTAGTAGAACCGACGTAGCGACAGCCAGAGAGCGTCCTTGCGGAGCGACCCACGCTAATTCCCGCGCGGCTACCGCGCCAACGCTAGGTGGGTCTCCCCGAATTACGCGTACGGAACCTAAGTACAGACCGCGCTCCACGACAACTACACGCTGATAGTTTGCGAACCCCCATTCCAGGAGGGCACGCGTCTCTCCGTAGCGGTCTGGCGAGTTTAGCACGATAGCCAATAACTGCCACCCCTGCCGCGTCGCAGAGGCAGCCAAGCACCTGCCGGCAGCTCTAGTCCAACCTGTCTTTACGCCATCTGCACCGGGCATAAGCTGCAGCAGGCGGTTAGTGTTATGCCAAATCCGGTCGTACGTGCGTCCTGCCCAAGGAACGCGGTAGCGCGCCGTGCTGACTACCTGACGCAAAAACGCATTGCCAAGTAGCGCGCGCGTGATTAGCCCAACGTCGTAGGCCGTGGAAAAATGATCGTCGTGAGGTAGTCCATGTGGATTGACAAAGTTCGAGTTTACTGCGCCTAACTCCTTGGCTCGCTCATTCATTTTTGCGGCGAAGGCAGGAACGCCACCGGCAAGATAATAGGCGATAGCTACCGCCGCATCGTTGCCAGAACGCAACAGAAGCCCATAGACTAAGTTTCTTAGGGTGATGTTCTCGCCGGGAGAGAGCCAAATGTTGCGCGGCGAAACCAAAACCGCGCACGGGGGGACAACGACAACTGCGTCAAGCTTGCCGCTCTCGGCAGCCAATATTGCCGTCATAATCTTAGTTAAGCTAGCAATAGGCTGCCGCTCGTGCATGTTTCTGCTCTGCAAAACTTCACCGCTACCGACATCCATGAGGACAGCCGCAACAGCTTGCATGGGGACGGCTCGAGGGCTGGCAGAGGACTTCGGCACAGCCAGAAGCGCGACAAACATGGCGACGACCGCGAGCTTTGCTACAATGCGCACAGCAGCAGAACCTCCCCTCCATATCGATTATATGGTAGGGGAGGTAGCACTAGCACTGTTAAGCCCGAGCGCGCGTTCTTACGCTAGGTGATAGTATTCTGCGGGTGTTGGATCATAGATTGAATCTGCTGCAGAAGCTGCGGCGCGACGTCAATAATGCGGTCAACTACGGTGTTTGTGTCGACCGGCAACAGCCTAATGTTACCGGCACCCACAACCAAGAACCCCACCGGTTGCACGGTTACACCCGCGCCTGAACCTCCGCCGAAAGGATTTGTTCCGTCGGCATGACTCCTGACGGCCTCAAATTCGCTACCCCCCGCCGCGAAGCCGAAGGTCACACGCGAAATGGGCATGATCACGCTGCCGTCAGGAGTTTCTACCGGGTCACCCACAATGGTGTTAACGTCCACCATGTCTTTGATGCTCTCCATGGCGGTTTTCATTAGTCCCTGAATAGGATGATTCTCCAAGCTCACTCA
>JGI24121J20154_1000189_pt1 | contig 18532 bp, 42 predicted proteins | sample Subbio2Aug_QV12A_FD_20154 | JGI IMG/M metagenome (IMG submission 20154)
GACTACGTCATCTTCATACACCTGGTTGGCGGTGCGCAGCGGCTATAGCCGCTGACACTGCTACGCCGGCGCTATACTGCTATTTGCTATTCCGAATAGATATTTGCTTACACAACCAACTAAGGGGACAGCATGCTTGCAGAACTCAAGAATGCAGTTGCGCTCCTCAATCACATGTGGCCAAAGCTGGGCAAGGCCGAAGTAATCACATGGGGTGAGTATGTGAAGCGCGCTACGCATTCGAAGTTTCTTGAGACTCAAGCTTTCCAGTTTTCCCCGACTCCTGACTGCATCTTGGTGAGCTTCGACTTCTGCACTGACGGACTAAGCCCCTTTATGCTCCGATTCTTCATTGAAGACCTACACGCATTTACTCAGGCTTTGGGCGAGATGGGGCATCCACTCTTCAACTACGATGGGACTAATGGCAGTACATACTGCGGTCTCTCTGTTTTTTCTGCATCGTGAGCAGACACTAGATGATTCTGTTTAATCCGCCAGAATTCTACAGGTACAACAATTTTATATGGGTTCTGTCCTTTGCTGGCCTTATCGGCAAGGAATCTAGGAGCAAGATCTGCAAATTCTTGAGGAAGAAGTATAATGCAACCAAGTAAATACTATGCGCTCTATCATTTCCTCTGGATGATGGTGGACCTAAAGCTTATCGGAATGAATACTAGACAAATAGCGACAAGGCTCGCTGCAGCGCGTCTCCCAAAGATGCTTAAGTAAAGCAACTGCGTGAGCAATGAGCATTAATGCTTAAACAAATAACTGTTGAGCGTGCAGAACAGCTATACGGATTAGTGTGGCTGATGTTGGACCTAAAACTTGTCTCAGAGCAGACAAGATTTGAAGTTTCAAGATTGATATGGAAGAAAGTGATCTAAAACTAAGCCAGCCGCAGCGCAGGCGACTATACTTTTTCTTTTGGCTGTTAAAGGATTTGGGTCTAATCGCCGAAGATAGCAGAGTGGAAGCCACGAAAACTATGGCAAAGAAACCATGGACTCAGTCATAACAATGATTTCTAGAGACGAGTACAACCACTATCACGATGTGCTGCGCATGATGGTAAATCTCGGAATCATAAAAGTCGACACAGGAATAATAGTGATGACTCGACTTAGACACAGACTGTTCTAGGGCTAATTTAGGTTACTAAACCGAACATACAATCGCATGTCAACCAGAAGAGTACAGAGGCGACCTCTGTTTTCTTAAACGACTTACACTTGAAAGGCAACCATCATGGTCACGCTCAAGCGCTCGTACACCCTCATCCTCAACGCTCATGAACTTCGACTCGCCGAAGCTGAGGCGCTGGATCTCCTCCGTCAGCTGCAGAACGAGTTTGCTCAGACCAACGTGATCACGGTTGAGCAGCGCAACCTCGAGGTCAAGCTGGATCAGCTCATCTCGATGTTGGGTAGCGACAACCCCAGCCACATCGACTGCATCAAGGTGATCCGCGAGATTGGCGGTGCCACCATCAACGGAGACAACCGCATCGGCCTCAAGGAGGCCAAGGACCTCGTGGAGTACTTCGTGGGTCACCTCAAGAATACCAATTCCGGTCGCAACTACACGTCTCTGTTCGACAACCCTCGGGTTGAGGCGGTGAGGGAGCTCTTCTTCAACCGCCGGCTGTACCTCAACACCGTCAAGAACTTCTTGAACGACTAATTAAAGATTCATGTTGCAACTACGCGACCATCCGAGCACAGTTATATACTTCTTGATAGTGCTTAAGAAGCTACATATTGTGCAGCCTGAGACCTACAAGCAAGTATGCGTTGCATACTGGGACCTGCTGATTTCGCGCGCTAAATTATGACGCCGTCATAGACTTGATGGCGGTGCTTCGCAAGCTTGAACTTATTTCTCGTAAAACTGAAAGAGAGATAGCACAGGAAGCGTGGTATGAAAAGTTTAGGTGGTACACTGGCGCGTATCCGAACGTATAACAACCATGCGCGGCACAGGTGTTCTAGACTCTCAACGAGAGCCACGCATGGTTCTTTTAGTGCAACAAACAACTTTGGAAGAGGGAGTCTCAAGTGCCGAAAGTGTATGCTGTCGCAGCCGGAACTCGCGGTCAAGAATATAAGGCTGGTACGGTGTTTGAAGTGACCGCGTGGCGCGATGGCGGAGCCACTGAACCTGAACAGGCGCAAGACCTTAGTTTGGCATGGGTCGATGTGCTGTCAGTCTTCGTAGTGGACAACGAGAACATCGTGCAGAACAGCTACGATTTTCTCGAGCTCGTGCCTCAGCTGCAGTTTTAATATGCACAGTGCGAGCGTAGGCCGCAAATATTCACCAGATAGTCTCGTGCGAGGCTATTTCCTTGTGCGCTTTTTCTTAAAGAAATGCTGTAAACTAAAACTGTTCAGCGAAAGTGCCTTGACAAAGGCAATGGTGGATATAACAGCAGCACGCCTCAAAGAGGCAGCAAGGAAACACAGCATATGGTAAGCAACCAACGAGATCGCGAACTGTACGCAGTGACGCCGGCAAGGTCGCTCAAAGACATTCCGACTGCTGAACATTGGGCAGTAATTGTCCACAAAACCGATAGCATCTGGGTTCCAGGCGATGAGCGCTCTCGAGTTGCGCCTGGTCATGGCTATCCTGAGCATACCGAGCACATCGAGACCATACAGTATTTCTCATTTCCCACACAAGCGGCAGCGGTAGAATACGTGGAATACTTAGTCGGCCAGAAGTACACTCCAACTCCAATTGAGAACATCCGCGTCTCTCATGTTCTTTCGTCCATCTCTCCTCGCATGAAGGTGGCTGTAGAAATTGAGCTTGCTTAAAAAAAGTCCAACTGTAGCACACTTATCAGAGCAATACCTATGCCTCGCTAAGTTTGTGTTGCTCGGGTATCGCTTGAGTCTGTGGACAATAAGAAAAGAGCTCGAAGACCTATACTCTCGTCAAAGGCAGGGCATTGACGAGATCCTCGAGCAAGCTCGGATTAATCACTTAAACGGGAGATAGTGTGAGCATTGCAAAGCCAGTCTCCTACACGGATCTCCTAACAAAAGAGCGACTTGTTGCTTGTCTAATCTGCAACGGCCACCTACTATCTTTGTGGTCTAAAGACAGTAGGGATAAAGTACTTGACAAGTTTATTGAGCAAAACAATAAACGCATTGACGAGTACTTCCGGGAAAGCGCAGACTAATCCGAACGTACATTCACATGTACGCTGGATAAAGAAAGGAGTTTTGGCATGGTCACCATCGCCGAGAAGAAGACTTACAGCATCACCATCGTTGATGTCAACAAGGACAAGATTCACGCAGACGTTGAGGAGCAAGAGCTTCGTGAGCTCAAGAAGAAGCTCGACCAGATGTTTCCTCCTCCGCCTCGAGAACTCGATGCCGAAGACATCGCTGATCTCTTGTCTGCTCTCAACGACGAGCGTATTAGCGATGCCCTTCGGATTGTCAAGCGCTTGACCGGCGTGGAACACTGGGCCGCTGAAACCTTCGTTGGAGAGGCTCGGTCGAAGCTTAACAGCGGACATCGCATGTTCGAGAACAACCCGAACATGCGCCAGATGTTCGAGTCTCTCATCGGAGACTTGACTGTGTACAACGAAGCCACGAAGTCGCGGCGAACAAAGTAATCAAGAACGGAAAGAAATAACACCATGGATGAACTGAAGATGGTTCGAGATGAGCTGGCTCGCGTGGTTCGCCAGCGTGATGCGGCGGTCGAGTTCGTCAACGACGTGGTGAACGAGAAGTTGCTGCACGGCAGCAATCCCTCCATGGTGACAAGGGCTCAGCAGCTCAACTTCCTTTCGGACGATACCAAGCGTCTGCTGGAAGGCCGGATGGCTGACAATACGAGTCCGCTCCAAGAAACGCAGCGTGCTCTCAAAGAGGCGCAGCAGACCATTGACTCCATCGCTGCCATGCTCGGTTGGGCGAACACGCCACCACGCAAGACGCTCGAGCAGACCATCAGCACGCTCAAGCATGCGCTTAAGGAGCGCGACGAGACGCTGAAGAAGCTGGGCTCCGTGAGACAGGCTATTGCCGATGCTCTTCCTCCCGAGGTTTACCACATGACTCTCGTAGAAGGAGTCACCTTGATTGTCGCCGAGCGAAATGCTCTCATGGCTCGAAGTCAAGAGCTCCGCAAAGCCGTGGTAGATTTCAAGGAGTGGCTCGAAGCTGAGCGTGATGGCAAGTCTGAAGAACTCAAGTTGGCCGTGAATACTCCGCGGGCTATCGAGCAACTGGAGCAGCTGTTGAAGAGAAACCCGTAATGCATCTGCTCAAAAGCATAGAGACTCTCTCGCTGGATGAGGGTTACTGGTGTAATCAGCGTATCGAGAAACGCGCTGCATATCCAGTGGCTTTTGGATTCTGCGATACACAGTTCGTGCTCATACCAGGCGACATCTACGAAGAGTTCACGCCTCATGTTGTTCTTGCTACCTGTACCCACTGCTTAGTGGAGTGGGATAAGCTCCACCAAAGAAAGATGCCATGAGCGATGACAAGATGGTGTATCACTCTCCCCGCGAGGGAAACAGAACTCTCGGTGGCTTTCGCTACCCTGACAGCTTGTTTTTCACCAAGCTGTTTGTCACCAAGGATGGCCGTAAGCGAGGTCTTTGGGTCTGGATTGAAGATGAGGTGAACACTCGTCTGAAGCAAGACCAGCGAGTCTTCGAGGAAGGTCTTGTCCGCTTTCGCAAGTGGCTCGACGACCCGGATGGCTACAAGAAGAACCCTGAAGACCTCAGATTTCAGATCAAGCAGATCTGCTTCAGCTACTTCTTTGCTCACAGAACTGAAGCCGCCGGAATTCGTCTCTCATGGCATCAGGTGAAGCGACTCGCTCAAATTCTCGTCGATGGAGAAGCGAAGGAAGAGTACAAGACCGAAGCCGAAGACTACTTCGACCCAGACCGCAGTGAAGAGGAATGAAATGGACATCCCAGACCCGATGACGTTGTGTGCTACCTGTGGTGAGAAATGTGGCGACCACCACAAGAAGACCTGCAAGCACTGGGGACAAGTACTTCCCAGCGAATGCTCCGGACTCATTGAGTGGGCAATCGCAGAAGTGCTGTCAAAGCAGTCAAAGAGAGATAAGTAAATGGGAACTGTGTTTTTGTTAATTGGGTGGGCACTTGCCCACTATACTGGCTACATGTGGGGACGGGAGCGAGGTCGCCGCATTGGACTTAGAGAAGCAGTTAAGGTCGCTGCTGAAGCCGAAGTGGACCCACGGCCTGCATTCAAAGAATGGCTCAAAGGTCTCTCAGAAAATAAGTGAGGGTCTAAGTTGACCCACTATGGTCGTTGGGAGGCCATGCCACAGGTATAATAGACCCCGAGAGGGTCACGTGGCCACCAAGCGACTTAGGAAACATAAGGTTCCGTTAGTACTGCAGACCACGAATTACTGTGGTCCTGCTTCGCTCACCAGTATCATGCGATTCTATGGACTCAGAGTTACTGAAAAGCGTGTAGCCGAGTGGTCTGGTGCATCTCGCAAGTACGGGACCTGGAGTGAAGGATTAGTGCTTGCGAGCCGCAGAGCAGGCTTCTTCGCTACCATGGAAGATGGCGCTTCTCTCTCAAAGTTGAAAGCCGAACTACGCAATGGTCCAGTAATCGTCCTGTGGGACTACGATGGCGGCGGACATTACTCAGTTGTATGTGGTATGGACCACAACTATATTTACATGATGGAGCCTGTACTTGGAAAGTACACAGCAGTAACGCACAAAGCCTTCCTCAAGGCTTGGTTCTGCTATGAAGATGAAGATGATGTTCCGGTACCGGAACAAATAGTTCGCCGCAGGATGATAGTTGTCCGTCCGTGGCATCCGGGAAGAATAAGGTAAACAAGTGAAAGAACATTTTGAGCATGACCAGTATGACGACCACTGTTGGTGCAGGCGTTGTCAGCCTGGCCTCAATTCTGTTTTTGATAAGCGAGATGAGTATGAGGCTGCTCTTCGTAGCGTAGACTCATATCTAGACGAGTTCAGCGTCGGTGCGTGCGACGAGCCGCGAACCGCAGATGTAACCGCGGTTCCTGCTGCTGTCAGAGACGCCATGGATACCATGCGTACTAGGCTAGCCGAGCTTCGTAAGCGAAACAAGGAATTGCAAGCAGAAGTCTCTGCACACGCAAAAGCCTGCGGAGAAGAAATGGCTCAGCGCGAATATTACGAGAAAAACTGGAACAGTATCATCGCTAATAATAAGGATCTCTACAATAGAGCTGTAGATTCAGATGCCAAGCGAACTGAGCTTCTTAAAGACCTCTCGGCCGTAATCTCTAAACACACTAAGTGAAACTAAAATGACCAAGAATCGACTGCTGAAGTTTATTGCTTATGCAATTCCTTACATGACACTCACAATGTATGTGGCGTATCTCTGCGTCGCACTTGTGGAAGTTATTACTCAGAATGAAATTCTCTTCTGGGGCCTCTTCATTACTCTTATCGCCGTAATAGACTTTGTGCTATTCCAGCCTATCCGCAAGCTCATCGTCGATCAGCTGCTTAAGCAGGAAGCTTCTCCTTAAACACTCGAAGTATCAATAAGATGTCGTCGTAGTGCGTTTCTAACAAAAGGAAAGAAATGAAAAAGTTTCTATTTTTATGTATTCTCATGTTCTCTGTTGTTGCTCAAGCTCAGGCTTTCTCGGAGCTTTCAAGTGCGTCATGGCCTAACGGAACTGTAATCGACGTTCCTGTATATGTCCATTCATCAGTACCTTCTACTATTTGGCCTCCAGGTATTCCTCCTCCACCCGGTGGCATTCCAGTTCCCATTGGCATTGTCAACCAAGCACTCTCAATGCTGAGAGCTTCTGGCTCTAAGTATCGCTATTATTACGCTGGTACGACCAGCGCCACGTCCTGCCAGTCATCCTTTTCAGTTATCACCGTTGGCACAGGATATGCGTCATGCGCTAATGGAAATTTCCAGGCATCCATCGGCACATCGACTCAGTTCTCTGGTGATCTTCCGGGGCATGATGCAGTGCACGCTATCTTCGCTTCTGCAATGAATGCGCTAACCGGAACTGGTTCCGGCACTGGTAGCTTAAACACACCCGCGTCTCGTCTGAACGCTACTCAAGGTGGCCTTGCTTCTTGGCCTATTGTCAGAAAGCAGTACTTGTATGGTTGGTATGAGCCCCAACGGCACGCAGCATTTCCTGACCGTAGTTTAGGTCACACTCCTTTTGCTTGCGCTGATAACACAGTAAAGGATTCAATCGACTGCGTAGACGTAGATACTGTGGGTAACTTACGTTTCATGCGTACAAGTAGATCGTCACCTGCTGCCATGCAGTATGACTGTCAGGGTTACGATATCGCAAACTGCTACGCGATTCTGCACCTTCAGACGCAGAACCAAATCTGGGTTCCTTTTCAGTACACGTTCACTAGTCCTACGAACGTCTGGTTCGACGCTCGCGTGCCTCCCAATACACCGCAGACTGGCAACTACGCTACACTCCCTGGGAGTGAACTCTACACTCCTACTCCCGCGATCGTTAGAGATCATGTCAGGAATAAGACGTGGGTGTTCATGTACAACGCGGTGTTCACCTCTGATGATAATGGCAGGAACTGGACTTTTCGTGGCAGAGTTTTATCAAGCAATTCTGGCATAGTTTCAATTCATACAGCCACTTATGATCCCATCTCCGACCGGATTGTTGCTGTAGGTATTGATGCATTTACGGTTACTCCCAGTCTTGTTGTCGCGACTATTCCAGCGGGAGTTACGCCGGTGTATGTTAGCTGTGGAAACACCCTGTATGCTGCATTCAACTGCGGAAGCTCGTCTTGGGGTCCTGACAGTGCGTCAGCTTGGACTATAACCAAGCAACTGCTCGCACCTAGCAGATTGGGAGATTTCACTGGAACAGCGTCAATCCTTACTGGACGCGTTGGCGCGGTCTCGTGTGGATCTATGCGCAATATCAGTGGTTGGGGCAACACCTATTACTGCAGCTTAATATACAGCGATGGTTCTCGTTCCCGCACGACACGCGAACTCGTGTTTGCACCACATGATAGTTCTTTTGGAAAAGCGTGGGCAATCTCAGCTAACGCAATTGAAGGTATTCACGGTTGGCCGAATGGAGTTGCCAATAACAACGGTCGATCTAATGGTGACGTGAACGGAATGTATGTCCTCAACGACCAAAACGATCTATATAGCAATGGTCGCTATGGTAATACGACATACTCTGGCTGGTCTCAGCTTCCTCCAGCTCCCGGTAATCCACTCAATGCACCTAAGGCTATCTTTGGTCTCAGTATGGTGGATCGTCAGAATGGTGTCGTTTTTGATCTGATGTACCGTGGACAGGTTGTAGACCAGGGTTGCTATTTTAATGGCGCTTGGTATCCTATTACCTGGCCCGGTTGTCAGTACTAAAATAGAATTAAGTTAATTAAGGCGGATAGGCCAACTGGGCCTATCCGCCTTTTTTATTTTGAGGGGACTATGTCAACTGACACTGCTACGCCGGCGCACCCCACGAGTACAGTACTAATCCGAACGTATACCCACATGTCGAACGAAGACCTCAGATTGCGAGAGTCCTACTGTATGAACACGACTCTAGTACAGCAACTACAGTAGGTTAGGCTGAGGCATAAGTGAACCTGCAGCACTTCGTGGAAGTGGTTGCCTTCTATTGCGGCCATGGAGAAGTGGAAGTACGAGGTTTGCGAAAGGCGGTCCTAACGGTGGCAACGCCCGTGGCGTGGATTTGCTTGCACGTCGAGGAGCTAAGCTGTGCGTCGATAAGCTCGCGTAAGCCGTGACGCATGTAAAACGGCTCGAGTGTTTACCTGTGAACGCCAAGCACAGGACTTTTATGGCCGATTGGGATGGACTTGCAGGTCCTGCCCACCAACGACGAGAAACCTTCCTGCAAGAAGGACTAATAGTTAGCTGGAATCGTGACCGGGTCGGCTACCCTTTTAAGCCGTGGGGCGATATATGAGCTACATTCGAGCACTGTCGAATCCAGAAAGGTTGTACATTTTTGGAAACCGTAGGAAGCAAATTGAGATTTACGCGAACTCGGACAATGAAGGGCAAAGAATGCCAGAGTCCGTCTTCAGGGGACTTCTGATGAAGTGGCTGGATGAGCGTCAGGCAGTTTCCTTTCGAGGAGCTCACCTCATCGAGACGATTGATTTTAAGTGGAATCTGCAATACAAGTCGTGGAAGAAACCAATCAAGTTGTGGCAAGTAACGTTGTTCTACATTGCCTCCAACGTAGAGAAGCGAAAGCTTAAGACGAAAGCTACAAGGCGATAGATGGGCCAGCGAGAGCCGCGTATTCGGAAACATCAGCAGAAGCATAAAAAGCGGAAACAAGAGCAAGAAGTAGAAAAGCAAAATAATAAGCTTCACCAGCAGGCAGTAGAAGAGGGGAAGCGTCTAAAGCACTACATACTGCAAGTGATGGGCTTATTTAAGCTTCATAACATTTCTCACTTTAACCTGTGGTACGTACTTAAGTAAGTCGAGATAGTGGCTCAGCTGGTAGATTTTCTGAAGGTGCAATAGTTTAATGCATTCTAAAACTAAAGGGGATATAGGACTGCTATCAGCTTCCTTGTTCTTCGCAAAGAACGGTTTTGCTATCTTTAAGGAAGTAGGTGATTTGTCTCCTATAGACTTAATCGTCGAGAAAGACGGCAAACTATATAAGGTGCAGTGTAAGGCTTTTCGCCTAACAACGGGACGATCCGCTTACCCTTTTGGAAGTCCGGTCCAGGATACAGGCACAAATACAGTAGCAGCGATCTAGATTACTTTTCAGTTCTTGATCTGAGTAGCGATAAACTTTATCTAGTGAAGTCATCTTTCATCGATAAGTATGACGGAGGGTTGACTCTGAGAATTGAGAAGCCTAAGAATAATCAGACTGAAGGTGTGAACCTTGCGGAAGACTTTTTGGCAGAAACAATCTTAAAAGATTTTTGAGACCGTAGCTTAATTGGTAAAGCACCGGCCTTTTAAGCCGAGGAGTGTGGGTTCGATCCCCACCGGTCTCACTGGGGTTGGAGAAAGAGTAGGCACCGAAAGTACCGGTCAAGTACGTGCTGAGGGTATCTCCCCAAAAAACTGGACGAAAGTCCAGAAAAGAACGTGTGTGAATATTGTGAACGCACACTGAGGCGGGAATGGCCGCTGCCCCACCGATTAATTCTAGCAAAGGAGCAATTGTGTTCATTCCTGCAACTATTGGCAAGGGCGACAAAGTCCAACTCTGGAACGATGTCAAGGTGATCAAGGGTACTTTCACTGCTGGTCACCAGTTTACAGTGATCGCCGTTGGAGAGCGTGGTCTAGATGTCATCGACAGTGATGGCAACACTCTTCTCGAGTGCGACTACAATAACTTTAAAAAGCTCTCATGAGGTTAGAGCCGCTTAAATGCGTGAAGCGACTGCGATCAGTCGTTCTTCTAAAACTTTTCCTGTGGTGGCACAGAAAGCGCTTGACGGCCTGGGATGCATATTGGGTCCACCATCGCACACAGCGGATGATGTGCGGCAGTAATCTTACTAAGGGTAAAACCCTTACGCTGGACCAGAAGCAGGTCCTGCTCTTTGACGAGGTCTGACAATGACAGAAAAGAAACCCGAGTGGCCAAACAATAATAGCGATGATGCAACTGACTGGGACTTTAACAAGTTCCGGCAGTGGTGTACCACGTTGGGTGCAGAGGCCTTCATCATGGGCGGCAGCAAAGGTCTGCACACCTCGATGCACTCAATTTTGATGTGCGCTTTCGAGTGGCAGAAGAAGAACCAGATCCGACTAGCCAAGGAAAAGAAGTCGTGAGCAACCTTGCTGAACCACGAATCGTCTGCGCAGCTATCAGAGACGAAGACGGCCAGGTTGTAGTAGGACCTCGTCACATGGACAAGACCATGCGTGAGACCATCATGAACCTTAAAGACAGTGATTCCAATCGCTGGCGCTGTGCAGAGCAAGGTTTCATCGACCAGTTCGGTAAGTTCTACACGCGGACTGAAGCTTGGCAGGTCGCTGAGAAGAACAATCAGATTCACCGTCGCTGCGGCGGAGACTCGGCCAATGGCGGAACTCTGTACTCGGAGAACTTGTACTAATATGCGCGCCTGGATTACTTTTGGTATTATAGTGCTTATCTGTTTGTCGGCTGCTGGTATCTGGTACTCGCGGCAGCCCTGCAAGAAGTGGGAAACCAATCAGTGCGGCGACTACACTGAGTGTATCGAGATGTACACGAACTATAGGGTTTGCAAGAAGTGGCGGTATGTCCCCTTGCACGAGTGCCAGCGCTGTGTAACTCGATAACTGGAGAAAACATGCGAATTTACTTCATCTTGATTGCTGCGTTTATCCTGCCGATCGCCTGTGGATCGGCCGCGACAGTACAGCCTTCGGAGCAGGTTAGCAACATCGTTGAAGTGGACCGTTTCCGCAGCAGTTCTGTAGCTAAGTACGTCGACGCTGATGCTGGGGTGATCTGCTACATCTACAGTGGATACGGCATCTCCTGCGTCAAGCAGTAACTAAGGTCACTATGGAAGAGTTTTGGCAGCAAACCCTGCAGAAATTTAAGCAGCAGAAGCACCAGAGAATGGGGCAGTTGTTTATGAATGAGTTATACGCTCAGCGAGCCGACCTGTATACCAAAGTAACTGGCACTGACGCAGATACCTTCTACGAAGACTGGCGCCTGTATCTGCTTCGAGATTGGCTTACCAACAACTGGTAACATTTCCGAACGCATATCCTTGCACAAGGAGATACACATGAAGCGCATCACTCTTCTTCGCGGCGTTGTTGGTTTTCTGCGTCAGCATCAGCATCCGCTTGTTCAGCAGGTGGTGCTCGATGAGGTTCTTCGCACCATGAGCCCGAAGACCTGCGCGAACGCAGTCTTTACTGCGTTAGAGCTCAACCCCAACCCGTCTTATTGGCGGTTCACCCGGTAATCTACAATGATCAAGTTCTTGGAAAATCTCTCAATCTGCTTCCTCAAGCTTGCACTGGGGCTTGCATCGCTGATGTACATGGTAATCCGGTTCGCCATTCCCGCCTTCATTCTCTTCCTTCTCTACAAGTACGCCGTTTCGCTCTGAGAAAAGTCATGATCAAGTTCACTACGATGGACGATGACGGCAACGAGACGGAGCACGAACTTCCGTCCAAGATGGCTGTGTGTGACCGTTGCGAAGGCCATGGCACGCACCTTGCTCCCAGCATCGGCGGGCACGCTTACTCCATGGAAGAGTTCGAGGAGAGCTTCTCCACCGATGAAGAGAAGGATGAGTACTTCAAGCGTGGTGGCTGCTACGACGTTCGCTGCGAAGAGTGCAAGGGGCTGCGGGTCACGCAGGTCCTCGATGTGGAAGCCTGCACTGGGAAGTACGAGGAACTGTTGAAGCGATATCAAGATTTGCAGGAAGACGAACGACAGTACCATATGGAGTGCGCTGCTGAGCGTCGAGCCGGCTGCTAAAGGAAATACCGTGCACGAAGAAATTCTGAAGCTTCTGGCCGTCATGTCGCTCACCAACAAGCCCGCCAACCAGTTCACTGGCAATCCTGGTGTTGCCAAGAGTAACAAGCGCAAGAAGAAGGTCCAAGGCGTCGCCATCGAGAAGATCGGTATGTCCACCCACGATATCCGTGATCTTTGCGGGATCGCTCGGGATATTTAAGCCAACGCACTGATGGCGGAATCGGTAGACGCAGCGGACTTAAAATCCGCGGGACTTCGGTCTGTGAGGGTTCGAGTCCCTCTCGGTGTACAGGAGTAATTATGAGTTCGCCAGACGAGATTCAAGTTGCAGAGATAGTAGCGGACTGTGCTAAAGCGGGTTTTCCAGTGAGCCAAGAGGTAGCAGAGAAAGCCTGGGAAGTGCATAAGGTCCACGGCAAGCAAGCAGCCAGCGATGTGCTGAAGGCTGCTGGCGTTCCCATGGAACGCCGTATCACTTCTGGTGCAGAAGGTTTGGGCGGCAAGGTGCAAACCTTAGCATGGGGAGTAGGAAAGCTGAATATCTTTGTTGGGTGGTCAGATGAGTAATACGGCAGAGTTGGAAGCACGTGTAGCAGAGTTGGAGCGCAAGCTCGAATTAGTCACAGATGCCTTGCTGTATCATACGCACCGCCACCAAGACCCTAAGGATAATCCTTACAACCCCTTTAATAGCTATTCTGAAGGCGAAGAGCCCAGTCGTGTAGGTAAAATTAAGCAGTTAGTGGATGAGTTACCCGATAATACATGGTGAATAACATGAGCAAGAACAAGTTTTCGCAGTATACAGATCGTGAGCTGATTATGGCCGTTCTCCAGCGTCGCTACACTGGCGAGTGCTTCGTAAACGTGGTTCGACCATACACTGAAACAGTCGAGACCAAGACTGTCAATGGCCGACAGGTCGTTAACAGCAAGCGTGTAGAGAATGAGCGTATCGAGTTCGGCCACGGTATGGATCTCCACACGAAGTACGTAGAGTTCGATGCTGAAGGCAAGTTGGTAAACTTCAGCGAAAATAGCTACAACAACTATTAGCTATGGGCGATAAAGTTGAAGTGATAGTCTTTCCCAAGATGTGTTGCAACCAACCTGTAGTGCTTACTGAGCGCTACGGGTCCAGTGCGGTGATGACGTGTAGGCTCTCAGGAAAGCTAGTCAAGCACTGCGGCAAGTAATTCCGGGAGTGACGCACTAAAGGTCGGTGCAGCAGACTGTAAATCTGCCGTGGCTTAGGCCACAAATAGGTTCGATCCCTATCACTCCCACACGTTTCCGAACATAGAATTGCACATGCGCAACCGGCAAATTCGGTGGCAAGACTACGTGGAGGAACGCAAATGTCGAAGTGTCCAGTCTGCGGTACCTACTTTGGTGAAGGTCCCTGTTGGCTCGTCAAAGAGTGTGGTGGCGACGGCAATTGCCCTGCTCGCGACGCTGGAGAGCTTCCCTCCTTGGAGCATGTTCTGTGTGCTTGTAATCGCCGTTGGCTTGCTAATGCGGCTGCTGTCAATGAAGGTCATGGTTTTAACGACTGCGACCCCAGCACGTAATCTCTTCGACTTCCTCAGCTTCTGCGTGGTAATGCTGCTTTGCATGGTGGCTTACAAGAAGTTCCACAAGCAGAAGGTGATTTGGTAAACAAGGAGTAACACTTGATTAAAGTAACTGTTTTTGACACCAAGGGCTGGGAAGCACCCTACTGCTCGGTGTGTAGCAAACAAGTCGGGACCAAGTATTTCATTGGCAATAGCGGTAAAGTGTGTAGCAAATGTGAAGCGAAGACTCATAAAAAGTCCAAGAAGAAGGCGAAGTCAAAGACTGAGAGGAAATATCTCAAGGTCATCGCGAGGCTGCGTGGGCTCTGCTACAACATCGCAATGCTCGATGAAAAGAAGTTGTCACCAGTCGACAAGACAGTCGTGCAGAACACACTGACCAGGCTGAAGGAGAAGGAATACGGTTGTGGTCTGCCGTTCGAGAAGTAAGTAGTAATGGGGAAGCTCCCAGCGCTGTAATCGCCTCGCAGAAAGGGCAATGCTGGGTTACGGCATAGTTAGCGGCGATTGAACCGGGTTCGAGTCCCGGCTTCTCCACAAAGAAAGCATTGGTCATGGCCAGCCACGAATACAAGTTCCAGACGAAGCGGCCTGTTCCTGTAGTGTACTTCTACACTGCATATCCTCTGTCGTCCAAGATGTACGCAGTTGACTACACCGTACGCCCCAAGTATTGCTCACACGTTGGCATGGATTGCTGTAGCTGCACCGAAGGTTGACTGGGCCTATAGCTCATAACTGGTTCGTTCCAGGTTCGAATCCTGGTGGGCCCACAAATATCAAGAGGAGACAACCATGGACCGAAATCGTACTGTTTGTCGAGTGACCACGCTTACTCGTGGCGAAGGTATCTCTGAAACTGAAATCAACGTCGAGGTGTTTGGCCTTGTTGACCCGCCTACCAAGATGAGCTGGAATGAACCGCCGAGCAGCGGTGGCGTAGATGCCGTTCGCGCGCTCTACTACGATGGGTTCAAGCAAAGAGACATTCCGCTTACGAGCGAGGAAGTGAAGGAATTGAGCGACGAGCTGTGGCTCGCTAGCTCTGAAGAGGAACAGTCGTACGATAATGACGACGATCCTTTCTACGACGAGGACTAATACATGCGTATCATAGCGATTGCAGACGTGCATAATCAGCAGGTTCATGTTCCTGACGGTGACGTGCTGGTTGTTGCAGGAGATCTTACGGGCAGTGGCACTTTGACACAAATCAAACAGGTTGCAGCCTGGTTGAAAACACAGTCGCACAAGCACAAGGTCATCATCGCCGGCAACCACGATTTCTGTCTGGACAAAGACAGCAAGTATGGAGCTCTGGTACCAGAGGCAGTAAAGGCTCTGCAGGATGCCGGCTGTACTTATCTCATGGACTCTGGCTGCGAAATTGAAGGCAAGAAGTTCTACGGGTCGCCTTGGCAGCCGTGGTTCCACGACTGGGCTTTCAACGTCCACCGTGGAAACTTACATGTTCACTGGAATAAGATTCCAAACGACTTAGATGTATTGTTGGTCCATGGGCCGCCTTTGGGCTATGGTGACTTGACAGTACATGGCGAACGAGTTGGATGTAGTGAACTGCTTCGCGCTCTCGAGCAGAAGAAGCCAAAGCACGTCTTCTACGGCCACATCCACGAAGATACCGGAACATGGACTGTTAATAACGGGCAGACCAACCTACACAACTGCTCTGTCGGTCCTATCCACCATTGGAACAGCTCCGCAAACCCCGGTCTTCCGGTGGTTCTGGACATCTAAATACATTTCCGAACGTATTAGAACACATGGAACGAGAACCGGGTTGCGGGGATCAAAGTTGCACATTTGCTTGCATTAGACCACGCGGCTGCATGCGAACCAACGGTGGATGTAGGTGCTTTAAGAATCTCAAACTGAATACTAATATCCAGAGTGCTATGGACCCAAGCGAGTTGGTGCCATACAACAATCAAGATGAAGTGAAGCACCTAGAGCGTAGCGTGATGCTGCTGAGAGCAGAACTACTTGAGTTGAGAAGTAAACAATAACAAGCGGGCCTATAGCTCAACTGGCAGAGCGGTCGCCATATAAGCGACGGGTTCCGGGTTCGACTCCTGGTGGGCCTATTAGGAGCATAACAAACGTGAAAAGAGTCTGTGTACATTGTGAGATTGAGTTCGACGCCCGTTCACCCGAAAAGCTGCGTGCTGGCGGCAAGATTAATGAGTGCCATGAGTGCGCAGAGGAAACAGCCATCAAGTATGTAGGTCTGCAAAGTGCAGATGGCAAGCAGTCGCAGGCCACAATCCTCAAGTTCAAATCCAATAGCGACCGCGAAAAGTACATGGAGTTCTGGAAGAACAACTCTGGTCTCCACAAGGGCAAGTCATGCCAGCTCGGCGGACACTTGTCTACCACGCCCGCTGTTCAGTTCGAAACAGTGAGTGAGTTCTCTCCTACTAACCATAAGGGTAAGGCGTCTTAAGACTAGGAGTTCTCGCATGTTGCCATGGGGTCGTTGGGTAATTGTGTGTGGAACTATGTTTGAAGTCTCTGACTGGGATGGCTTCGACGAGATTGCCACCTTAGGAACGGTATGAAATACTGCATTAGTGTTGAAGTTGTCGATTCGTTTGTAGTTGAAGTGAATGCAACTTCGAGTCTTGAAGCGCTGCAGAAGGTCCAGCAAATGGGACGTGTTCAGCTCGAGAAGCATGGTGAGTACGTCGGTCGTGACATCATGGTCGATGATGAAGTCGAAACCAAGAAGTAATCAACGCAGTACTTAATAAGGAAAAACAGATGCGAGTCGATAATAGTGTGCTGATCGAGATGCTTCCCGGTGTGATGCGCGCGGCCCTGAAGGAAGATAACGCCAACCACGAGGCCATGTGTGTGGACACGGAGGACCTCAATAACAACGCGCAGACCACAACCATCACCCACGGCAACTTCACAATTGCCATGATTAACTACGAGAAGAAGGTCTTCGTGGGCGAGGCCAAGCGCAACCCGCGGGACACCCCGAATGCCAAGCGCGGCGAACGGCTTGCCTTGTCGCGGGCGCTGAAGGCTCTCCTTCTCAACAAGGAGTAATGTGTTCTTCATCCAGATTCTAGGTAGACGAGAGCGCCGCGAAGAAGCATCAGACCTAGATGAACTGGGTGAGAAGGTCGCTGCGGCAATGGAAGACAATGCCACCAACATGATTGTGGTATCTGTTGGTAAAACCGACGAAGCTGTCATGCCTTATGTTTGGCTGCAGCGCGACCTCGATACTGACGAGTGGGAAGGTGAGCTTGGTGACAGCATTAAGCTCGGCATTGAAGATGGTCTGGTAAAGGAACACGACCCGATCCGTATGCTTGGTTTGAGCTCTATGACACGCGGAGAGCTCGATCCAGTGGAGGAAGAGCCGATGAGGTTTGGTCGTGCAAAGAGTAAGGCTGCGCCGACCAAACCCAAGAAGGTGAAGAAAAAACCTTCGGAGAAAACGTTGGAAAAGCAGGCCAAGAAAATGATTGACGATCTTTTCAAAAACCTGCATGAACCTGACTGAATTAACAGGCAACTGCGCAACCTAAAAGCCAAACCGAACCTATATTGATCCACAAGGAGATACACGTGCACATCAAGACGCAGACTGTTATTCCTGCAGGTACGAAGATTACAAAGTGCCCGCCGAGCAACGGGGAGGCCAAGAGCGTGTGGACCCTCCTTCGCGCAGAAGAGAAGAAGTTGGCGAAGGCTGATGAACTGAAGATGAAAGCCAATCAGTTCGCTGCAGCTCTCAAAGCCGGTTTCACCGCCGAGGAAGCGTTGAGACTCGTCAACGGTGGGTAATATGTACAGTTGCCAAGAGCTCATTAAGGTGACTGCGGAGCAAAAGCTGCTGGGGGTGGACCGTGGGTGACGCGAAGCCGTACACGTTGACGGACCTGCCGGCTCGCCGCTGCATGAGCGCGCAGCCGTGCACATCGGACCAGTGCGAAGACCGGCGCATCCGCGCGACCGTGAATCGCATCGCGGAACTGGAGCGCGACCTCGCCACGGCGAACGCGAACCTCGCGGAATCGGCGGGCCGTAACATCGAGTACCGGCGCGACCTCGCCACGGCGCGGGGCATGGCGTCCCTCAACGACACGGCGCGAGAGCTGGTGCAGGTGACGCGCGAGCGCGCCGAGAAGGCCGAAGCCGCACTCCGTGAGGCGGACAAGTCGCTCGACGGGTTGACCGGCGACCTGCTGAAGGCCGAGGCCGACGCCGCGCACCAGATGCTCGTTGCTCGCCAGCGAGAGGCCGAGCGCGACGCATTGGCCGAGGAGTTGAATGAGGTGAAATCCGACGCCGAGCGGCTTCGGGAGGCGCTGGATGCCGAGCGCATGAAGTGTGGCGGCTGGAACGGCTGTGACTGGCAGCCC
>JGI24121J20154_1000202_pt1 | contig 17921 bp, 20 predicted proteins | sample Subbio2Aug_QV12A_FD_20154 | JGI IMG/M metagenome (IMG submission 20154)
CCGCCGCCGGCACCGCCGCCAACGTGGGCACCCAGGTCGCCACCGGGCAGGTGGCGGCCGGGCTGTTCGGCTCGCTGGGGGGCATTGCGGCCAAGCTGGCCGGCGCCACCGCCCAGGTGCAGACAGAAACCGCCCTCGGCCCCACCGAAGCCGCCCGCGAGGCCGCCACCCGCGCCACCGCCCGGCACGAATTCCTCACCCGCCTGGCCGAGGCCAAAGCATGCGCGGCGGGCGGCAGCGGCCAGGCCCTCAGCGCACAAGCCTTCGAACAACTGGCCGCCGCGCCCGCTGCCGGCACCCTGGCCATCACCCCGCTGAGCGCCGCCAGCGTGGCCCCGGCCCTGGCGGAGGCCCCCAGCCTGCTGCCCGCCGACCAGCTGCTGGACGGCAAGCTGACGCTCGCCGGCAAAACCGTCTTCCTCACCGAATACCGCGTGCTGTTCGACATGAGCGGCGAGGTCAACGCCAACACCCGGGGCGGCTACCTGCTCGGCACCGACTACGGCTCCACCCGCGCCACCGTCACCTACAAGGTGCCCGAGCCCGACATCGCTGCCCTGCAGGCCATCACCGACCGCGCCTACGCCGACTTCAAAGACCGCCTGGCCGCCGCCGGCCTGACCGTGCAGACCACCGAACCCGAGGGCGGCGGCATCTACACCGCCACCGAAGCGGGCAGCGCCCCCGGCGCCCCGGTGTGGGTCGACCAGAACCTGGGCCGCGTGAAGCGCCGCCTGCTGGTGCTCACCCCCACCGGCACCAGGTTCATCTCGCGCGGGTTTGCCGGCATCGGGGCCGGCAACATCGGCAAGCGGGTGGAGTGGGGCGGCAAGAACTGGGAAGCCCTCTCGGTCACCCAGACCATCAACATCGCCGAGCTGGAAACATCGGGCTCCGGCTCGTCCATCTTCCGGCGCGGCTCGTCGGCCGAAGCGTCGTCCAGCCTGACCGTGGGCCTATCGCCCGGCGACTTTCTGGTGCAGTCCCACATGGGCAGCGGCCTGATCCGCATGAGCGAGCCGCTGCCGGTGCCCGGCGCGTTCGCCAACTTCAGAACCGTCAAGACCTTCGACAGCGACAAAGACGCCACCAGCCGCGTGGTCGGCACCCTGCAGAACCTCATGGGGCAGGGCGCCAACAAGGTGCTGAAGGTCGAGAAAGAGGTCGACGTGGACGGCCCCGCGCTGCCCCGCCTCTCGTACCAGGGCCTGGCCAGCATCAACCAGGCCGTGGCCCAGCGGCTGGCCGGGCGCTGAGGTGCACCACTGGCGGGTACTCCGCCCAGCGGGAACACATCCCATCAAACATGGCCATGTTTTCTAACATGCGCGCGTTTGATAACATGGGCGTGTTTAAAGGAATCGCCCCATGCCCATTCACCTTGATCGCGACCGGGAGAGCGCTGACGCGGCCCGGCTGGCCGATCACTTCGGACAGATCGGCGCTCGCTACACCGAGGCAAAGACCGGCCCGGATGCCGAGATCGTTCAGGCCGGGGTGCGGTATGCCGTGGCCATCAAACGGGCGTCGCAGGGGCGGTCGGACCGCGTGATTCCCCTGCTGTCCCAGGCCATCCTGGAGGCGCAGCGCCATGCTGCCGAGCTGAAAGGCGTCAGGCCCATGGCCGTGCTGTGGGTTGAACAGGCGCCGGAGTCCTTGTTCGGCAGGGTCACGGCGTTTCTGGACGCCTATCGACCCCGAGCCGCCATCGCCATCGTCACCCCGCAAGGCGTGAGCCTGGTTCGCTGGAACGACAAAGGCCCTTGCGACATGGCCGCCCCTGCACCGACCAGCCTGCGCCATGGGGCCAGGCGCCAGGGGGCCGTGGGCACAGCGCCGCCCAAGGCGTTCAACCTGTTTTCAGACCTCAACCAGTGGCTGCTCAAGCTGCTGCTGGCGCCCGACATCCGGGCAGACCTGTTGAACGCACCCCGGCAGGCCTACCGCTCCGGCACCGAGCTGGCCCATGCCGCCCAATGCTCCCAGATGAGCGCATCGCGCCTGCTGCAGCACCTGCGGCGGGAAGGCTTTCTGGACGAATACAGCGCCGGCCTGCGCCTGGTGCGGCGGCAGGAACTGTTCAAGCGCTGGCGTGCCGCCGCCATGCGTTCCGCCCCTGACATGCCCATGCGCTTCACCGTGCGGGCCGCTGTGCCGCAGCAACTCAAGGCGCTGCTGCAGTCAGACCAGGTGCAGACCTGCCTGGGCCTGTTTGCTGCCGCCGACGCACTGGGCGTGGGGCATGTCAGCGGCGTGCCCCCGCACGTCTACGTGCCCCGACTGCCCGCGCTGGCCCAAGGCCGCTACAACCCCCCGTGGGCTGCACTCAACAGCCACCCCGAAGGCACCCCCGACCTGATCCTGCGCCAGCCCATGGCCCCGTTGGCCACCTTCAGAGGCGCGGTGAACCAGGGGGGCACCTGGTGTGCCGACATCATTCAGGTGTGGCTTGATGTGTCGCACCATCCCGCCCGGGGGCAGGAGCAGGCCGACCACATCTACAGCACGGTGTTGCAACCCATCGTGGAACAAGGCGACGCATGAACGACCTGGAAGCCTTCGCGAAGCTGGTGCAGGCGCTGGACCCGTGGCGGGGTCAGCTCGTGTTCATCGGCGGCTGGTCGCACCGGCTGCACACACTGCACCCGCAGGCCAGCCGGCTGGACTTTCAGCCCGTGTTCACCAAGGACACCGATCTGGCGTTTCATACCCGCGTCCCGCTGGAGGGCGACATCAAGGCCGCTCTGAGCCGGCAAGGCTTTGAAGAACAACTCTCGGGCGACACCCGCCCGCCCGTGGCCCACTACACCCTCGGCCACGAGGCCGGCGGCTTCTACGCCGAGTTCCTCACGCCGCTGGCCGGCAGCGGCATCAAGCGCAGCGGCCAGCCCGACGCCACCCTGCTGGCCGGCGGCATATCGGCCCAGAAGATCCGCCACCTCGACGTCCTGCTGACCGACCCCTGGGTCATGCAGGTAGGCCCCGCCAACGGCGTGCCACTGCACCAGCCCGTGGGCCTGCGGGTGGCCAACCCGCTGTGCTTCATGGTGCAGAAATTCCTCATCAAGAAGCAGCGCACCCCCGACAAACACCGCCAGGATCTGCTGTACGTGTTCGACACCGTGCAGCTGTTCGGGCACCTGCTACCCCAGTTCAAAGCCGACTGGGAAACCGCCATAGCGCCATCGCTCGGCACCGATCTGGCCAGGACCGTGGTGCAGGAATGCGCAGCCTCGTTCGACACCCTGACCGACGCCATTCGCGGTGCCGCCCGCATACCGCAAGACCGCAAGGTGGACCCCGAAGAACTGCGGGCCACCTGCCGGTACGCCCTTGGGCAAATCCTGGCGTTTTGAGGAAGAACACCCATGCCACGCCACGCCGTTGCTGCCAACTTGCGCGCCACCCTGCTCATCACCTTGTTCACCGGTGCCGCACTCACCGGCCCCGCCGCCCAAGCCCAAGCCCAACCCACCGATACCTGGGCCACCCTGGCCCCCCTGCTGGCCGAGCGCTGCGTGATGTGCCACAACGCCAGCGCCGCCGCCGCCGGCCTGCGGCTCGACAGCCTGGAAGGAGTCAAGAAAGGCAGCACCCGCGGCCCGGTGGTGCAGCCCGGCAACCCCGCCAACAGCGAAATCATCCGTCGCGTCAAAGGCAGCAGCCTGCCCCGCATGCCCATGACCGGCCCGCCCTGGCTGCCCGATGCCGATGTGGCCCGCCTGGAACGCTGGATTGCCGCCGGCCTGCCCGAAGGCAACCCGGCATCGGCATCCGCCCCTGCCACAGCCGCCACCCGCCCCGCCCCCGGCCAACCCGTGACGTGGGTGCACGTGGCCCCGCTGCTGGCCACCCGCTGCGCCCAGTGCCACACCGACAACGGCGCCATGGGCCCCCCGCCCGAGGGCTACCGCCTCACCAGCTACGAAGCCACCCTGGCAGTAGCCGACCGCGTGCGCGTCGTCCCCGGCCAGCCCGGCGCCAGCGAACTGCTGCGCCGCGTGCAAGGCCACTCCCGCCCGCGCATGCCCTACAACGGCCCGCCCTGGCTCAGCGCGGAAGACACACAACTCATTTCAGACTGGATCGCCCAAGGCGCCCGCAACGCCCAAGGCCAGCCCGCCCCGGTACCCGTGGGCGCCAAGGTGCGACTGGGCGGAACGATGGACGCGCAGGGGCGGCTGGACGGCTTGCCGCTGCACATCGGCCCCGGGGCCCGGGTGGAGAAGATGCCCCGGGCGGGGGAGGGGGCGCAGGTGCGGGGAAGGGTGGGGGAGGGGGGACGGGTGGAGGTGGAGAGGGTGCGGGGGCGGTGATTCGTGGCTTTGACTCACTACGAATCCGATTGCTTTGACTGACTGCTTTGCAGCGATAGCAGTCATCGAGCGGGTATGTCGTCGAGCCAGCCGCTCAAGTGTTAAGTTCCATTCAGAAATGACCCGCGTACTAACACCAACCTGAAGAGGAAGATTCATGAGTCCACACGAGGCAATCAGGTCACTCCAAGCCCTTGGGTTTGCCATGCTCTTTGGGCCTCAGTTGACTATGGCCTCACCAACTCCAAACCAGTTTCGAGAATGCAAGACCATTGCCTCGGCAGCTTTGACCTCTTGCATCGACGCTCGTGGCGTAAACAGCTCCGAGGTAACGCAGTGCTGGCCACAGAGCGAACGGGCTTTCAACGCCTGCCGGGGCCGGATCCAAGATGAGCACAGTCCCCGCAGTCGGCGAGCGCAGGAGGCTGCAGCACAAGCCGAGGCAGCACGAGCCGAGGCAGAACGCCGAAGGCAGCAAGGCCTGGAAAAACCAGGTCAGTAGCACCTGACGGGATCCCTTGAAAGCCACATACCCGGCCAGATTCAATCGTGCAGCGTGGACCGTTCATTCATAGCCCTCACTCGAGGTAGAGCATCCCCCATTGGCGAGCCAGGCATACAGCAGGGGTGGTCGGGTTGTTACAAAAAAACCGCACTGAGAAGGGCTCGCGCCCACTTTGTTTACCGTTTTTATAGAAGACATACGCCTCTTGAGCGCGATCAAGCCTGACGCCGTTGACCAGCTTCCGATCCAGCCTATCGAGGGTGAGGCGCAGGCCCTCAAGTTCCGGGTAAAGGACGGATTCGGCGACCACCTTGAACTCGCCCACACGGTAGTACATGGCATGCGGGGATGTCATCCGGTTGAGTTCATTGAAGCTCGAGCCAGTCTCCCTGAGCTTGGCGTCGGCGGCCTGTAGCCTGGCATGAGTAGCCTCGACAGCCGTACGCAATGCACTCACCGAGGGACCCCCTACCAAGAACTCACCTAGTCTCAAATCATCGGTGGTGTCGAACCAGTTGCTGGTCTTGCAAAGCCTGGCGCCATCAGATTCGAACACGATCTCGACTTTGTCCAACCCGGCTGCGGTTGACCTCTCCATGCTGAAGTTCAGCGCGAGCGCATGGGCTGGGCCCATGAGGCAGCCAAGGATGAGAGCGTATTTGCCAAGCATGGTTTTGCTATACGTTAAAACTGACCAAACCGGACTGAAGTCATTGAACAAGGCTCCTTGTGCATGGCGCAGTGATTCTGCTTATAAGAACCGAACAGCCGAAAAAAAATCTCTGCGATACCATGATCATGAGCCATCCGGATTGCAATCCAACCACCAGAAAAGTAGGCGCGACATGAGTATCAGCCCGAGAGTTAACTGGTTAAAAGCGATGACTGCACTTTTACTGGGTGCCGCGTTCAGCTACGCATCAGCACAATCCGAGGAGTGGTTCATTGGCGATCAAAGCATAAAGCTGGAGAAGTGCACGACTGGATTCTGTCGGATTTTTTGTCCCAAAGAGGGGGTTTGCCTGGCGAGGTTGTATTCCGAGAATCCGCTCAAGAGTGAGGTCGGTAGTGGTGGCAGGAACCCTAGCTCAGGCGTCTGCAGCCGGCGCAGCGGACAGATATCAATACTGAAGGACCGTACGGGCAACGAAATGCCCATGTGCAGATTCCGGGACGACTCTATGGTGAACCTGGATGGCTTGTGGATCTGGTGAGGAACGTAAGCTGACGCGGGACATGCGCGATCTGGGCGAGAGCTGCGGCAAGCACCGCGTGGCGCGACTGGTCAAGCTCGGAGGGCTGCGTTCGCAAACAGGCTACCGGCGCCTACCCCGTGTACAAGGTGGTCAGCCTGCTGTTGTCGCCCGCAACCATCTGCAACGGCAGTTCAAGACAGCCCTGCCCAACCAATCCTGGGCGACCGACACTACCTGCATTCGTACGTACGAAGGCTGTTTGTACCCGGCCGTCGTGGTGGACCTGTTCTCATACCAAGTGGTGGCCTGGTCTATGGGCAGCCGCATCGACACGACACTGGTCTTTGATGCGCTGCTGATTGCGCTTTGCGTCGCCAATCCCAGCACTCGGTCACAGTGAGCCCAGATCAGGGCTGTCAATTCACCGGACACGGATGGCAAAGGTTCTTGCGCGACCACGCGACGCGAGCGAATGGAGCCGGCCACGTCGATCGCCAGGCACTCGCGCGTGTATTCATCGATCAATGTCAGGCACTTGATCTGCAGGCCTGCTGCTGTGGTGTCGAAGACGAAGTCGTAGGCCCCACGGCGTTAGCCTTGAAGGGCGTGTAAGCCCTCGGCCGACCGCTGGCAATGCGCCTACGGGGGCGCTTCCTGGGCAGCAGAACGCCCGCCTGGCGCCAGATGCGGTGGGTGCGCGACCAGCTCAACTCCAGTCACTGGCAGCGCAGGAAGATCCGGATACGGCGATAGCCGAAGCGCGGGTACTGTGCCGACAGAGTCCTCATGGCCGCTATTACGGGAGTGTCCTTGCCCGGCAGGCGAAACTCGTAACACAGGCCCGATTAGCCCACAGGCCCGGCGATGTGACAGGCTCCGCTCGTAAGCGAGGGCAACCTGTTCGCGTCTGGCCTGCGGGCTCACCACTTTTTTGCGTTGATCACCTTGAGCATCTGGATGTCCAGATCGCACTCGGCCAGTAGCTTCTTGAGCCTGCTGTTCTCGATCTCCAGTGCCTTTAGTCGTTTGACATCGGCAGCTTCCACCAAGCCGAAGTGCTTGCACAAGGCGTAGGTGGTGAGCTCGCTGACCTTGCGCTTTCTTCGCAGCCTCGGCCACGCTGGCCTTTTCTACTTCACGCAGCACCGTGACCATCTGCTCCTCGGTGAATGGTTCTTTCTCATGGGCTCCTCGCATGTTGGGGGCCCTCTTCCTAGAACCTATTGGACCGAAGAAACCGGGCAGGTCTGTGGCCCGTGTCCAGCAGCAGTGCAAGAGCACCTGGTGCTTCGAGCACCCAGTGGTGCTCGGTATCTGGGAGGTCCAGCGGGTTGCTGCCGTTGAGGATGCCATCCACTCCGTCCTGGAAGCCTGTGAGTACAAACGTGTTGCCCCTGGCACCGAGTGGTTCGACCCCACCATCGATGAGGTGCAGAGCATCATCACGTTCGTGCAACTAGGAGCCGTACCGCTTGCCGTGCCACAGAGCACCTAGCGTGCACCAATGACAAAGGGAGCCCGTTGGCTCCCTTTGTGATTAGCTACCAGTCGCTCAAAATTTCAACAGATTTATTGAACGGCTTTCTTATAAAGCACTCTTTTATATACGGGTCGTATCGGGAACCCATTTATAGAATATAAAACTTGATAGCTTACTCAAGGCTTAGCTTTTTTAAGTAGGTGATTGTTTCTTGTCATTACTTAACTATCTTTAATTTTCATGCCACTTATTTTTTAACGTAGCTAGCGACTAGGGTTAGTCTATAGCTTTGCGGTCCTTTTGTTGGATGCTGGTAATCGACTTGAAAGCAGTTCAAATGGCTTGTTTTCAAACCGTCTTTTTTTTGCCATAGAAGCTTTGTGTTTTTGCTTTTCTCTTGCATCAGATCTTGGTAATTGGCAGGTATTGGGGCGGGGCTTAAGTTATGAATCAACTTGCCGTCCATTTTCTCTGAGAGCCATTCTTTTTCCCACTTTAAGTAGTGTTTTTCGATCAAGGAGCACACGTCGGGGCGCTCGACGAACCACTGCATCGTTTGATAGTTCATACCCGAGATTAAAAACTCGATGTTGACTAAAACGGGGGTGCCGCTGGATTTGGCTTGGTAGAGGGCCAGTTTGTTATCGACCACCATCAAAGTGGAAATGAGGCCGCTAGGTACGCCCCGACCTTCGGGGCGTTGGATGCTATCGATGGCTATGTGCTGTGCCCATGCCAAACTGGCTTGTAAGCACAAAAAGCCCATCAAAAAAGTTTTTGTCAGTTTAAGAGTAAGACGCATGTGGTTGATTCTTTTCATTGGAGGGGTGGATATTGGGTTAGCCGAGCAAGAAAACAAGGGGTTTTCTTTTTACCTCAACTGGTTACCTAAAAAGTTGAACTGTAGTGACCTGCTCGGCTTTTTTGGCCCAATCATTCCTGTAAGACGGCCCGGTTGGGAATGGGTGGATTGTGCAGGCGGTGTTGCTTGAACTCGTGTGGGGTGAGGTGGTCCAGGCTACTGTGGGGCCTCACCATGTTGTAGTGGTGCCGCCAGGCCTCATTGATCACTGCGGTTTGAATCGCCCCGGGATTGGCGGAGGCTGTTTGGTTTGAGTCAGGCTATCACCGTGGCGGCCTGATTGGCGAGTTGCCGGTAGTAGTTTGCCTCAGCCTCTGTCGGCGGTATGTAGCCGATGGGCTCGAGCAGGCGATGGTGGTCGAACCAGGACACCCATTCCAGGGTCGCGAGCTCCACCGCCTCCTTGGTCTTCCATGGCGCGCGACGATGAATCAACTCGGCCTTGTAGAGCCCGTTGATGGTCTCGGCCAAGGCGTTGTCGTAGCTGTCACCCTTGCTGCCCACGGACGGCTCAATGCCGGCCTCGGCCAGTCGCTCCGTGTAGCGAATGCTGACGTATTGCGACCCCCTGTCGGAGTGACAGACCAGGCTGCCGTCGCGTTCAGGCTGTCTGGCGTACAGGGCTTGCTCCAGCGCATCGAGCACGAAGTCAGTGCGCATTGAGCTGCTCACTCGCCAACCCACGATGCGACGGGCAAACACGTCAACGACACAGGCCACGTACAGCCAGCCCTGCCAGGTCGAGACGTAGGTGAAGTCGCTGACCCATGGCTGGTTTGGTCGCTCGCACGGAACTGCAGGTTGACCCGGTCCAGCGGGCATGGCGCCTTGGCATCACCGACAGTTGTGCGCACGACCTTGCCGCACATCACGCCGCGCAGCCCCAGCTTGCGCATCAGACGCTCGACAGTGCAGCGAGCCACGCTCACGCCCTCGCGCCCCAGTTGGCGCCACACCTTGTCAGCGCCGTAGACCTGCATGTTGGCCTGCCAGACGCGTTGAATCTGGGGCATCAACTGCTCATCGCGCAGAGCCCGCTCACAACGCCTGTGAGGCTCGCGCAGCAGCGCAGCATGTCTTCGATAAGCCGACGGGGCAATCTGCAAGACCTTGCAGAGTGGCTCGACCCCGAAGGTATCGCGATGCTTGTCTATGAAGTCCTTCAGGACTTGAGCCGGCGGTTGAGCTCCGCCTGGGAGAAAAACGCGCTGGCCAGCCTCAATATCTCGTTGGCCCGAGGCAGCTCCTTAACCTCTCGCGCGAGTTCCTTGACCCGCTGGGCCTCGCTGGTCGTGACGCCTTCACGCATGCCAGCGTCAACCTCCGCGCGCTTGACCCATTCGTTCAAGGTCTGCAGGACACAGCCAATCTTGGGGGCGATGGACTCGATGGCTGCCCACAACGACGGGTACTCCCCGCGGTGCTCCTGCACCATCCTCACCGCTCGCTCACGCACCTCGGGTGAGAACTTGTTCGGCTTCTTGTTCATGGCTCAATCCTCTCAGAGTGTTGAGCCTCCTCAAAACCCGGGCGATTCAGTATTACGGTTTCTCGGTGTCGGGAGAAGTCGTGCCATCGCGATGAAACTGAGTCTAGGCCTGTTTCGTGCAGGGGACCACAACATATCCTAGATCGGTACCGCGGGGCCAAACGCGAGTGATTAGGCAAACGGGACCGCGACAGCGCCCGCAACCAACTTGGTTCCAAAGCAAGCTCAAACAGGAGTCCCGATTTACCGGCATGTTTGGACGTCTGTCACCATCACACGCAGATTCTCGGCACTACAGCCTGGCCGACTAGGTAAGGTCACCGCATCGCCCAGATAGCAGTCGCTGGCTACCCCGACAAAATTTCGTAGAACACCGCTTATGCCGGATGCGCCCGACTGGTCCGGGCATTGCGCCAAATAGGATATGTTCACGCAACCGCCAACCTTGCTTTTGAGCGACTGAGATACCGAGCCAACGATCCGAATTTCGTTACCCGGGCAAGTACGGGCAGCCAGCCTTGAACTACTGCGCAGTTCGCGCATGGCAGATTCCCGTTCCTGGCGCTGGGCTATCTCACGCTGTTCTCGTTCTTGCCGCTCACGTAGCGCTCGATCTTCCTGCTCGCGCCGCGCTCTCTCAACCTGCTCGCGCCGCTGACGGTCAAGCTCTGCCTGCTCCTGACGCTGTCGCTCGAGGCGGTCTGCTTCTGCACGTCGAGCCTCAGTTCTACGCTGCTCCTCCTGCTCAAGACGAGCTCGTTCAGCACGAAGCCTCTCAGCTTGTCGCTCAGCATCCGTCTGCGCAAGTCCCACTCGCGAGTTCATATCACGTCGCCGCTGCTCCTCTAGCATCTGGGCTTCACGTCGCTGGGCTTCTCTAAGCTCAAACTCCCGGCGCTCGTCGATACGACGCTGCTGTTCAGCTAAAAACTCTTTTTGTCGCCTCAGGTTAGCGGCGGCTTGAGCTGCACGTTCTTGTTCGAGCCGAGCATCTTCTGCGGCTCGTGCGCGAGCCCTGCGATCGCTCTCTTCCTGCTGCCTCCGGCGCTGTTCGGCTCGTAGACGCGCCTCCTCTATGAGCGCGTCACGTTCCAATTTGGCATTCCAAGCACGATTAACGTAGAGGGAACTCTCGTTAACACGGCTTTTCTGTTGGCTAGTGAACGCGAGCTTGCGGGCTCTGCCTATCGCATCAGTAGCACAAGAAAACTCTTCCCTATCGGCGCAACGCCGAGCGCTCCCCAAATACTTATCAATTTCCTCGCTGTCCTGCTGCTCAAACCTGTCGAAGTTGTCCATGCTGTCGAAAATGGTCCCTCCCGATCCGCTGCTCTGGGCAAGCGCTTGCCCACTCTCGAAACACATAGAAAACACAAGAGACAGACCCCAAGCACAACACTGACTTTTAGTACGAAACAAGAGATTGTTCATTGCATGTGGAAGTAATCGGTGCCCTCAAGACTCCAGACTTCAATTGCGTTAGTAGTGCGCAAAACACCATCATTTCCTTGAGTATTCTCCTGGCGTACAAAAGACAACACCCTAGGGCTTTCGGTGTCGTTCACAGTTAGCCTTGCTGCTCTGATTCTCCTGCCGGCAGGCAGGTCCGGGGTCAACTGAAGAAGTACGGCGCTCTCGTTCCGGCCGTTGATATGTTTAATTTTTCGCACCTGAGTAGGACCCAGACAATACAAAAAATCTTTCCAGCGATGAGGAATAGAGTAGCCTTCCTCCTGTTGACATGTAAATCCTTCTGTCGTAGCACGCATCTTCGGGACTCCTCCTTCAAGACTCAGGCGAATCAGTGTGTTTCCGCGGTCGAACCATATACCAATCGGTGTTCGCAATCCGTTTAATCTCGCATTATCCAGTTTGAGATCAGCCGATCGCCCCTGAAACCCGAAAATTTCCTTGCCCGTGGATGGATCAATTACCGCCAGGCGACCATCTCGTCGAGCTGAAACCCCAAAGGCAACGCCGTCTTGGATGGAAATTTGAAACGAGGTCAATTCACCAAGGGTGGCGATTGCCTTGAACTCTGTTTCTGATGGCTTTGACAAATGCAGAACATCTGATCGCGGCCATCCAGAAGCACTGCTCAGAAGATAAATCTCACCCTCATCATTGACAAACAACTTTCTGCTGCTGCCAGCATCTTCGTGAAATGCTGGTGCTGAGATGGTTCTGACTTTCTGAAGGTTGTTCTGCAAATCCCAAACTGTCAGCTCTCTGATTTCTGTGAACGCTACCGCATAGCGAGATCCTGGAGAAATAGCGATCGAAGCCGTCCAGCCAGGCTCTTTCCGACTGAAAATTGGAGAGTAGTTGCTTATCTGTACCGCGGAATCGGGCTTTTCGACACTCCAATGCCAGAGCTCATGGTTAGAAACCTTCCATGTAGATTTATCGATCGGAAGAAAAAAATGCTTGGAATCCGGTGAAAAAATTGGATTCTCTGATCCAGAGCGACTCAAGGAAGCAAGCCGTTTACGGCTGCCGATGTCCCAAATCTCCCAAAGCATGGCTGTCTGAAAAGGTTTTTGTCCCGCAATGCAAGATGTAAAAGCAACGAGACTTCCATCAGGAGAGATAATTGGCGATTCCACTGAATCGCTGATCACATCACAGGGTACTTGAACTCTCAATCTCAGATGCTTATTCGAATCGCGTGTGTAGTCACCGGTGACCGCCTCCATCTTCTTCTTCAACTCTTCCTGTTGGGCGCGCCGAATAGCTTCTGCCTCCGCACGCTTGGCCTGTTCAATAGCTTCCTGCTGTTTCTGTTTTTGAAGCCCCAGTGCGTTAAGCCCACTAGCGCCCAACTCGACTGCAACTCTGCGGCCACCAGAGGCAAGAAAGAACTTGGTATCAAATCTTCGCTCACGCAGCTCACCCTCGGGTTTTATGGCGTTGATCTCAATGTTTCCAGCAGGCACGTGGATATCCATGGGGCATTGCCCTTGGTACTTGCCGTTTATGGTGATGTGTGCATTTAACGCGTCGCCGTCACACTGAATCCGAAGTGCGACCGTGCCTTGCGCATTGACTGGCATGGAGCCAGAAGCGATGAGGAGCGAAACCGCAAGAAGCAAAAATCTCCCGCTGGTCTGTCTTTTGCTTGATACCTCAACAAATCTTTCGTGCTCTCGGCATGAGGTTAGACACTTCCATCGCTGAACGTATCCGATGCACTTAAGCATCCTGATCAACTTGATGACTAACATTCCGTATGCGTTGATTTGCATATATCTTCAGACCCTTGCGATGTGCGTAAATCAACCAAAAACTGTTGGGGTCCCACCGTCCGGGAAGAAATCGGGAGGCCAACAACTCTCCATCCAATCGAGGCTAGCTTGGGCTGCTGGGAGTAGTGCATAAGCATACTTTATCGTCCATAGCTATGCGCAGCATACGTTCCAAAGCGCGCGCGAGTACGGTTTCTGAACCAAATAGTCGGTCTTGAGATATCAGCTTCAAGATTGAGAGGGCCGGCCGGCGTCGAAGGTAAGCCTGTTGGCCAAGGTTTTGCAGAGGGTTGAGCGTCTCGGATAGCAGCGACGAGGCTGTCTGCATCCCTGATCACAGTGACGTTACCGGGTGGATCGGCCGGAGTTGGACCGGTGGGCATCTACGACCGACTGTTTCCAGCCTGAAGCAGTCATCAATCGATAGTTGCCTTCGACCAGTTACCGCCGTCCCGATCCCACCCCGCCTTTCAGTGCTGCCGCTCAGTGCGTCGCCACGTACCGATTCCCATTGCCCTTGAACCCCTGCACCGCCTTCTTCAAATCGGTGTATTCCTCGCAGGGCAGAAAGCAGAGCTTGTCGAGCGCGGCCAGCTGCTTTTCCGCCTTGGGCAGATCGCCCTTCATGAGGTAAAGCTCGCCCGAATATTCCAGTGCGCCGCGGTGCTTCGGGTCGATCCGCAAGGCTTCCAGGTAGTAGCGCTCGGCGGCATTGAGATCAGGCTTTGCTGACTTGCGCAGGCTGTAGCCCATCAGGTTGTTCCAGTCGGCCGAGGCGCTCTCGTTCACGCGCTTGAGTTCGGCCACCGCTTCGGGCCATTTCTTTTGGGCGATGAGGGTGCGGGCGGTGGTCAGGGTGTTGGTGGCGGGCGTGGCTGGGGTCATGTCGGCCGCCATGGCCAGTGGCACGGTGAGCGGGATGGCCATGGGCATGGCCAGGGCCACAACAATGCCGGTCAGGAAGGCCTTCATGGAATTCGCGCGGGTTGGCATGGGTGGTGTCCTTGGGGTGCGGGGGGGTGCGGGCATTTAAGGGGTGTTGCGGACGTTACCGCAACGGTCTGGCCGGTTCGCCCTATCCGAAGGTTCTGAGGGGTCAATGACCTGCCGAGTAGCCGAATCTCGATGCAACGATCCGCCGCATCCACCATTCCTTCCGACACCCGGCCCCCCATCTGCCTCACACTCCCCTGACAATCCGCCCGGCTCTGAAAAAGCCAGGTGCTGAAAACACCTGCGATTCTTGTTCCAGCACCCGCGCAAGCGGGTGCTCTTTCTGTCCACACAACATGCTCACTGCCACCATGGCAGTGGTCTGCGTGCGCGCTTGTGCACGTGTCGTTTTGCGGACGGGATGCCCGAAGCGGTAACGCCCGGGGCACGCTAATCGCCGTGTTTTCACATCCCGTCCACCCTTTTGCTATCCGCATCCGGGGTGGGTTCTGTCAGCTTCCACGAGGAGTTGTCCCCATGTCCACCCCTGTTCCCCCGTCCGTTTCGCCCACCGCCGCGCTGGCCAGCCTGGCGGCGTTGTCGCTGGAGGGTCTGGATGGCTTGTCGGCCTTGTGCACTGTGTTGCGGCAGGCGCGCGAGTCGCCCGACTTTCTGCGCAACCCCGAGCTGCTGGACCACGCCCTGCTGGCCATGGCGCTGGTGGCAGACAACACCGCTGCGCTGGTGGCACAGCAGGCGCTGGATGCGGGTGTGGCGCTGCCGGAGCTGCCGTGCCGGGCGCGGCGCTTGCGGGCGCAGGGGGTGCTCGAGGGCGGTTAGCCCGCGTCCTGCACGGCGTCGTGGAAGTCGTTCTCGTGGAGGATGACCACGCGCACACCTTTGCGGCGCAGGGCCACCGCCTTTTCCACCTTGCGTCCGTAGCAGGCAAATGCCCAGCAGGGGTTGCCGTCGGCGCCGATCACCAGGTAGTTCAGTTTGGCGGTGACGCCGGGCAACGCCTCGCCGCCGAGCTGGCGCACCAGCTCTTCAAATTCGGTGCGCTTGAAGCGGGACGATGCGCCCGTGAAGCAGAAGGTACGCCCTTCAAAACTCACCTCGGGTACCACCGCGCACAGCGCGCCGATGGTCTGGTCCGGCCCGCCGAAGGCCAGCGGGCGGGCGATGGTGCGCTCGTCCAGCACAGCGAGGAACTCCCGGAAAAAGTCCAGCAGCATCTGGTGTTCGGCTTCGTCGATGCGGCCGTCACCCAGTGCTTTGGTGGTGAGGGTCTCGATCTCGTCATAGGGCCAGCAGGTGCGAAGGTGGGCATGCTCGCCCAGCCAGTCCGACAGGCCCCGCATTTCTTCGGTGGTGATCACCCCGTCGGCGGCAATGCCGCCCACCAGCGCGTGCAAGCGTTGCAGGTCGGCCGTGACCATGTCGAAGAATTCGTGGCTGCTGAGCCGCTCGCAGAGCCACTGCAGGTCTTCGCGTTCCTCTGGGTCCAGAACACCATCGGCCACGGCGGCTGAGAGCTTCGGCACCAGTTCGTTGAAGGGGTGCCGGTGGGCTACGTCCTGGTGGTCAAGCAGCCACATGCGAAGCATGGCCACTTCTCCCTCGGAGACCTTGCCGTCGATGGCGATGCCTTGCAGCAGCCCTGAGAGGGAGTTGATGGATTTCTCCAGCCGGCCTTTGCCAGTGAAATGAAAGTAGCCCTCGTGGTCCTGGTTCATGTGCCTCCCCTGTGTAAAACCGATCAGACGCCGTCTTGCAACTCGCCGCCCTGCCTGATGGGTAATGAAACGGGGCTGGCTGTCGACGGCGCAGATTAGTCAAGAACTCGTTCTTCAACAATGGTTTATCTCCGCCGATCTTGCCGGTTCGTCAGCAATGTTGGGTGGCGCTTTGAGCCGATGCACTTCCCTCGGGGGTACGCCATCCGCCGGCCCCCAACAATCCGGTCCCTTTCAACTCTGGAGGGATTCATGGATGGGTTTGTTCGCGTCTTTAAGCAGTACGCCACCTTTGAAGGCCGCGCGCGGCGGGCCGAGTTCTGGTGGTTCTTGCTCGCCTGCCTGTTGCTGAGCGTTGGGCTGGTGTGGCTGGACCACGAGCTGGGCCTCTGGTCGCGCGAGGTGGGCCTGGGTCTGTTCTCGACCCTGTTCGCGCTGTACACGCTGTCGCCCACGATATCGGTCGCGGTGCGCCGGCTGCACGACATCGGTCTGTCCGGCTGGTGGGTGTGGATCAACCTGATCCCGATGGTGGGCCCGCTGGTGCTGCTGGCGATGATGGCCCGCAAGGGGCAGGCCGGGGGCAACGCATACGGGCCAGACCCCATGGCCCCCGGCCCGTTGGTCGGCTCGGGTTCTGGAACCTGAGTCTTCTGGTGAATCTCGTTGAAGACAGTGCCACTAAGTGGCATACTTTTGGCCGACGCCGGGTTTTCAAGACTCGGCCTTTCCAGCGCTGGATGCGTTCAACCGAACTGACAGACGAAGCCTTGTGTCGCGCAGTCCGCGAGATGGCTGCAGGCCTGCTGGATGCCGATCTGGGGAATGGTGTCGTGAAGAAGCGTGTGGCCCTGCCTGGGCGGGGCAAGAGCGGAGGTGTCCGCACCCTCGTGGCCACCCGCAAGGCCAGCGTGTGGTTCTTTATGGCGGGTTTCGCCAAGAACGACAGGGCCAACGTCACGCCGTCGGAACTGGAGGCCTTGCAGACGTTGGCGGGCTCGCTGCTGGGCTTGGCTCCCCGAAGGCTCGATGCTTTGGTGCAAGACGGTTCACTCCAGGAGATTTGCCATGACGACTCAACCCAAGACGCCCCGTGAGGCGAGATCGACCGCCCGCAGCCCGCTGCTGCAGGCGGTGCATGAAACAGCGGCCGATCTCGATCGGCACGGGTTCATCGACAAGCGCCGCATGCAGAAGATCGAGGCGCTGTGTCTGGAGCCGGTGCCCGATTACGACAGCGCCCGCATCCGTTCCCTGCGCGAGCGGCTGCAACTCAGCCAGTCGGTGCTGGCGTCGCTGCTCAATACCAGCGACTCCACCGTGCGCAAGTGGGAGCAAGGCGACAAGCGCCCCAGCGGACCGTCGCTCAAGCTGCTCCACCTGCTGGACCGCAAGGGGCTGGAGGCGGTGCTTTAGTCAGCCGGGTTGGCCTTCGAGGGAAGCGTCTTCAAGCGTCTGGCGCTGACGATCCGAAGGCTTGAGGCGGTTCAGACCTCTGTTTTCTAACGTTTTTAGCGTTTTCGCCCATTTTTCTATCAAATTTTGCGTCGCTCTATCCAAAATTTGGCCATGCCCGATCAGGACGCCGACCGCATCATCCGCTCGCTTCACCAGGAGAACTGGCAGGTGAGCGGCAAGTTGCAGCAGGAGTTTCCGTCGCTCTTTCTGGAAGGCGGGGCGCTGTTCCCGCTGCGTGAACGGGTGGTCAGTGCGGTGCGGGGTGCGTTCCCATGACCTCCTGTCAGGCCCCGTTCGCGGTCGATCTGACCGCGGTCGTTCAAGCCCCGGCCAGGGCGTGGCGCAGCATCAAGCCCGCCAGCACCCACATGGTGGTGCCGATGGCGGCGTCCAGCCACTGCCAGGCTCGCGGGTGCGCAAACCACGGTGCCAGCCAGCGGGCGCCGAAGCCGAGCAGGCTGAACCACAGCGCGCTGGCGGTGCAGGCACCGGCCACGAAGCTGCCGCGCAGATCGGCCGGCTGCTGGGCCCCGATGCTGCCGACCAGCAGCACCGTGTCCAGGTAGACATGGGGGTTGAGCAGGGTGAAGGCGGCGGCCTGGGCCAGCACGGCACCACGACCCAGGCCGGCACCGCCGGCACTGGCCTGCAGTGCGTCGGGCCGGCGCACCCGTTGCCAGGCGCGCCAGCCGTACCAGGCC
>JGI24121J20154_1000205_pt1 | contig 17724 bp, 15 predicted proteins | sample Subbio2Aug_QV12A_FD_20154 | JGI IMG/M metagenome (IMG submission 20154)
AATCGTGGCCGCGGGCACCAAGGAAGCCTTGAAAGAGATGATTACGCTGGGCGAAAAAATCTCGGTCGAAATGCATTCCCTTACACAAGCGCAGGCCGAGGCTCTACAGAACTTGCCTAACGTGCAATCAATTCACCAGAACGGCAATTTGCTTACTATTAAGTCGCGCAAGGGCAGGCAAAACCTTGAAAGCGTCTTGGCCTTGCTCAAACACCAGAACATAAGCTATGGCAAAATATACTCGGAGCTGCCCACGCTAAACGATGTGTTCCTCGAAATAACGGGCAAAGAGCTCCGGGATTAGGAGGGCGGGAGATGTTTTGGCACATCTTTAAGTACCGGCTCAAAATACTGCTATATGACAAGGGCACCATGTTTTGGACCCTAGCCTTCCCGGTGCTACTGGCAACGCTTTTCCACTTGGCCTTTGCGCAGTTGGGTGCCCAAGAGACGTTTCAGGCGATAGACGTTGCCGTGGTGGACAGCGGAAACGACGCGGCCTTCTTATCTGCCGTGGAGTCGCTTTCAACAGGCGACGACAGACTCTTTAACCTCCGTTTGACCAGCAAAGAGGCGGCCTTGGGGCTGCTGGCGACAGGTGAAGTAAAGGGCATCATTGAGACAGGCGCAGAAATGTCGCTTACCGTCTCGCACTCGGGCATACAACAAAGCATACTCAAGACGTTTCTTAACAACTATACGCAGACGGTATCTGCCGTCAGCCGTATCGCCGCCAAAAGGCCGGAGTTGCTGGCGCGGCTTTCCGCCCTAGCGGCCGAGGACGCCGACTTTCTCGTCGAGCAACCCATAAGCCGTGGTGCGCCGAACAACCTCGTTATCCCCTTCTTTTCTCTTTTGGCGATGACCTGCCTGATGGGTGGATTCCTAGGCATGAACGAGATAAATGCCATTCAAGCCAACCTTTCGGCGCAAGCCATGCGCATGAGCGTTACACCCGTCCATAAACTGAGGACATTTCTCGCCGGTCTAAGCGCGGCCCTAGTCGTCCAGTTCGCGAAGCTCGTGCTTTTTCTGGCCTTCTTAGTCTACATTTTGTCCATAGATTTTGGGGATAGGCTCGCGTTGGTTATGGTAGCGGTCTTTCTCTGCACGCTGCTCGGGCTCGCTTGCGGTGCCTTTGTCACTTCCCTAGTAAAAGGCACAGAGAGCCTTAAGACCGGCATCCTGATAGCAGTGAGTGTGATCGGTGGGCATCTGGCGGGCATGAGTTCGCCGGATCTCAAGTACCTTGTCGAAAAGGCCGTGCCGCCACTCGCCTATCTTAACCCCGCCGCTCTAATAACCGACACCTTTTACACTCTCTACTACTTTGATACGTTAAGCAGGTTCATCCAGAGTGTCGCCGGCGTAATCGCCTTTACCGCGCTTTTTGCGGGCGCAACCTACTTCGTTATAAGGAGGCAGCGGTATGTCAGTCTTTAAGGTGTGCTTGCGCATACTGCAGAAAAACCTGCCGTCACTGGCGATAAACTTTGTTATCTTTATTGCCGTTTCGGTCGCGATGACTATTCTGATGCGGCCGGTGGAGACCGGTGAGTTCGGCCGGACGCGCGTAAATGTCGCCTTCTTCGCCGACGAGGAAACTCCATTAGTAGAAGGTCTGCGCCAGGCCTTGGCCGCGCAAGCCGACTTCGTACCGCTGGAGGACGACGCAGAGAGACTGCAGGAGGCGTTGTTTTACCGGCGAGTTCACTATATCCTGCGTGTGCCGCCGGGTTTCACCGCAGCCTTTATGAGAGGCGAACCAGCCCGCCTGCAGCGTACAATTGTGCCCGATTCGGCCAGCGCGATTTACATTGACCTGCGGTTAGACCGTTATTTGGAGATTTTGCGCCTCTATGTAACGACACTGCCGGAGCTGGGCCAGAACGAGCAGGTCGCTTTTGCCTTAGCCGACTTAGAAAAAGAACCGTCGGTAGTTGTAGCCGCACCCAATGCCAATGCCCGCGCAGGCGGACGCCTGCAGTTCTACTTCAACTGGCTCGCTTACACTCTGCTCTTTATAATCATCGTCGGCCTTTCCGCTATTTTCCTTGCATTCAATGATGAGGACATTAAGCGGCGCAATCTCTGCTCGCCGTTAAGCGTGCGCACTATTGGCTTGCAGTGCTTTAAGGCCTCTGGCGTGTTCGCTCTGGCCAGTTGGTTTGTCGTGGTAGCCTCTAGTCTGGTGTTTGGCTTTAGCGAGATTACCGGCACAGCGACGTGGTTTTACATGCTAAATGCGCTCGTGTTCACCGTATGTGTGGCAGGCCTAGCTTTGCTGGTCGGGACTCTGGCCAAAAATGGGGAGATGGTGAATGCTATCGCCAACGTAGTGGCGCTTGGTTCTAGTTTTCTGAGCGGCGTTTTTGTACCCCAAGAGTTGCTTGGTGATAACGTACTCAGACTCGCCAGTTTCACGCCCACCTACTGGTACGTGCGGGCTAACGCCGAGGTCGCCGCTTTAGCCGACTTTGGCCTGCCGGCTCTTGCCGGCTACTTTGCCGCCCTTGCAGTGCAGATAGGATTCGCCCTTGTCTTTGTCACAGTGGCGCTGGTTACCGCGAAAAGCAAGAGCTGAAGCAAAAGGGACGGATCAGAACGACTTCCCCTTTCTTTTGTCGGCATTATTCGGCCGTGGGTCAGAAAATATTACTCCTACAGGACAAGCGGAAAGTTTTCTAGCGCCACAAGTAGGTGAAACACTAAGAAGACGGCGCTTACCGCAGCAACCGGCCAGATCTTAGCGGCGAGTCCGGCGCTAAAAAACGCGACGGGCGGCAAAATAACCATCGCGTAGATTATCGGGTTGGATTGCACTCCTGCAAAGTACAGTCCCCAGCATAGCCAATATAACGCAAGGGCGATAAAGCCGGCGGCTGCCCATCTGCCGCGCGGAATTTTTGCCGCTTGCGTTTTGTTCACTAAAAACACTAACAGGATTACCGTCGTAACTCCGAGGATGTGTTCGCCATATTCGATAAACAACAGCGAAGATTGATTGTCCCCTAATGGATTAGGGTTCGGTGGCCAGAGGACCCAGAGGACGTTGGGCAACGCTTGTAGGGCTACAACTAATAGTCCGTAGGGCGAGAAGCCTAGGCTGATATTCTTCATGTATCTCACCGTCCTGTTTAACGAACTCTTCTATGAGAATTGTACCCCTCTGCTTAAAGACTGACCAGAAGCAAAAGGGACGGAGCTTGCGACGACGGCAGGGATTATTGTTTCTGTGGCGAAAATATATGTATGGCAACAGCACCCAAATCACAAAACTTAGAGGTACAAGCATGAAAATACTTATACGCCTGCTGTCCTTCACTAGACCACACTGGCAGCTAGTGTGTTTGGCTATGCTGTGCATGGTACTAAACATACTACTCAACTTACTCCCACCGCTGATTCTGCGGGTTATTATCGATGCTGCCATTCCGGTCGGTGACTTGGGCCAAGTGGCAGAGATGGCCCTCGCTTTCGTCGCCGTTAACCTAGCGTTAGGGGTTATCAACTACGGGCAATGGTACTCGTTTGAGGTCGTGGGGCAAAGTGTAGCCCGCGATTTGCAGTTGACTCTGCACAACCACCTGCAGCGACTCCATATGGAGTACTTCCGCAAGCAAAAAACGGGTGACGTGATGTCGCGCTTGACAGAAGACGTAGACAGCGTGCACGAGTTCTTGGGCTATGGCGCCATTCTCATGCTCAGCAACATCTTAACTGTAGTCATTACTCTAGCGGCGATGTTCTGGCTAGACTGGGATTTGACGCTAGCGACTGCAGCGGCCTTCCCCCTGCTGGCTGTAATTGTGCTGCGCTTCGACAAGGAGATTAGGCCCCTGTGGGAAAGGGTGCGCGCGGAAATGGGGAAGCTGACCGCCGCGCTGCAAGAGAACATCTCGGGCGTGCGCACGGTCAAGGCGTTTGCCAAAGAAAGCCACGAAATCGGCAAGTTCACCGGGCACAACAAGCAGTTTCTCGGGGCGAACATCGCACGTATCCGCGTCGAGGGACAGACTCAGCCCCTAGTGGAGTTTGTGTCCAGCCTAACTTTTGTCGGACTATTGTGGTACGGCGGGGCCGAGGTAATGGCGGGCCAGACGAGCTTAGGAACGCTGGTGGCTTTTCAGGGCTATGTCTGGAACTTGGTGTGGCCAATCCGTATGCTAGGCCAACTTATTAATGTCTTCGAAGAAGCACTTGCCGCCGCACCGCGTTTGTTTGAGATACTCGACACGACGCCGGCTATCGCGGATACGCCAGAGGCCATAGATGCGCCGGCCTTTACGGGTAAGCTGGACTTTGTCGACGTCAGTTTCCGGTTTAGTGACGGCGAGGAAGACGCGCTGAAGGACATTAGTTTCGGCGTCGAGCCGGGGCAAGTCTTAGCGATTATCGGCGGGACAGGCAGCGGCAAAAGCACGTTGGTCGGCCTGATACCACGCTTCTTTGACCCCCAAGGGGGAGCGGTGCTTATCGACGGGCAAGATGTGCGCGCACTGACCATTGACAGTCTGCGCAGCCAAATCGGCATCGTGCTGCAGGATACCGTGCTTTTCTCCGCCACTATCGCCGAGAACATTGCCTACGGTCGCCCCGAAGTTGAATTAGAATCCGTAATGCAAGCGGCGCGCTTAGCTCAGGCACACGAGTTTATCTCCGCCTTGCCTGACGGCTACCATAGTCGCATTGGGGAACGCGGCGTAGGGCTCTCCGGTGGGCAAAAACAGCGCATTGCCTTAGCGCGCGCCCTGCTGATGAACCCGCGCATTCTGATTCTCGATGAGGCCACCGCCAGCGTCGACGTGCATACGGAATACTTGATTCAGGAAGGTCTAGCGCAGGTAATGCAGGGACGTACCGTGGTCATTATTGCTAAGCGCCTTTCTACTATCGAACAAGCAGACTGCGTGCTGGTGCTAGAGCAGGGACAGGTAGTGGAGTACGGCTCGCCAAGTGAGTTGCTACAGAACACGAGTTACTTCCGCCGCATGTTTCTAAGTCAGCAGATGAGCGCTAGCACAGCGGAGGAGGTGTAAGAGTTGAGTAACGTATACGACCTCGACGAGCAAAAGGAACGGCAAGTAAGCAGTTTCAACAGGCAACACCTCGCGCGCATGCTCGGGTATCTTAAGCCCTACATCTCGCAGGTAGCGATGGCCACGGCTCTGATGATCACAGCAACACTCGGTCACTTGGCGGAACCCCTCCTGTTCCGCTATATCATCGACAGCGCCATCAGAGAAGAGAACATATGGCTACTGCACCGCTTGGTGCTGGTGTTCCTTGGCTTGCGCGCCGTCCTGTGGGTGCTTCTGCGCTTTCAAATCAACCTGATTAACCGAACCGGACAGCATGTCCTCTACGACCTCAGGCAGCACCTCTTTACCCATATTCAGCGTCTCAGCTTCGACTTTTACGATGGCCGTCCGGTCGGAAAAATCATGTCGCGCGTCACATCAGACGTCAACACGATGAGCCAGTTCACGAACAACGGAGTCGTGACGATCATCACGCAGCTCCTTAATCTTTTTGGCATCGTGATTATCCTCTTGCGCCTAAATTGGCGCCTGTCGCTGCTCTGCATAGGCTTGATGCCGCTCCTGGGCTATTTTATGGCTAAGGTTCACCCCTTCTTTCAAACCGGCTGGCTCAGGGTGCGCGAAGAGAACGCCAAAGTGATTGCCCACCTTAACGAGAGCATCACCGGCATACAGGTTATCCAAGCTTTCTCGCGCCAAAAAACGAACTCCGCGAAATTCTCGGGAATATTGTCGGGCAAGGTAGCGGCCTTTCTGCGGGTTATGAAAATGGAAGTGTTGTTCTGGCCTATTATCGAAAACGTGGCTGCTGTCGGCACGGCCTTAGTAATCTGGTATGGCGCGCGCGAGTTTATCAGCGGGGCACTGACCGTCGGCACGCTGTGGGCGTTTATTACTTACCTCAACCGCTTCTGGCAGCCGCTAAGCGCCGTAAGCCGCATCTACAGCCAGATGCTTAGCGCCATGGCCTCGGCCGAGCGCGTGTTTGGCTTTCTTGACACGGCACCGCGCATTGACGACAGCGAGGCCCACGGCGACCTGCCGGGGATTGTCGGGCGCATAGAGTTTAGAGATGTCTCGTTTGGCTATCAGGCCGGGCAGGAAGTGCTGCGCGAGGTAAGCTTCGCCGCCGAGCCCGGACAAACGGTAGCACTTGTCGGGCCGACCGGTGCCGGGAAGAGCACGATCATCAATTTGGTGGCTCGCTTTTACGACCCGACGGCGGGGCAAGTGCTTGTCGACGGACATGACCTTAGGCACGTCACGCTGCAGTCGTTTCGCAGCCAGCTCGGTATCGTGCTGCAAGACCCTTTTATCTTCGCCGGGTCTGTGCGCGATAACGTGGCCTACGGGAGGCTGGACGCATCGCAGGCCGAAATCGAGGCGGCTTGCCGGGCGGTAGGTGCCCATAGCTTTATCGAAAAAATGCCGCACGGCTACGACACCGAAAGCCAAGAAAGGGGCGGCGCTCTCTCGCAGGGACAAAAGCAGCTCCTCGCCTTTGCCCGCGCGCTCGTCGCCGACCCAAAGATTCTGATTCTCGATGAAGCAACCTCAAGTATCGACACCGAGACTGAGCAGGTCATTCAACAAGCCTTAGCGAAGCTACTCTGCGGACGCACCGCGTTTGTAATTGCGCACCGCCTGTCTACTATCCGCAACGCCGACGTCATCATGGTGATTGACAACGGCCGCATTGCCGAGCGCGGCAGCCACGAAGAGCTACTTCTCTTGCGCGGCAAGTATTACGACCTGTATATGACCCAGCACAAGTACTTTAGCGACGCGGTGAACCTGTAGATGATGCCCTTAAGGCAGCAATAAATGTCCCCATGACGGCAAGCATTCACACGGGAGACGGAGAGAGTTATTCAGCAGGCATTAGCGGAGCTGCTGAAGACCACGCGTCCTTTGTCCTTGCTCGTCGCTTATCTACCATACACACGCCGACGTCATTCTACTCATCGAGAGCGGCAGAATTGCCGAGCGGGGCAATCACGATGAGCTAATGACGCTAAGCGGCCTGCGCCACTGAAATATGAATATGGAACGGGAGGTCTTCTATGCGCCTCTATAGCGGCCCCGACACACAGGACTGCCCCCTGCCGCACTGCCCCTACCGCGCCCGATATGAGAAGCGGATCAAGCGAAGACATCTGCTGGAAGCCTTATTGCGCGAGCGCACTTCTTTATTGCGCGAAAGCCGCACTCAATACGCTTTACTGGCGGCCAAGTTCCACAGCGTCTTTGAGCACGCGCCGATAGGCATGGCCGTGACAAAGCTAGATGGTAGCATCTTAGACGCGAATCTAGCCCTGTGCCACCTGCTCAACTTCACTCAAGCCGAGCTGCTGGGGCGACGATTCGCCGACTTAGTGTCTCTGGAAATATGTCCACCGCCCGACGCCAAGGTCGAACTGAAAACCAAAGAAGGAGAAAAAGTCTTTGTCGGGTGTTCCACCGCTGTGGTAAGAGAAGAAGGCGGTTCTCCCCTGTTTGCGGTTGTAATGGTCGAGGATTACACCACGCATATACAAGCGGAGAACGCTTTGCGCCTAGCTTCTATTGCCCTGCGCAGCACTACCGACGCGGTCATTACCTGTGACCTGCACAACATCATTACCAGCTGGAACCCGGCGGCCGAGAGAATGTTTGATCTCTGCTCCTCTGATGCCGTGGGCGAAAACATGTGGCGACTGCTTCCCAAGGACTTTGCGGAAGAGGCCGCCACGAAGCTCACATACGTATTGGGGGGAGGGGAATCCCAAACCTTTGAAGCCCCCTGCAGTGTACGGGGAAGAAAGAGCCTTGACGTGTCCGCCACTGTCTCTCCCATAGCTGATGACGAAGGCACGTCCCTAGGCTTCGTAGTCACCGTGCGAGATATCACCGAGCAGAAGCGTCTAAACAGAGAAATGGAACGCCTAGACAGGTTAAACACACTAGGCGAGATGGCTGCCGGGGTTGGGCACGAGGTACGAAACCCCATGACTACAGTGCGCGGCTATCTGCAGCTGCTCAAGCAAAGGCCTGAGTTTGCGGAGTACGCCCGCCATTTTGCTTTGATGATGGAGGAGCTCGACCGCATGAACGGCATCATCACAGAGTTCTTGTCGCTTGGGTCAGCCAAAGAGGAAACCCCCCGTACCTATAAGCTGAGTACGGTCATAGAAGAGCTGCAGCCTCTCCTGCAAGCGGAAGCTCTGCTACGCGATATGAACTTGGCTATTGACCTCTGTATTGACGAGCAGCCGCTCAAGCTAATCACCAAGGAGATTAGACAGCTCCTGCTAAACCTCGTGCGCAATGGCATGGACGCCATGCCGCGAGGCGGCCGATTGCGCATCTTCACCGAACAGCATCAGGGCAAGACGGTGCTCGGCATCGAGGACACAGGCTGCGGCATTCCACCTGAGGTCATCGAGAAGCTCTACACTCCTTTTCTCACTACTAAGGAAAAAGGCACCGGGCTCGGCCTCTCTATCTGCCAAAACATCGCCAAACGCCACCAAGCCAACCTGCAAGTGGTTTACACCGGGTGCGGCGGAACTCGCTTTGAAGTAGCTTTTCCTAACCCCCAGCGGGCGGGCTAAAGAATAGCACTTCGTCGCCTAAGTTAATCAGTGCATCCTTGGGCTGCTTCGCGCCATTGACGCTGACTCCCATAATCAGCAGGGGGTCAACGTTAAGGGCGCGGAGCAGCTCTAGCGCTGTGAGCGCACGGTCGGCGGGGAAATCAAAGCTGTCCTGCTCCTGCGGGAAATACTTAGCGACATGGCCGCGCACGGTGACGCGAATGACGCCCATCAGCCACGCAGCGGAGCGACAGTCGCTTCCGCAAAACCGAGCCCGAGCGCGCTGAGCTTACCTGCCGTGGGGATACCGCGCGCATCCCAGCCGCGAATCTCGTAATACTCGTCAAGCAGGCGGTCGATGACTTCGCGCGGCAAAAACTTACCTGCCGTAGGGCCGTCCGGTATAGGTTCCTCCATAAAGCGAGCCGGCGGGTAGTCGGCGCTCCGTCCAAAGCCGGGCACTTCTCGCAGGCTAAAGCAACGCGTAAGGTTCCATACGCGCTCCGAAAACGATAACAGCTCATCCCAAGTGCGATTCTGCCCGGTAACAGCCTGGAAGATCTTCGGATACCATTCCAGTTCAAAGCCTAGTTCCACCCACTGCAAACGGCAGAGGCATAGCATGTCAAAGAGCGGCCGGATATGCTGCAGCTCCGTCACGCGCTTGGCCTTGCCTTCGAGCTTGTCGCGCCCGGTGGCGACATCGAAAGTAATCGCCCACGAGCGATTATGGTGTGCGCCGACATCGGCGGTGATGTAGGAGAGCATCATAGCCGGGGCAAAGCGCGCCTCGTAGCCAGACCATTCTAGGCCCTTTACCTGAATGGCAAAGCGCTCCGAGCCTTGGCCAAAGAACTCTGACGCCTTCTTAACGCCGTCCGCAAGAATGTTGCCGATACCGCGGCGGTAGGCAATTTCTTCGGACAGCCAAACAAAGTCTTCTACGCTGCCAAACCTGAGTGTGCGCCCGCCTATTGCCTCGCTCTTAATAATGCCTTTCTCGAAGCACTCCATAGCAAACCCCACCACGTTGCCGCCGGAGATAGAGTCAAGCCCCAGTTCGTCTTGGATGTAGTTGGCGTAAGCGACGTCCTCGATATTGTCTATCTCGGTGTTGCCGCCGATTAAGGCAATGGTCTCATACTCCGGCCCCTCGACGTGCATGTCGTAGTTGGGCTTGCGCACGCGCGAATATTTGCCACACGGAATAGGACAGCCGTAGCAGGCCTTATCCGTAACTTTTATCCTGGTGACCAGAGCTTCACCGTTAATGTTTTCGTACTTGGGGAAGAAGCCGCTCGTGAAGTTGCGGGTGGGGAAGGCCCCGACCTCGTTAACCCAATTGGTTACACCTGCGGTGCCCTGCGGTGTCCATTCTTCGAAGCCAGGTTTGGAGAAGCAAGCGGCAAACATTTGCTTGCCAACCTCTAAGGTTGCGGCGGGGTCGGCTAGCGGGATAGACTTGGTGCCGTGCACGGCCATGGCCTTGAGGTTCTTGCTACCCATGACGGCGGCAATACCGGTGCGGCCGGCCTGACGGCCAAAGTCGTGGCTGATGCAGGCAAAGAGCACTTTGTTCTCGCCTGCCGGGCCGATGGTACAAATCTGAAACTCTTCGCCTAACTCCGTCTTAAGCGCCGCTTCGCATTGGAGCGCGCCTTGACCCCAGAGGTGTGCGGCGGAGCGGAGCTCAATATTAAAATCGTTAATATAGAGGTATACCGGTTCGCTCGCCTGTCCCTCGATAATAATTGCGTCAAAGCCGGCGTACTTAACTTCCGGCGCAATATGGCCGCCGATGTTAGAATCGCCGTAACCGCCAGTAGCCGGGGACTTCGCACCCCACTCTAACTTGCCGGCCCCGGGCAAGAACGCCCCTGTCAATGGCCCGGGCGCGACGATAATCTTGTTCTCAGGCCCTAACGGGTCTGCCCCCGCCGGAATTTCGTCCCACATCAGCTTAGCGACAAACCCTCGCCCGCCGATGAAATCGCGCGCAAGACTCGCGGGTAACGGCAGAATCTGATGCGTGCGGTCGGTTAAGTTTACGCGCAGAATATTACCTGCATATCCGTTCATTGCTAACCCCCCTATCTCCCCATGCGTTTGACTGTGCCTTCCCCATCGACGATTGCCTCGCGCGGACAGTAGCGCACGCACTCGCCGCAGTTATCGCACTTAATGGGGGCGGGCTCGTCGGGATGTACGATTAATACGCCAAAAGGACATTCCTCCACACAGGCCATACAAGCGACGCAGATATCGCGGTGCAGCACATAGACGCCATCCTGCTCCTTAATAGCCTCTGCGGGACAGACAGCGGCGCATGCCCCGCACTGGTTACACACATGGACTTCGAACACACCGGGTGTAGGGAACTTTCCTTCTACCCTGAGCGCACCCTTCTTAGGGTTGTTCTCGGCAAAGTGTGACAGCGCACAGATGGTAAGGCACACTTTACACCCGCTACAGAGGCGAGATTCTGTTTCTAAACGCATATAAGCACCTCCATGAAAAGCTTATAACAAGAGCTCTAGGTCTGATTGACGGTTTAATTCTCGGCCTGCGGACGAAACGGCGAGCGTTCATGCGCGCGCCTCACTTGCCTGAGCGCGCTGTACCACATAAATAACGACAGCGGAATAACCAAATACACCAACTCGGCCCGTTCCGTGCCTAAGAGCCAATTGTAGGTGCCGTGCAACAAAGTAGGCATCACGAGCGCCATAATCAAGTAGCGGCGCTTCGCCCACGTCGAAAACTTAGCGCGCCCGACGTAGTAGCCCATAAAGGCGCCAAACAGTGCATGGGCGGGAACGGACAAGAGCATGCGTGCAAAAGCGACCGGGGCACCCCCATGTGCCACATAGAGGACATTTTCCACCGCAGCAAAGCCGAGCGCCGCCGTAATGGCATACATCATGCCGTCATAGGGCTCGTTAAACGCGGGGTGGCGATAGGTCGGCCAAGCAAACGCCGCGAATTTCACCCCTTCTTCGACGAGAGCAATGACCACAAAGTTCTCGATTATGCCAAAGATAAACGTGTCAAAAGGCACAAGAAACGATAAAGCCCACTGCGAGAGCAACCCAAACAGAACGGCGGGAATAACACTTAACATACCGAGGACAAACACCTTCAGCAACAATAAGCGCGGTTCTTTCTCGTACTTATCGCGGACGTAAAAGTACGTGAACAGCGCGACCACGGGGGCTAACGCTAACGCAAGCAATCGCAACAAGCCAACCTCCACACAACAAAGGACGGCGCTTGGCCGTCTGTTTCGTCCTACCGCTTATTACTCTGCCACGAAAGGTCCAGATGTAGTACTTTCCTCTTTGCGCGCGGCAGGGCGGTGCTCCGGCGATCGACCTCAAGGCTCGAACCATCAGTAAAACGGATAGAGAGGCGCAACGCTACCGGGGACAAGTCTGCACACGCGACTTCACAAACCTCTACCGCCTGCACTGTTTTGCCACTGAGGGTAGCCGTAAGCTCGCGGTTGTGGCGGAACTCGAATTGCGGCCCCTTGACTTCATCTCTGTGCTGCAACAACTGAGCGCTCGTGATGTTCACCTCCTTTGTGTGTGTTGTGGGGGGATGCTGGCTCCCTAGCTGCTGGCTGCTGGCTGCTGGCGGAGGGAGCGTGCTTCGTGCTCCGTGCTTCGTGCTCAGTAGAACGGGGGGTGCTAGCTCCCCTTTGACCTGGCGGCTGGAAGTTCCGCGCTCCCTCTGATTCTTCTCAACTACTATTATTAGCTATCGTCCGCAAAAATCCTGCTTCAAGTGAACAAATTCCGTCGAGCGCGAATATAGGCTCTAGGCGTTAGCGCTAGGGGGACGGGCTTTGAGCTTTGAGCTTTGAGCGGTGAGCAGAACGGGTGGAAAGGTACAAGGTAAAAGGTCAAAGGAGAGCGGGCACCGCTGCGATACCGCTCTACTGGGCACTAGGCACTGAGCACTGGGCACTCTCACCCCTTCCTCGCCCTTATCGCCATAAACATCGGTATTTCCTTGCGCGCGGCATCCTTAGCGGCTTTATGCGGGCCGGGTTCGTCGGTCTTCGGGCTGGTCCATTCCTCCATATGGTCAATGTAGAGGCCGGCATTACCTAGCGTATTGATGTACGCTTGCAAGGGTCGGTGAAAGTGCGTGGTCACGGGCGGCTTTTTGCCATGGGCGGTGTGGGAGGGATGCATCTTAATCTGCACATCGAGACTACTCATGTATTTGCGTACGATACGAGACTGCACTTTCGCGTCGTAGTCATAGTGCCAATCCGCATGCTGTGGTACGCGAAAACACGGGTGCATCATGACAACTACTAACCTGCCGTTTGGCTTTAACAAGCGGTGACAAGCTTGCCAGACCGCAGAGAGGGGCGTGATGTTCTGGATGGCCAGCACGACGGTTACGGCGTCAAATGACTCAGGCAGCAAGCTCAGCCGGGGGCGACCTGTTTCATCAAGCAGCTTCGTAACGTCGGCCACTACATAGTTAATGGGCAGCTTATCGGTTTTGTTGCGTTGACGCGCGCGAGCGACAAGCGGCTCGGCCGCGTCAATGGCTACTACCCGGCAGCCCTCGCGGGCGAGGAAGCGCCCCAGCACGCCCTGCCCGCAAGCTAAATCGAGTACGAGGTATTCCGACGCGTGCGCCTTGCGATGTTCGAGCATGCGCAGCACTCCCGGCATAATCACCTCGCGCTGAAAGTCGCTGCCCTCATCACCCACCAGGCGGTCGTACCACTCGGCGACCTCTCCCCAATGGGTAGTTCTACCGCGTTCGCCGCGTTCCTTAGGTGCGTCGTGCGCGTGGCGGACAGCAGCCTTAGCGTCAGCTACACGGTAGGCCGCCTCAATGCGCTGCGTGCGCGCGGGTCGGGGCGCTTTGTCATACCGAGACTCCGAGCCAATCGGCAGTTGTCTGCGGTCGCTCTTTCTCCGCCAGGCAGGCTTATCGCCGGCGGGTGGTGTAGTAGTATCTTGGCTGTAGTTTATGCCTCGCGGTGCTCGGTGCCGCCTGTCGGGCCTCTCGTGCTGCAGCGGCTCGCGTTCGGCAACGGGCCTGGGCTCTTGCCTAGTGTCCTCCCTGCGCCGACGCGGTTGCTGCCCTAGTTCGGGTTTACTTGGCGATTGACGTTCCTTCCATGGCGGTTGCCTATACGGCATAACTTGGGCCTCGCTTTCCTTAGGTTTGGGCTTAGTGTAGCACACTGCTGTGAAATCCGCACCTTGACTCCCCTACTCGCTAGAAGTATACTCGTGCTATTCAAAAAATGACCGCGGCTCTGAAGGGAGTTTGTGCAATGGCAGTTATCAGTGTAAAGAGCCTCTATCGCGAGACGGCAGCATATCTCAATCAAGAGGTAGTAGTCGAAGGTTGGATACGCACCGTGCGCGCTTCGAACACGATTGGGTTCATCGAGCTTAATGATGGCACGTTCTTTAGGAATGTGCAGGTAGTTCTTGATGCCGCGCATGCTGATTTCGGCGCGCTGACCAAGCTGCCTATTGCCACGGCCATCACTGTGCGCGGTAAGGTCGTAGCTAGTCAGGCGGCGAAACAACCCTTTGAGATTCACGCACAGGCTATTACCGTGGAGGCCGAGTCGCTTAGCGACTACCCTCTGCAGAAGAAGAGGCATAGCCTAGAATACCTGCGCGAGATTGCCCATCTGCGCCCGCGCACGAACCTGTTCTCTGCCGTATTTAGGGTGCGCTCCGTACTGGCGCATGCTATCCACTGCTTCTTTCAGGAGCAAGGGTTTGTCTATGTCCACTCCCCCATTATCACGGGTAGCGACGCTGAGGGCGCGGGAGAAATGTTTAGAGTCACCACGCTTAACCTCTTAAACCTACCCAGGCAGAATGGCAAAGTGGATTTTGCGCACGACTTCTTTGGTAGGGAAGCTTATCTTACCGTGAGCGGTCAGCTAGAGGCAGAAATCTTTGCCCTAGCTTTTCGCAACGTCTATACATTTGGCCCCACCTTCCGCGCCGAAAACAGCAACACGTCAAGACACGCGGCCGAATTTTGGATGATTGAGCCGGAGCTTGCCTTTGCGGATCTGAGTCAAAACATGGCCAATATTGAAGCGCTTATTAAGTACGTCGTCGCCTACGTACTGCGCGAATGTCCGGAGGAGATGGAGTTCTTTAACGAATTTGTCGACAAAGGGCTCCTGGAACGCCTGCAAAACGTCGTTAACTCGGAGTTCGCCGAAATTACGTACACAGAGGCAATTGCACTGTTGCAGCAGTCGGGCCGCCAGTTTGAGTTTGAGGTGGCCTGGGAGAAGGGCCTCCAGACCGAACACGAGCGATACCTGAGCGAAGAGGTCTACAAGCGACCTGTCTTTGTCACCCACTACCCAAAAGACCTAAAGTCTTTCTATATGCGCCAAAATGACGACGGGCGCACCGTTGCGGCGACAGACCTGCTCGTCCCCGGCATTGGGGAACTTGTCGGGGCTAGTCAACGTGAGGAGCGCTACGACACGCTGGTGTCTCGTATGCAGGAGCTTAAGATGCCGCTTGAGCCGTATTGGTGGTACTTAGAACTGCGCAAATACGGCGGCGTCAAGCATTCCGGCTATGGCGTGGGTTTTGAGCGTTTGGTCATGTATGTGACGGGTGTGTCAAATATTCGCGACGTTATCGCCTGCCCGCGCACGGTAGGCAACTTGAGGATATAACGTAGGGCGATAAGGGGTTGTTGGCTCCTGGCTGCTGGCTCCTAGTAGAGGGGAGTGCCCACTAGGCATTCCCTCACTCCGGTTCCGTGCCCCAGTCCTGCAGGGGCGACCAGGCGACTGCCGGCAGTCCGCGAGCGACGTGAACTACGCCGACCATCACCTCGGTTTGGGCCGCGCCCCGAGCAAAGTGATACTCCAAAGTAAGCTTATTAACTGCGCCGAGCGGCCGCAGCAGAACTTGCGATTTATGTACGAGGTGAAGTTCGCCCTCGCGGCAATGGTCAAACGAGGCACGCTCCGTTTGCCCAAAAAACAAATAGAGCTGCCTTAGCTCTTGGCCTTTTACGCGCAAAGTAATGTACTTAAGCCTAAGGTCGGTCACGTCACTGCGCGAGAGGTTCGCCTCTTCTGCTAGTTCTCGCCAGACGGTATTAATGGGGTTACACTTATCTTGTACCTCTACATGCCCGCCAACAGGCGCCCAGGTGTTGGGGAAAAGCGTGTGCGTAGGCGAGCGCTTTAGCATCAGCCAGTCGTCTCCACGCAGAATATAGGCGGCAGCAAAAGTACGAATGCTGTTACAGGCAAGCATACACGGCCCTCCCAAAAGAAAAGAGTCCTTGGCGCTTGTTGGCCAAGGACTCTTTTAGCGCTACATTATCTTTAGCCAAACGTCGTAGAGGTCTACTAAGCGGCCTAGTGCGAGCGAGATACGACCGGCGACAACGTTGCCAAACGATACACCGAAAGTCACCATCATCAGCCAGCGACCCGCGTGCGACACAGTTTTTAGCGGCGCGCTCTGCTTAATCGAGAAGATGAAGTACGTCAGCACCGCCAACACGCCAAAGACCATAATGAAGTTATCGAACGATCTGTTGAGCAGGAACTTGCCGGTTTGGTCATGCACGATAAAGTCAATCATCGACGCTCTAGCCTGCAGGATGGCCTGCGAGTTTAGGGCTGTGTAGAGAGAGAGTCCCACGCCGTTACCCACCAAGTAGGCAATCGGCCAGCGGCTGACCCAAGCAAAGCCCTTAATAAAGCGCGCGTACAGCATCACCCCGAGGATAAGCGGCACAATAAGCGACCACTGGTCTTTAGTAGTGAGCGGCACCCAGCCGAAGCGGTGAATATTGCCGATGGCCATGCCGAGCGTATGCCCGGCCGCTGCGCCTACGAAAATGTGCTCCGCCAAGCGATAAATCGCATTCTCCCTATACAGGAAGGAGAATATAGACAAAATGGCGGCAGCCATAACCCAATGCCATAGGTTAGTCGAAAACATCTAGTGTCACCTCCTTAAATGTGGTGAGTCGAGGAGAGAGGCCTAGTCCTTCTTGGTAAACTTAGTGACCAAGTAGGCTGCATTGCCGATAAGAATAAAGGCGATAATCAACAAGTGCCCCATAGACTGTGCGTCCATCATAGCCAAGGCACGGCCGGGCGCCTGCAACAGAAGTTCATACTCGGCAGCGCCGCGCAGTCCCGCCAAGAGACCATCGAGCTGACCGGATTGCACAAAGGGCACGAATTGCGGCACACTGACGGTAACGGCACCGGCTGACATCCGCACGCCCATCGGGTCGACTACTTGGCGAATCCAAGCCGGGATGCCGGGGTCGCCGGAAGCAAACTCGATCACGTAGCCAAAGTCCCTGATATGGGTGATACCTTGCATAATCGGGAGTTCGGCTGTTCTGTTGCCGACAAAGTCGTTTGTGATGACCAATGGGTTATTGGCAAACGCGGCAATTGCGTTTTCGAGACCAGCCTTAAAACCGAGGTTAGCGAAGTCGGTACCGTACCTGCCGCCGCGCGCTTCTAGGACACTGGTAATCTGTTCAATCATCATCGGGCCTTCCGGCCAGAACGATACGCCTACCCACCTAATCCCGCGCTTCGTCAGATGATCGACTACGGCGACGGCTTGGGGATGAATGTCGGCAGCGGCTGCCGGGCTATAGCCAAACGATAGCAGCACTACGTCGGTCGCCGGGTCGAGAGCCTCGATTCTCTCATACATAGCACGCGTCATGGAACTAACGCTAAGTGGGATGCCTAGCGGGGACAGCAGTGGGAACGACAGCGCCACAAACATCAACGCATAGATAATGCGGGGGTCAATCCGCTGTAATTTGTTGAACAGGTTCACGAGAAGGGCACCTCCTTTCTGTAGTATTAACTATTACTCGCCACCTAGGTGGCCGCGCTCAAGACCTAGCAATATGCGCAAACTGGTCGCGAAACCGCCAAGTGCCGCTCCGATAATAATCGCCCTCTGACCGGCTAGGTTAGGCACACGTAGTAACCAAGTCTGCAGAGCAGGGAAGTAGTCCCAAATAAGAGCACCGATAGGCGCCGCACCTAGCATGACTATAACTGCCGCAACTAAGAGAACCGAAGCTTC
>JGI24121J20154_1000221_pt1 | contig 16365 bp, 18 predicted proteins | sample Subbio2Aug_QV12A_FD_20154 | JGI IMG/M metagenome (IMG submission 20154)
TTGCGTGAAACATCCAACCCCGTGAGCTGGCTTCGGCTAACTTCAAGCCACCTAAGATTTGTGTTGTGTGACACATTCAACGCGGTTAGCTGACTCGTGCCGACAAACAGCATACCGAGCCGCTCGTTATTCGACACATCTAGCTCCATAAGGGCAGTATTCATCAAATCAAGCCTTAGCAGCAGGACGCTATTAGATATGTTTATGGCAGTCAGCAGGGGTGCGAATACTTGAGCGCTTTCTAAGGCTACATTGTGGGATAGGTCGAGTTGCGTTAATCGCTTAGAGTCAAGGGTGAGGCCCTCTAAGCGCGGAAAATACTCTATTCCTTTGAGGCTCTGAATCTCCCTTGACCGCAGTTCAATATTCAGAACCTGCGCTGCCCGCTTAATAATGACGTAGTCGTCCCAAAAAATCGGCTCTGACCTAACGCCGAACGTGCCCAATGTGCCAGCCTTCGATTGGGCCTGGAGGTCTCTCACGAAATAGGGGCACCAGTCGGCGGTGCTTACTAGCTCGCTATCTGGGGGTCGCGAGGGAATGCGGGTGACTACCATTACTCCTATTAACACTAGCAGGACTACAAGAATTACGGGGAACCTATTCTTCGCGGTTTGCACTTGACTTGCCCCTTCCGCTCGTATCTCCAAGAGGGTGAGGACCACCTGAACACGGAGCCATTGATGTATTACTAGTAGGGTCCTCCATGTTAGATAAATTGTAAACGATGGGTGTTAGTATCACAAGGACATGATAATAGCGCCTGCTACTAGGCCCTGCCTGTCAGTAAGTTGTTGCGCACGCATTGGTGGTCTTCCCGGCACCATTCTCGCCAAGTAGACCAAATATCTCGCCGGGCCGCGCTTGAAACGAAACTTCATTCACGGCTGTCCTGTTGCCGAAGCGCTTGCTCAGAGCCGTAACTTGAATCATACCTAATTGCCTCCCCGATTCTCAGGTAGGAGAACCAACATGGCAACCCCTGTGCTAACGCTGATGAATCCGCCTATGACAAGCGGAGCATTGAGACCGCGGTGCACCATCAGACCGATTGCCCAAGCAGTTGGGTGCCTAATCAAAGTGAGACCCCCTTTAGTGCTAATGGACCCGTTTTGTCCGCAAGCCTTTCAAGGCTGGTTCCCATAGCGTGCAAACGCATCGAGGCCAATGCTGTCAAGGCAACGACACCTTGTTCGGCGCATACCCTAAGAGTTAGGGTAGGATTCGAGGCAACCTGAGCATAGAAGCTCTCGCACCTCAAGTTGAACGCGCTGATGGTAGGCGCCAGGTGTCCATTCATTCAATTTCTGCATGACTGTTCTAGCAACTCCATGATATACTCATCACAGTATGTGGCACAAGGACAATATTGTGGCACGGATGACACAGCTTAAAACAGCAGATCAGGCGGATGGGCGGTGTGAAATAGTGTTAGGGGCGAAGATTCGCAAGGCGCGCAAAGAAGCGGGACTAACCCAGGCCCAACTAGCGGGGACCGAGTTATCCCGCTCTTTGATTAGCGAGATTGAGCGCAATGAGCGCAATCCGTCAACCGCGACACTGCGCATATTGGCGCAGAGGCTAAATAAGCCGCTAGAGCATTTCGTGGTTGAGTGGAGCGCATCTGACGCCGAGCGGGCCCTGCTGCTTATCAACCAAGCTCATGCCTGTATTGAGCTCGGCGATAGTGAGGGCGTGCGACTAGCCCTAGATGCGCTGAAAGGGTTCGGAGCTCTGCCGGACGACCCTAAAGCGCTTATGCATGAGCTGATAGCGTGGCACGAACAAAAGGAGGGTAGGCCCCTCAGCGCCGTCAACCATGCGCTGACGGCGGCAGCGCTGTTTGAGGCGGAGGGGCGGCGCGAAAAGCAGTGGTACTGCTGCTATCTCGCAGCGCACGCAACTTATGCCTCAGGCTTGTACTCGCAGGCGCTGGAGATGTGCAACAAGGCGTTTGGCATATTTACAGGTGCGGAGGACATGCCAAGCAAACGACAACTAACGCTTTATCTGCTCGGAACCACGTATTTCGCGCTTGGCAAAATCGAATCTGCGCAAAAGTGCTATACAGAGATTGCGGCCTCTCAAGGTGCGGAAGACGGGCGGGGTTTGCTTCAGGCCTACCAGGGCAGAGCCATATGTGCACAGCAGTTAGGAAATGCCGCAGAGGCGCTCAGGTGGGCCGAACAAGCTGCGCAACTGGCAGAGCAGTGCCGCGATATGGAGTTTTACGCCTCCTCGTTGATCACTGGGGGATCGTGCCTGGTGAGAATGGGGCGTAACGACCAGGCCCTAGCAGTGCTTTGGAGCATCGACAATGACGCTCGCTTCCCCGCGCACATTGCGCACACCGCGCGCCGAGAGCTTCTGCTCTGCCTAGCCGAGCAAGACCCCTACCCAGAAGAGATATGTAGTTCACTAGAGCAATATCTGTCGGCGGTGCTTTTCGTCGCACCCAAGCAAGGTGGCTATGAAGACACAAAGACGCAGTGGTCGGTGGCTAAAAGCCGACTAAGGAGGGCCGCGAAAGACGACATCGTGCCCGTGATACAGCAGTTTGCTTCACTTTTTCGCACCCTAAGCCACACTGCCCGCGCGGCGGAAGTGATGGCCTACGGGGCATCCCTAATGGAGCGGCATAACGACTCTCACGTGGCCTACGCCCTGTTGAAAGAAGCGTACAATCTACACAGGGAAACCGCTGTCGAAGTAGGCTCCCTATAGCCTGCGTGTTTCTGGTATCATGAGCATGTAGCGAATTGCGTAGCGGGAAGGGGTAGCTACATGAAGGAATACAGCCTATTTGATATTTTAGGGCCGAACATGATTGGCCCTTCAAGTTCGCATACCGCCGGAGCCTGCAGGCTAGGGTACATCGCACATAAGCTGGCGCGGGGAGAGATTAAGCAAGTAACCTTCTGTCTGCACGGTTCCTTTGCTGAGACCTACCGTGGCCATGGGACAGATAAGGCTCTGCTTGGGGGTATTTTAGGGCTACTGCCGGATGACGAGAGGCTAAGAGACGCCTTTTGCTTAGCTAAAGAAAAGGGTATAGAGTTTGGCTTCACTGCGGCCGACTTAGGCCCGGAGCAGCATCCCAATACCGTGCGGATAAACATACGCAAGTCCGACGACCAGACCATGACTATTCTTGGGTCGTCAATCGGCGGGGGGAACATACAGATAACCGAGATAGACGGGGTAAGCCTGGCCTTTACGGGGGAGTACCCAACGCTAATTATTCCCCACACGGATAAGCCCGGCATGGTGGGGAAAGTCACTTCTATTTTGGGTCAACAAGGCGTTAACATTGCCTTTATGCGGGTGTATCGGCAGCAAAGGGGCAAAATGGCCTATATGATTATAGAAACAGACAACGCGATTGGGGACGAGGTTTTGCAGGCTATACGGCGTGTCGAAAACGTCACCAACGCTTGTTTGGTGAGCATTAGCTAGAGGGGGGAAAGTGCTTGAACTTTACAAAGGGGGAAGAGCTCCTGGCACTTTGCCGCGAGCACATGCTCGGCCTGCACGAGGTCATGCTTAGGCGGGAAGTAGAGCTCACAGGGTTAAGCGAGGCAGAAGTCAAGGCGAAGCTTACGCTTAGTCTCGAAATAATGAAGAGGGCCACAGAGCGGGGCCTGACGGCAGACATAAAGTCGGTCAGCGGTTTAATTGGGGGCGACGCCAAAAAGGTAAGGGAACACAGCGAACGGACAAAGTCGGTTTGCGGTTCGCTGATGAGCAGGGCGATCAGCCGCGCCATGGCCGTGCTCGAGGTCAACGCCGCGATGGGCAAAATCGTGGCCGCACCTACGGCCGGTTCAAGCGGCGTTGTGCCCGGCGTCCTACTGACTGTAGCCGAAGAGTTCGCGCTTGACGACGCCGCCCTGATAAAAGGCTTGCTGACGGCCGGTGCGGTGGGGTTTATTATCACGCGCAACGCCACTGTGTCGGGTGCGGAAGGGGGCTGCCAAGCCGAAACAGGCTCAGCCGCCGCTATGGCTGCCGCGGCGGTCGTCGAGATGATGGGCGGTTCGCCTCCGGCCGCCTTACACGCTGCGGCCATTTGCCTACAGAACGTGTTGGGGTTAGTCTGCGACCCTATTGCCGGGCTGGTTGAAGTGCCCTGCGAGCACAGAAACGCGCTCGGGGCGGCGAACGCCCTCATTTCTGCCGAGATGGCGCTTGCCGGTGTCGCCAGTATTATCCCCTTTGATGAAGTCGTCGAAGCTATGTATCGCGTCGGCCACTCCTTGCCCTGTGAACTGCGGGAAACGGCCTTAGGTGGTTTGGCTGGTACCCCTACAGGTCAACGCATTAAGAAAGTACTTTTCTGAGTATGGGTGCATCGTCCTGCCGATACTAAGGCCAGGAGGTGCACAAGGTGGGAACTAGAGTGCTGGCGGTGGCTGTTGCTTTAACGAGCCTTTTTACTTCCACCATTGCCGCGGTGGGACAAGGCGAAGACCGATTGGCTGCGTTTATTGCTGCGCTGATGGGCGAGGGGAATACGCAAATTGTGTTTACCGAGCGCGAGGCGGTGGCCCTGCTAAATGAAGGCGCGAAGGAGTTGTTCGTCGATGTAGCGACGGTATCGGCGCGCGTCAACAGCGTGCGCTTCGCAGCCGACACCGCGACGGTCAACACCGACCTTACGGTCGGACGCCTTACTTTGCGCCCGCAGGTTACTTTCGCCGTGCGCACGGAAGGCGAAAACGTGGTCCTCGACATTAAGCGCATACGGGTCGGCATTGTGCCCGTCAGTGTCGCGGCTATGCTTGCCGGTATTCGCGCCAGTGGTGTACCGGAGTACATGCAAATTCACCCCTTAGCCGGGCGCATTGTAGTCAGAAAGCGGGGGGACGTACGCTACCTCGAAGACATAGATATTGGCGGGGGGACGGTCACGTTAACCGTGCAAAGGCGCTGAACTAAGATTGAAACACAGGGGCACACGCAAAGTGTGCCTTGTTACTTGTGTCAGCTCGGTAATCATTGGCCTCCCTCACCATAGCGAAATGCTAGGGCGCAGCAAGGAATTTGCATGTAGGCTGTGGAATAGTCTAGCAACTACTTGCACTGGTCAGGTAGCCGTAAAACATATCGGTAACAGGAGTGATAATTTGCCCGCGCATGACAAAGTCGCTCGCTATGAGCGCGACCCTTTCCTGCAGGAGTCGTACGCTTTCGACCGCGTCTCCGGCAGGATCATCATCGAAGTGCTGCTAGAAAAGCAGATATACCTTTTTAACGAGTGGGACAATGCCGCGTATAGCCGCAAGGATCTAGACCCAGATCTCATTTACTTTCTGGAAGAGTGCTTCGACGAGATTCCCTTTGCTTACGAAGTACAGCTGAATATTGCCATTAACGAGAAGGAGCGCGACCCGGCGCGTGAAGGGGCGATTGCTGAGGGCGTCAAGTCCCAGTTCCGCCACTATCTGCGTGCCAACAAACGAAGGCTCCAGGACCTGTACCGGCGAGCGGCGGTGTACATAGCTATATCTGCCGGATTTTTGCTCACAGCCGGATTGCTTGAGGGCATGCTTACAGGCAGGCCTCTTCATGTGGCTCTCTTGCAGGGGCTCTATGTCGGCGGATGGGTGTTTCTTTGGGAAGCAATCTCGGAGGTGTCTTTCAGCCGCGGCCGGGCTGCTCTATCGCACAAAATAAGAGCATACGAACGCTTTCTGCGCGCACCGGTGGTTTTCACTAGCGCAACTAAGGGTGAGTGAAGCGCCATGCTCCGTCCCTTTTGCGTCAGCGCAGAACAACCACGGTGACCCCCGCGTTCCCTTCTGCGTGGCGCTCATCCTCAAGTGCTTTGCACATGCCAATAAAATCGCGCCGCTTGCTGCCCAAGAAATCCTCGCCGCCGACAAACGCGCGCACGAGTCCACGCATGTCGTCGCCGCGCAAGGCGTTTCTTACATGACTTCCTCTCTGCGTTTGTCCAGTGAAAACACGACCCCAAAACCCCCGCTTGGCAGGAGAGCGGCACTACCGTCCAGAATGTTAATGCGAGTTCTTGATATGGCACTTAGAGAAAGGAAGATGAAAGTGAAAGTTTCCGTGCGCTGCTTGGCTCTGCGTGATGTCGCGGCAGATGCCATTATCGTAGGTGTGTATGAGGGGAACGTGCCGCTCACAGCAGAAGCGGCAGGGGTCGACGCTTTGTGCGGCGGACTGCTCGCGCAACTAGTGGAAAAGGGAGAGATAACAGGGAAGCTAAATGAAGTGGTGACGCTTTTCCCTCCCAGCCAAAGCGTGCGCAAGGTGGTGGCGGTTGGTCTCGGCGCGGCGAACAANCTCGACGTGGAAAAGCTGCGCCAAGCGGCAGCTAATGGCCTTAAAGCAGCGGCCAAAGGCAAGACCAAAACCATTGCCGCACATGTGCTAGGCGCAGNGGCCTCACCCATAGCCCTACAAGACGCCGCAGCCGCCCTAGTAGAGGGTGCAGTGCTTGCCACATACAGCTATGATGCACTAAAGAGCAAGCCGGAAGAAAAAGCGCTCGCCGAGCTGATTCTACTTTGTGCCGGCCCTGAGGCGATGTGTACGATAGAGCAAGGGACAAAGCGCGGACTCGCTGTAGCTACGGCGACCAACCTAGCGCGCGACCTCGTCAATGCCCCAGCCAATCACATGACGCCTACCCATATGGCGGACGTTGCCGCCAAAATCGCCGCCGAGTGTAGCCTGCAATGTGATATCCTCGAACGCTCCGATATGGAGCGCCTTGGCATGGGTGCATTGCTTGGCGTAGCGCGCGGGAGCGCGGAGCCGCCGAAGCTAATTGTCTTGCGTTACGAAGGGAACCCGGGCGGCGAGACGATGGCCTTTGTAGGCAAAGGACTTACCTTTGACAGCGGCGGCATATCCATTAAGCCGGCGGAAGGCATGCATTTAATGAAGGACGATATGGCGGGCGGGGCAGCTGTACTTGGCGCGATGCAGGCGATCGGGCGCTTAAAGCCTAAAGTCAACATCCTTGGCATTGTGCCTGCCACTGAAAACATGCCTGCCAGCAATGCGCTTAAGCCAGGCGACGTAATTACGGCTATGACCGGAAAGACGATCGAGATTATTAGTACCGATGCCGAAGGACGCCTTATTCTTGCCGACGCGGTAGCCTACGCCGATACGCTGGGGGCAACGAAGATTGTCGATGTGGCGACGCTGACCGGTGCCTGCGGAGTGGCCTTAGGCCACGCCTATTCCGCGATAATCACTAACTGCGACCAACTAGCGGCTGAGTTTCAGGCTGCTGCCGCCACCACGGGCGAGCGTTACTGGCCGATGCCTAATCACGACGAATACCGCGAGATGATTAAAAGCCAAGTGGCTGACATTAAGAACAGCGGTGGTCGCATGGGCGGCGTCATGACGGGCGGGTTGTTTATTGGCGAGTTTGTAGGAAAGGCTGCTTGGGCTCACCTCGACATTGCCCCTACTGCCTTTACCGAGAGCGAAAAGCACTACCAGCCCAAGGGGGCTACAGGTGTCGCGACTCGGACTCTTACCGCACTAGCGCTGCTTTGGGGTGAATAAATGTGTATGCGGCTGGCGTTGGCATTAATGTGGAGCTCTATCCGGCGTTCTGCCGTGGCGAAGTTTGGCGAGGTGTAGACCTCGCCTTTTCGTTCCCATTCACTGTCTACGCGCACAACACTAACATGCGCGGAAACAGTAATCTGCGCGGCGACATCGTGCGGCAGGACAATGTTGACGTTTGAGGCATTGGCTTCGATTTCGACCTCAGTCCTCCCGTCGCGTTCGGGCAAGTAGAGCTCGCTGTGGCTGGCATTTAGAGTTAGGTCTAGAGCGTGGACGTTTAGGTGCCGCAGGTCTAGGCGATTGGTGCTTGCTGCAGTCGATATATCAAGTGCGAGTGGCAGGCTAGTGCTTAGGTCTAAGTCCCATCTAGCGACTGGGTTGGTATCAATCAGGACGTGACGAGGCGCATGCCTGCGCCTAATCTCTAATCGCCCTGAGACTGCATCTACCGGCCCGCGGCGCGCAAAGGTTGCCTGTGGGGAGTGGCCTTGCACAGCTAGCCGCGACAAATACGGGGAAGCGGCAGGCAGCGACCCTAGGCGCAACGTGCCTGCGGCAAAATCTAGGACTACTTCTGCCTGTGCAACACCCTGCAAAGGCTCAGCATGTTCACGGCGCAGGACGGGAGCAGACCAGTCGCCGTGTCGTGGGACTAGGAACAAAAGAAAGCCCGCCGCAGCCAGTAGCAGCAGCAGAAGAAGCACTGTGGGTAGTCGCATCCTGCCTCGTCCGGCCATAATCTGAATGCCCCAAGCGATGACAAGTAGCGGCCATAACCGCCACATATGCCCGATAATGTCCGGCGGGAGCAGGCCAAGGTTTCTCAGGAGGAGTGCTAAGCCGATGAAGATAAGGACTAACCCTTCAGTCATGCCTGCGCCTCTGGCCCAGTACGATGATAACTAGGCCACAAAAGATAAACACAGCCGGCCAGAGCCACATATGTGGAATCATCCACCAAATATTCAGGTTGCGCAATAACAGCACGGCGCCTAGAATGACCAACACCCCGCCAAGCAGTGTTCGTGGCGCAAGCGACGGAGCAGGGCTAGGTGTGCGCTCCGCAGGTCGTGAGTCAAAGGTCCGCTCAACCCGCTCGCCTAGTTTTTCCGCGGTTTGCGCGAGTTCAGTTACGTTTTCTTCTAGTGTTTGCTCAACAGATCTGCCTTGTCCAGACTCACTTGGCACAACGAGGGCCAGTATGAGATAGGCGATAAGGCCGACCCCGTCTAAGAAGAGAAGAACGACTAGGCCAACGCGCACTAGTGTCGGGTCAACGCCGAAGTAGTCGCCTAAGCCCCCGCACACACCGGCTAACATGCGGTTGTCCCTGCTACGGTAAAGACGCTTCTGCACAGCAATTATCCCTCCTATTGGCATCTACAGCAGTAATACGCGTGGGGCCAATTTTTGTTTCACGCGAGTGTTGACAGTGGGCGTATGGTGTGATATATGTGTACTATAGCAAATAGTACACAGCTTTAAGCGGAGGTGATGCCTAGTGTTCAACATCGACCAACGCAGTGCAACTCCCATCTATCAACAGCTAATCCAACAGGTAAAAGAAGCTATCTTGCGCGGCGGCCTGTGTGCCGGCGATAAAATGCCCTCAGTGCGCGAGTTAGCGGGGCAACTTGCCATTAACCCTAATACCATACAGAAGGCGTATCAGGAGTTAGAACGGCAGGGCGTCATCGAGTCGCTGCGCGGCCGCGGCACCTTCGTCTGCCAGTCTGTGGTGCCAACCGTTGATGCGCAGAAGCAGGCGAAAGTCAGCGAATCACTGCGCCGAGTCGTCATCGAGGCGCACTACCTCGGGCTCAGTGCTGAAAAGATAATGACCATGGTAGAGGAGCATCTGCACGATCTGAAGTTAGGGGTGAATAGGTAATGCACGTAAGCTTAAAAGAGGTTGCCAAGTACTTTGGCGGGCATAGCGCGCTAGACTCCGTCTCGTTTGACGTGCCGCCGGGGGCAGTGTTTGGCGTAGTCGGGCCAAACGGCGCAGGGAAAACTACCCTGTTGAAGACGATTATGGGTATGCTGCGGCCAAGCTCAGGCTCGGTAACGGTTGACGGCAGGAACCCACAGACAGAGACGGCGGTTCGTGTCGGCATAGGCTATTTGGCGGAGGCGCAGTATTACTACTTAGACTTTACCGTCAGCGAAACGCTCTGCTTTTACCGCGAGACCTACCCTACATGGCAGGACGAACGCAGCCGCGAGCTCTGCACGGGGTTCGGGTTATCGATGCGCGCTAAGGTCAAGCATTTGTCACGCGGGCAACGCACACAGCTAGGCGTAGTGCTTGCGTTGTCGTATGTCCCAAAGCTCCTCTTGCTTGACGAGCCGACAGCCGGGTTAGACCCCGTTATGCGCAGGCAGTTTCTCGCGCTGCTGATGGACGAAGTAGCGCAACACGGCACCACTGTGCTTATCTCTTCACATCAGCTAAGCGACTTAGAGCGGATTTGCGACTACGTAGGCGTCCTCCACCAAGGCAAGCTCTTGGATGTGGCTAGGATTGAGGACTTAAAGAGACAGGTATTTACGGTACAGGTTGTGCTAGCTGAACCACCGACCGACGATTTCTGGCGGCAAGAGTGGATGCAGAGCGTAAGACAACACGGACGTATCTACACTGTTGTGGCGCAAGGAGAGCGGGACTCGCTTGCTAGCTATTTCGCCGCCGCTAAGCCGCTGGCACTGGAGTTTATTGAGATGCCCCTAGAAGATATCTTTATCGCGCGGATGGGAGGCGAAGGATATGCCTTTAAGTAAGTTGTTGCCCAGTAGAGCTTTGCTCCGGAAAGACTGGCGGATGACTCGGTCGCTATTTCTGGTATTCGCTTCTTTCATTACGTTTGCCAGTACGTTGACGCTTGCCTATAACATTGTGAGCTACCGGGCGGCGGAAGGAGCTTGGCTTGGTGGCCTTCGCGCGTCCCACAGGCTGTTAGAGAGTAGTTCGGGCTTTCACGGCGCGGCAATGGTTCTATTTGCGATAATGATGGGCGTCGTCTCGATGGGTCTCGAGCGGGATAAAGGGACATTGTCTGTGCTCCTTGGCATGCCCTATTCGAGGCGCGACATTCTCAGTAGCAAAGCAGTGGTGTCTCTGCTTCAGATTAGCCTGCCCTTCATCGCTAATGCCCTACTTATGACGCTTCTCTTGAGGACCAATCAGGGGGTTAACTTCCCCTTTGGCGTGGGCGCAATCTGGAGCTGGGCTGTGCATTCGGTGTTGGTTTTGACTTTCGTGCTGTGTGTCACTCTGCTTGCTTCAACCGTGAGCGGCAAGATGCTAGGCGCAGCTTTCTTGGCGCTCGTTATTCTCTTTTTCCCCTTTGGTATGTATGCATTAGTGCATGTGAACGCCACGCAGTGGCAGACGACAGGCCTCATATCGCATGGGCAAGGGCTGTTTTGGCACTTCAGTGACTTGTTCAGCGACGCAGCGAACTATCTCACCGTACCCCTTTGGCTGATAGACTTTCCTGCTGTTGTCGCCGTCAACTCCATCGTCCATGTGGACATGAATGTCATTGAGTTGGTTTTCGCCAACAGCGTGTGGAGTTTCGTGGTTGTCCACCCCTACGTTTTGTACTTGCTCCTAGCGGGACTCTGCCTTGGCTTATACACTTGGGCGCAGAAGTGGTTTGCGGGCACAGAACTTGAACATGATGATGAACTGCTGGCGCTGCCCCGCTTGCGTGGGCTCATTAGCGTAGGGTTTATCGGCTGCAGTGCGCTGCTTGGCGGGGCAGTCCTGCCCGCAGTGCTTGGCGAGACTAAGGGCGTGCCTGGGGCAGTCGTTATGCTGCTTTCTTATGCTAGTAGCGCAGTGGTTGCATGGATGCTAGCTCGTCGATTTCTCGGCGACAGCACGACAGGCCATTTGTCACAGGGCGCGATGAAAGCGAAAAGAAGCCCTATAGCGCTACTAATTGTCGGACTAGTGCTCGTGATAGTCATGCTAATTGCCATGTTTAGCTTACCTGTCGTCGTGTCGCGGCAACTTACCCAGGCAGAGGAAGTTAATATGCTGGCATTAGCGGATTCAGTCATGGAAAGGCGCACGCAGGCTTTAGTAGGCACTGACGGCGCGCCCCCTGCGGCGCTTAATAACGATTTCGCGCGTGAGTCGCCAGAACTCCACAAACGCGAGCAAGTCCTAATCGTGGAACTTGCAGAGCGGCGCGAAGCGCTCCGCCAGAGAGGGGAATCTTACATTCGCAGCGAAACCCACCTCGTCCTCATCAGCTCCCGGGTTCGTCAAGGCACTGCGACTGTCGTGGCCTTAGAGCAGAGCAAGCTGTACTATGCTAGGGCTCACCCTGCGCAGCCGGAGTATATGGCCTGGGAAGCGGAAAGAGGCTTTGTCTTCATGAGGCGCGGTGGTGTGTGGGAGTTGACGGAGCACGGGGTGATGGACACTAGTAAAGGTCTGCCGCCAAACGAGCCGCGCGGGAACTAGAAGGAGGGGTGGAATCCATGCAACTATACTTCAAGGCGGAGATTAAGCGCGCACTTCTGTCGCGTGACTTCTTCGCAGGTCTTGCTCTTGCCGTTGTTAGCATAGCGGCTTGGATTATGCCTGCATTTAGGCACTACCCTGACTTAGCCGAGATGGGTAGAAATGGCGCGCTGTATTGGTTCATTTGGGCGCATAGTGGATACATCCCGCTTTTTGCCCCCATCTTGGCGACGCTGCCCTTCACACGCAGTTACGCAGAAGAGCGAAACGGTGGCTTTTCCCGCTTTGTACTCCAGCGGCTCCCTTCATTTCGCTATTGGGTCGTTAAGCTCGTGAGCAACGCTATGGCCGGGGGACTGTGCTTGCGCTTCCTTCAGCGGCGGCTTTATGTCTGTCGACAGCAGCGTTTCCCATGTACCCCCGTCCATACATTGAAAGGCTTCCCTCGTACTTCTTCTATGACCTCGGCCCTCCGGCAGGGCTTGTCTATATGGGGTTACAGGTGGCAACCGCTTTTCTGTATGGAGCCTTGAGCGCTACGTTAGGTTTGGCAGCCTCAGTGCTGTTTCGCAACGCCTTTATTGCTAACATCTCCACATTCACCCTCTTCATGATTGTTGGTTTTCTGTTTGCGTTTGCCGGGTTCGGACATCTTAATCCGATGCTTCTGTGGAGCCCAAGCGCACATACTTGGTCTACTACGACGTCCTTCGCTGCTATGCACTTCGTTGCTTGGTGTTTGGGGCTCATTGTCTACGGGCGCTACTTTCGCCTGCGGGAGGAGTAAATGAACCGAGCGTGTTGGGTGATTGCCGGGTGCTATGCTAGGTGGACATTGCAGAGCCCTTTCGCCTTGTTTGCGACGGCCGGAATGGTTGCTTACACTGCTTTGACCACTAGCGACGACATCGCGATGATCATACACCAAGGAGAACAACTCAGTGCTCTCGAGGCTCTTCTTGCCGTTTTCAACAACGGGATGTATCTCACCTATGGATTGTTTTTCCCCTTCATGTTCATCATCTTTCCCATGTTCTATGCCAAAGATCTAGAGCGTTTAATGGCCTCCCGTGCGTATCGACGCGGCGACTTCTGGACTGCGAGACTGCTGGCCATCCTCCAAGTGACCTGCCTGTTTCTTGGCATTGCCGTTACGCTTGTCGCAGGAGCAGTTGCGCTTAATTTTCCTCTTTCATTGCGGTGGAGCGAGGACTTCATACGTCTGGTCTTAGACGCGGCTCCGGCAGGGAGCGGGTATCTGTATATCTTTACCTACTATCTGCCATTGTCCGTAGCGGCGCAGCAAGCGATATTGCTGTGCATGAGTTTTGTGCTTGTGGGTGTGCTCGGAGCCTTGTTAGTGCAGTTCATAGACCGTCAAATGGTCGCGTTTTTAGCGGTATCGGCATACTGGGTTGTCGCCTTAGTCAGAGACTCTGTTCCTGGCGTATTAGTGCGAGCCTCGCCGCTAACACATCTGTTTATGAGCGAGCGCACGCCTGAGTTCAGCTTTGCCCACTCGTTCCTATACTTTGCGGGGGCCTTAGTCCTGTTCACGCTCGCGGGAAATGCACGGGCACAAAATACCAACGTAGGAGGGTGAGCTGCATTAAGGAGTTAAGGAAATACCGCGTTTTGGTCGGGGCATCTTTTGGCTTGCAGATGGTAGTCTGCGCAGCTGCACTTTACATGCTAGGCCAAGCCCCGAGCTTAAGCCTCAGTTGGTTAGCCACTGTGCCGCCGGAGCCTGTGGGAGGGTTTTGGTTACGGTTCATGTGGATATGGTTTGCCGCTAACGGTCTCATGGCAATGGGCGTATACCTCAGCGATGAGCTTGACGGTTTGTTTCTGTTGGAGGTGTGGCGTCATTCCTCATTCCGCAATTGGCTAAGCTGTAAGCTTTCATTTGCGTGGAGTATCAGCCTAATACTGTACGGCCTAGCCCCTCTACCGTGGCTACTGGCATTGCACGCCAACGAAGTTGCTTCGGTGCTTGCGGCGATTGTTTTTCTGGTCGCCTACGGGGCTCATCTGCTGCTGATTTTTTTTGTCCTTATGCTTACCGGGACGGCAAGGTCGCTTGCGTTTATCGCAACGTTATTACTACATGCAGGCAACGTTCTGTCTAACGGCGTAGGGTGGCCAAATACGATGCAGTATTTTCTCATCGGTGAGCATGCAAGCCTGGTGTCACTCAGCGTGATTGCGGGTCTACTCGCTTTGACCACGTGGCTCATTAGGGAGAGAACCGCTATCGCATCAGTACTAGAGCGAAAGGATTGACGAAAGTGCTAGAACCATACCTACAAGTTGAAGGTGTTTCACTTAAGCTGAAAAACACAGTCATATTGAGGGAGGTGTCATTTGAAGCTTTCCCGGGTGAAGCCATAGGGATTATCGGGCGCAATGGGTCTGGGAAAAGCACGCTGTTCAAGTGCATCGCTGGCCTGCTCATACCACAGCACGGGGAGATCACAGTAGGGAAAACTGCCATCGTGCGCGAGAAGCGATTCCCGCCTAGCTTCGGGGCATTGATTGAGAAGCCTGGCTTTATTGGCTCATTGTCCGCGTTTGAGAACCTTAAGCTTCTAGCTTCGATCCAAGGGAAAACAAGCGAGTCAGAAATCATGGAATCGCTGCGTAATGTGGGTCTAGAGCATGCTGCACGTAAGGCGGTCTACAAATTTTCTACCGGCATGAGACAACGCTTAGGTATAGCGCAAGCGATTATGGAAAGACCCAGGCTTTTGCTCCTAGACGAGGCCTCAAGCGGCCTTGATGACGGCGGCTTTGCGATGTTGCACAATATTGTCCTCACACTCAAGGCGCATGGCGTGACCATTCTCTTGACGAGTCATATTAAGGAAGATATCTTAACTCTAAGTGACCATGTCTACAAGATGGAAAACGGAGTACTAAGTGCTATGAAAGGCGGGGTTTGAGTTGTCTCGTTTGAAAGGGCTTTGCTTAATTATGTTAGTAGTGGCAGGGCTAGTTCTGCCCAGTTCTTCCGTAAGGGCTACCGTGGACGTGACCACAGGTTTTGCTAGCGAGAGACGCACCACATTGATCAGCCTGTTTCACGAAGACGTGTCGCCGATGCCAGTGTTAGTGGCCGAGCTGGCACAGAATGTTGACGCGATTGACAATGTATTTCATGAACTCCGCAGTGCTGGCCGCCTGTTGCCTAACTATCCCGTTCTTGTCATTGAAATAAGCGATGATGCATTTCAACGCGTTCTGTCCGGGCCAAAAGCAGATGGCTACGCCTTGTTGTCTCTCGCCAGTGATTACCGGCTAGATTGGGACCCACATGACGTGCTCTCCGCAGAAGCTATCGTCCTTGGACCAGTTTACCGCATTGAGCTATCGCTCTGGCCGGTCACTGTCAATGAGCTCTTGACCTTAGTGCATCTCTTGCCGGAGCTTAGCGCAAGTGTGCCCCAAAGGACACTCCTGGCTACGGATATTAGACGGTACAGCGACAAATTTGCTAGCGAGATAGCCCTCATTAACCAAGGATGGTCAACCAGTGACCTTCTCTGGTCGCCGGATGGCAACTTCCTTCTATTGGCGCACTGGCATAACCAGAGATATAGCTACCAGGTCTTGAACCTTTCTACCGCAGAGCGTATGACTCTTGACCAGCTCGATTATTACATCCTGCCACCGACTTTTTCTCCCGATTCTCGACACGTCGTTTACTCTTCGCAGACGGAGTTGCGCATTGTCGACATCCGCGCGCAGAGCACAGCGAGGTTTTCGCTTGGCGAAATACTACAGGGTGATCAGCAGAGTGTTACTAGGGTTCAATTCGCCGCCAACAAAACAGGCGACATGTTGTTCTTCTCCTTGTTCGGTTGGGGGATGCCTACACCGGCGACCTTTCTTTGGCGCAGTGCTGTTCCGGGTCAAGTTGAGACGGTCAGAGGTTTAGGGTTTACGGAGAAGCCAAATCTACCTGGAGAAACCTGGAGCGACTTCAGGCAGCGGTGGCATGCCGTACTAAATAGAAGGCCTACCTTTGCGGCTGAACTCAAGGGGGAGGTGGCTCCCTCCGAAGATGTCGAGTTGGCCGCTCAGAAAGAACGACTTCGCGCCACATACGGTGCATTTTTCAGCCGGGTTGTTAACCATCCGCAAAATAGCCATCTGGCCATATTAGTTGAACATGAGAATAGGCTTGAAGCACGGGTGCTATCATTACCGTCCCTGGTAGAGCTCGATATGCGTCTGCTTGCTGTTGCGGTGCCACCGACCGCACCCTCATACAGCTACAGGACAGCTATGCCCGCAAGGCTCCCATTGCTTGTTGGCGCTGCCATGGT
>JGI24121J20154_1000232_pt1 | contig 16021 bp, 11 predicted proteins | sample Subbio2Aug_QV12A_FD_20154 | JGI IMG/M metagenome (IMG submission 20154)
TTAATTATTTACATTTTTACTTTACTTCTTATGATTATGGGATTTTTTGCTTACTTTGAAATTCCAAAACAAGAAAATCCTAATACAACTCTTCCAGCCGCTCTTATTACAACCATTTATCCTGGAGCAACATCAACGCAAGTTGAGAATCTTGTGACTGTCCCACTTGAAAGAGCATTGTCATCACTTCAAAAAGTGGATGTGATGAATTCCTATTCTTATAACTCTGCTAGTGTTATCGTGGTTGTGTTTGAAATTGATGCGGATCCTGTTGAATCCATCGCAACCCTTAAGGATTTGGTGGCAAAGACACAATCATCACTGCCTGAGTTGGCATATGAATCAACTATCAATGATGATTTAGTTTCTACACCATCATTTATTTTGTCGTTCTCATCCTCCTCATTAGATGCCAGTGAGTTGTTAAGTTATGTTCAAATTGCTTCCAATCAAATATCAAGAGTTCAAGGAGTTTCATCATTGGTTGTCGATGGTGAAGAAACCTTTGAGGTACAAGTTTTGGTTGATGTGGATGCTTTGAATGTGTATCAAGTGTCTATAGAAACCATTGTACAGCTCATGCAAGCCCAAAACTTGACCATTCCTTCTGGATCAGTCGTCATTGATGGCGTATCCATTAATGTTCAAACACCTTCCTCTTTTGAATCAGTACAAGACATTGAAAACATGATTATCAAAGGATCGTCCAGTGGAGTAGGGTTTGTACGTTTGTCTGATGTGGCAACCATTAAAGTTGTTTCACAATCCAATGTAGGTTTCACTCGTGATGGTCAACAAACCATTCTTTTAACAGGTTATTTTAATCAAAACGTGAATGCGGTAAACATTGGTTTTGAAGTAAGCGAAGTTTTGGATGAACTTCGTGTATCTTTTCCTTCTTCCTTAAATGTGGAAGAAGTGGTGTTCTCACCTAAAGACATTGATTCATCCATCAACAATTTCATTGGATCACTCCTTCAAAGCATAGGACTCATTATTTTGATTGTCATGATCTTTGTTAAGTTAAGAAACGCACTCATTATCTCACTGATTCTACCGCTTTCTATTTTACTGACCTTCATCGTTATGAATACATTAAGACTTGAGTTCCACTTTATTTCTATTGCGGCACTCATCATATCATTAGGGATTCTTGTGGATAATGGAATTGTGATTGCGGAAGCAATTCAATATCGACTGAATGAAGACATGAGTAAAGAGGATGCGATTATGATGGCGGTGAAAGAAACATCAATCCCGATGTTAACATCCACTTTAACCACCATGGTAGCCTTTGGGATGTTCTTCTTTGTTCCAGGTGTTATTGGTAAAACAGTGGCTACAATACCAACGATTGTGATTTCGACCTTAACAGGCTCATATTTTGTTGCAATGGTGGTCATTCCCATCTTTGCTTATCATTTCTTTAAGAAAGAGTCAGCTCAAAAAATCGAAAAAAACACTACAAGCAAACCTTTCAGATTCTTTCAATCAGCTTTATCGTATGGTTTAAAGAAACCTAAAGCAGTGATTGCGCTTTCCTTTGTCACATTGATTATCTCTGGGCTTTTGTTTACGCAGCTTAACATCTCGTTTTTCCCTTATTCCAATAAACCTACATTTCACATTGATATTGAATCAGAGCAGTTTAATTTAGAATCAACTAAAGCCATTCATGATCAAGTGCTAGCAATTCTAAATGAATATGATGAAATAAAACATGTCACGTCTGCTTATGGTCAAGGATTACCGAAGTTTTTCATCACTGCTCCAGTGCTTGGTGAAAATGAAACTAATGCTCAAGTGTTAGTGAATGTTAATTTAGAGGATAGTCCTTATGAAAGCAATGAAGCACTAGGACGTGTTCTTCAAGAACGCTTTAATACAAGTATTGTGGGTGCTGATGTACAAGTGCGTTATTTGGAGTATGCATTACCTGTGGAAGCAAAGGTTGCGGTAGCATTAAGAGGTGAAGATTTAGATGCGTTGCTTGTTGCCTCAGATGTGGTCCAAGAGGCCTTAAAATCCATCAATGGAACAACTAACATTCGTGACACTCATGTCTCAAGTGAACCTCAATATGTCGTGAACATTGATGCAGATTACTTATCTACCTCAGGATTACTAAAATTTGATGTAGTTAAAACGATCAACACAGCCTTAATGGGAACATCCCCAACTCAACTTACCATCGATACACTGCAATTACCAATCTCAATCAAAGCGGATATTGCTTCATTGGATGATTTGCTTAGTCTAACTATTCAATCATCCGCAACCGGATCCATCATGCAATTAAGACAAGTTGCGGATTTGGGTATTGATTTTGTGAATCCTAGCATCTTTAGACAAAATGGTTTAAGAACCATCACAGTCTTGAGTGATGTTTTGCCAGGAACTGATGCGACAACTGTTGAACTTCAATTGCGTGAACTAATTGATGCTAATCCTGAATTGAATGATGTTGAGATTGTTTATCGTGGTGAGTTGTCAAACATCACAGATTTAATCTCGAACTTAGGTTTGTCTTCTTTAGCAGTGGTTGCACTTATTTACCTTATCTTAGTGTTTCAGTTTAATAACCTAAAGCAACCTCTTATCATCCTGGTTTCTATTCCACTTTCATTATCAGGTGTATTTCTAGGTTTAGTGCTCTTTAGAGTAGATATTCAAGCCATGGCATTGCTTGGGGCTGTCAGTCTGATTGGAATTGTGGTCAACAATGGAATCTTATTGGTTGAAGTCATCAACTCAGCAAGAAGCACAGGATTAAGTCTTGAAGAGGCTATCTTTCAAGCATTAAAAGAGCGATATCGCCCCATTACATTAACGACATTGACAACCATTATTGGTGTTATCCCACTGATTTTATCGGATGATCCACTTACATCTCCAATGGCTTTAGTGCTCTTCTTTGGATTAGCGATGAGTACCATTCTAACAATGGTTGTAATTCCTACACTAGTTTATTTATTTGAACCCAACAAGGCTTAGGCCTTGTTTTTTATGATAGTTTTGAAAGCTTACAATGGATTTGATAGAATAGGGTTATGCAAAACAATTTGTCCTCTTCAATTCAAACCATCACTCAACTCATTTTGAACTTACCATCCCATGCCCAATGGGTATGTTTTACACCAACGTGGTCAATTTCAAAGTGGATTGAAGATGTGGGTGTAACTTCATTTGAGATCGTGTCAGGGGCTCATACTCCAAAATTTGATGAAGCATGTCGTCGCTTCAAAAACAGAGAATGTGAAGGATTGATTGTCTCTTATGAACAAGCGATTCATCCAATCAAGTTGGCGAAAATCATTGAGAGTATCCACAAAGTAGAAGTGCTCATCATTGATCAAAGCTATCGCAATCAACTTGATCGTGTTCATTATTCCATTGAAATGGAAGTTTTTGAGTCGGTATTACCTCAAATTCAAGCACAATCCATTCATTGTATTCAATCCATCACCACATTAAATCAACTTAATGTTACTCATTATGAGATAGCATTACCAGCAAACCTTTTTCAATCAAAAATGAGTTTAAATCACATTCAAGTCAATGAGCATGAAAAAGTCTTGTGGATTGCTCAAGATGTCATACAAGCCAACACAGTTTCTGCGACATTAACCCATTTCAATGTTCCACATGCTTTAGTCCATAAAAAGGTTGAAGAAAGCAGTAAAATTGCCATGCAACAACAGTTTATTGATGATCAAGTGCAACACTGTGTTACCACATGGGATACATCATTACCGTGTGATGTGCAAGGAATTAGTGAAGTTAGATTTACTTACGATCGTATCAGTGATGATATGATTCGTTTTTTCCAACCCTATACGCTCATACAAGCTCAGTGGTGTCAAATTGATTGGTTTAAAGCGCATGATCCTTCAGCCTTCTTAATGCCACTCAATCAGAATATGTTTGATTTTCTTCATCACGTGGAAATGATTGAAGGAGGTTGTTCAATGAGGGAAGCTGAACGTAGTCTTAATATTGATTCTTATGAATTTGAAAAGATCATTAAGTTTTTAAAGGGAAGAAAAATCATTAAGAAACAAGGTTTGAACTATATATTTGACCAAAGAGATAATATTGCTTCACTTCATCAAGCCAGATTAGAAAGTCAAACACTAGAAATGAGTGTTAATAAAATCATGGCTCCAGGAGGTGAAATACAGTTGCCACATGGAATGAGTTTTCCTTTTATTTCTAAAAAAATCATGCCAGTTGGATTTTATGATTTTGCGATTATTCCTGAAGCTTTAAAACATGAAGAAGGACTTATTGCTGTCAATGGATTGACACAAACCTTGTTAAATGAGTGGATGGATAAGCATCAATTGAGTTGTGTTCTTAATGCGAGTGAATCATTTGATGATTTGATAGATTTACCATTCTATAGATTGCATCTTAATAGAATGCAATCCTCTTTTCATGGAAACAATCCATATCACAAGGTATTGTATGCACTAGAATGCATCAAAGGAATCCCATTGCCCCACTTAAAAGATCATCAAAACATGGGTGTTATCATTGAATCTTATGATGATGGATGGTTTGCAAGTGTATTGAGCATAGAACTCAAACAACGTCTTCCTCACATTCAACTTTATCCCATCTGCTTAAATTTCTAAGTCCATCTTTTTACCCATACAATGAATTAAAGCGTGTGAATATAAAATATTCACCTCTTTTCTTATGAGAAATCTACCTTATGAATTGTGTCATAATCGCGATTTTGATACATTCTATTTGAGGTAAGTATATGCATCATGATCCATCCCAATACATTCTTAAGCATTTAGTTCAGTTTGAATCCAAAAATCATAAGCTAGACACATTTCATAGTATGTCATCTTATGTTCAACAACTTCATGTTGATCAATGGATTACAGATCCAAGTTTAACGCTACATTTTTCAAGTAAGAATAAGTCGCATACTTTAAATCTTACCAAAAGCATAAAAGAAGTTCTCTCTCAGTCACATTTACTAGCATTAGTTCCATGGGAAGAAGATGAAATTTGCTTCACTATATCATTCAATGAGCAATCCAATTATTCATCTCATATCAGAATTGTAGGAACACTCATCCCTATATTCTCTTATCAGATTTTGATCCAACCTCTCAATGAATTTGAAAAATTGGAATTATTTCCATGGCAATTACTAGCCATCACGTATTGGGAAGCAACCAACCATGGTCAACATCCGTGGGTATCACTATGGGAGGATTAGAAAATTTTAAGTAAAACGTTTATCCATAATTTCCAACACTTGAAAAAAAGAACAGTCGTGGTATGCTTTAGTTAATCAAATCCCTTGGTTTTCACAAACTCAGAGATGATTGAATTTTATAGAAAAATATTAAATAAAGTGGGTATACACATATCTATACCATATGGAGGGGAAGTAAAAATGGAAGTTTTATTACTACTGCTAGTAATGTTTCTGTTTTCAATCACAGGACTATTCTTACTAGGGTATACATACAGCTTTGTAATGAAGAAACTGTTCCACAGATAAACAACGATTAACGTTGTTTATCTTTTTCGTATATTAAAGTTAGAAAGAAAACTTGAATCTTCTGACTTAAAAGTCATAGAATAAAGGTGAGATGAATGTCACCATAGGGCTTTGACTCTTTGTTTCTCCATTTGCATCATAAATGGAACGACATCTCGATTTGGTCGGAAGAACTGGTGATTCTTCTGACCTTTTATATTAGGCATGAAGACATGGTTGAGGATGAGAAATAAGTGTCTTTTTAGCGACATCACTTTATCAATGATCGCATCATAAAAAATGATTCCATCCTCCTCCATCCTTGTGAATCTACTTAAATCTAATTCGGGCATTTCAGATGACCCTACATCACCCACGAAAATAGAATGAAGGATGGAAAGAGGATTCAACCTGTCGTCAAACATGCCAGAAAGGAGTTGTGCAATGAACGGCACACAAGCGTGTATCGCAATTGATGTATCCAAAGGTATAAGTCATGTTTGTGCATATGTCAGTAAAGACAGCATGGTTCAAAAACCAATTGAAATCCTTCATGATCGGGAAGGGTTCAAAATGTTAGATGACTTATACCATCGCTTGAACACAGGTGAAGGAAGTCCACCCATCTTCATCTATGAAACTACAGGCATCTATCATCGTCCCTTGAAACGCTATCTTAAAGATAAGCAGTATCCTCAGACCGAAGTAAGTCCACTTTTGGCTGCTAAGCATCGAAAGAACAGTGGCATTCGTGTTCCTAAGAGCGATAAGGCGGATCCAAAGTCATTGGCAAGACTTTTCTACGATGTAGAAATGCCCCTGTACTCTAACTCAAATGAAATGTATTACGAACTTCTTCAACTGGACCGCAATTATCAGGCCTTAACGAAGCTGCTGGTTACTTGTAAAGTGCATTTCAAAGAGAAGTTGGACATCCTGTTTCCACGATTTGAAGAACATTTTGGCAATGCATATTTGACCTACTTTCTCAATTTACTTGAAGCCTATCCGCATCCAGAACTCATTCATCGCAAGCGCTGCGATGCCATCAAGCGTCGACTTATAGAGGATGGACTCCAATCAAGCAGAGCACAGCACATCGTTGTGGAATTGAAAGACTACTGTCAAAATTGCATTTCTGGAACTTCAGCAGAGAGTGTGGATACACAGATTCTAAAATGGTTCATTCAGCAGATTCGATTCTACACGAATGAGCGAAATCGCATCATCGAACAGATGACAAGTATAGCTAAAGAGTTACTGCTTTTTGAACAACTTAAGAGTGTACCAGGAATTGGACCATTATTGTCAGTTCGTTTGATTGCGGAACTTGGTGACCTCTCACGGTTTAGAAATGTACGTCAACTTACAGCCTATGCTGGACTAGATCCACTTGTTTATCAATCGGGAAAAAACGATGGAAATCATCTCAGCATCAGTAAAAAGGGCAACCGTTATCTCAGATCACTTCTCTATCAAGTCATATGCATCAGTGCAAACGTTAAAACCGATCACCCCATTAAAGAATACGTTCAAAAGAAAAAGCAGACTCATCCCGTTAAGTCTGCTCGGATTGCCGGATGTGCTAAGCTACTACGCATAATTTATAGCTTATACCACTCAGGCGAAGTCTACACTATCTAATTAAACGATAGCATAAAATCTCGATGGATTAAAGGCTTTTTTCGTAATGAAAGAAATCGAAACTCAATTAGCGAAAAAGAAAAATTCAAATTATCTTGACAGACCTTATCTAATTTTTATGCCTTCTGCTTTAATAGAACTTGATTCCGTGTATAATAGTTGCATGTGCAATTAATGGAGGGCTTATGTTACCAATCAATAAAACCATATCAATGATTGAACGTTATAATTTGGCTTTCAGAGATCATCAGTTTGCTCCTTTTAGGTTAAAAGGATATCAAGCTTCGTTTTTAATCGAGATTTCAAAAAAAGAAAGTTATCCGATGGAAGCACTTATTGAAGCCATGCATGTTGATAAAAGTACCATTACTCGTGGTATTCAAGCATGTGTTGATCTAGGATATGTCAACGTTAGTTCGAGTGAGCATGATCGACGCTTCAAAGTACTCACACTTACAGAACTTGGACATGAGGTGAAGCAAAAGTGTGTCGCAATTCTTAAGAAGCAACGACAATATTTGATGCAAGATTTTGATGAAGAAAGCGAACAACAACTCCTTCATTATTTAAATCAACTGTATACTCGAGCAAAGGAATTATCATTGAATGAAAAAGATATTTAACTATTTAAAGCCATATCAAAAAAGTTTAAGTCTTGGGATATTCATTAAAGCTGTTGCTGGTATCTTGGATTTAATGTTGCCTTTTTTGCTTGCAATGATCATTGATGACATTATTCCAACAAGATCCATTGCTTTGGTTATCTTGTTTGGAGGACTGATGCTTGTGGCAGCTATTCTTTCATTAACCATGAATGTCGTTGCCAATCGAATTTCAGCTAAGGTCAGTACGGATGCCATCTTGGATTTAAGAAAAGATGGTTATCGTAAAATCATGAGTTTGCATGCCAAGAAAGTGGATGAGGTGGGATTACCTTCTTTAGTCTCTCGTATGACAACTGATACCTACCACGTATATCGTTTCTTTAATGTGATGCAACGCATGGGGATACGTGCACCTATTTTGCTTATTGGAGCGATTATGCTCATGGTCATCATTGATTTTCAATTATCTCTCATCATGCTAGTATTATTACCCTTACTTTTTGGTGTAGTGAGTTTCATTACAATTAAAGGGATTCCATATTTTGATCAACTACAACGCTCATTGGATGAACTCATCAAAGTAGTAAGAGAGAACTTAACAGGAATACGTATCATAAAAGCTTTTAATCAACAAGACAAAGAAATTGAGCGTTTTACACTCATTAACCAATTAACATCAGCAAAAGAACAGAAAGCTAACATCATTGTAGGTTTACTCAACCCAACTATGGCGTTATTGCTTAACAGTGGACTCATTATCATTCTTTGGGTGGGTGCGAATAATGTCTTGAATAAAACGTCTCAAGTAGGATCAATCATTGCGTATATATCTTACTTTACGCTAATTTTGAATGCATTTTATGCTCTTAATCGAATCTTTCTTTTGACTTCAAAAGCAACTGCCAGCGCGAATCGATTAACTGAACTTCTAGAAAGTGATGTGACATTAAGACAAGTTGAGAAGAAGATTGAACCAAACTCCTCAGCTGTATTGTCATTTAATCACGTTACGTTTGGTTATTATGATCATGAGCCAACCTTACAAGATATTCACTTTGATCTCAATCCTCATGAAACTCTTGCGATTATTGGTGCAACAGGAAGTGGAAAATCAACCTTAGCACAATTGTGTTTACGTTTGTATGATCCACAAGAAGGAACCATTTCATTGTTGGGTCAAGATATCCAAAGCATGCCTTTGGATGAACTGAGACGTTCTTTTGCGGTCGTTTTCCAAAACGACACTTTGTTTTCCTTTACGATTGCTCAAAACATTCAATTAGGTGAAATGATCCCAATGGAATCCATTGAAGCATCTCTATACATGGCTCAAGCTGATTTTGTGAATCAACTGCCTCAGCAATTAGAAACTCAAGTTCAACGCTCTGGTTCCAACTTTTCTGGAGGTCAAAAACAACGATTAGTGCTTTCTCGAGCATTTGCGAAAGAAGCTAAGGTTCTTATCTTAGATGATGCTTCCAGTGCATTGGATTATGTAACTGAGTCTTTGATTTTTCAAAACCTTAAATCTAAGAAGCCACTTAGCACCATTTTAATCACACAGCGTGTGTCTTTAGCTCTCGCAGCTGACAAAGTCATGATGTTGGATGCTGGAAAGATGGTGGGCTATGGTACTCACAGTGAACTCATGAAAACATGTATTCCATATCAACAGCTTGTTAGTATTCAGTTAGGAGGAGAAGTGTATGAGTAGAATGGGTGGTCCTATTTCAGCAGCCATTGATAAACCAAAAGACGCTTCTAAGACCTTGCGTCGATTGATTTCATTCATGAGTCATGTGAAAGGGTGGTTGCTACTAGCACTTGCCTTATCACTTATTTCATCATTGGCTCAATTGGTTGGACCATATTTGATTGGTTTAATCTTTGATATTCTTGATTCTTCTTCTACAACTAAACTTGCGGAAGTGGCTCAGATACTGATTTGGCTCATTGGCTTTTATGTGTTAAGTGTGTTCTTACAATATTCATTATCGATTCTAATGATTATGATTGCTCAAAAGGTCATTGTAAGAATGAGAGCAGCTGTGTTTGAAAAGTTTACGACACTTTCAATATCCTATTTTGATCGATATCAGATTGGCGACATGTTATCACGGATATCATATGATATCGATACCATCAATACTTCATTGTCTGCTGATGTGGTTGTGCTTTTTTCATCCTTTGTGACTGTCATTAGTGCATTTGTGATTATGGCAGGAATTTCGCTACCTTTACTGAGTGTTTTCATCATTACCTTACCTCTCTCAATCTTCACAACTCGTAAACTCGCCCGTTTAACTCGTCCTTTGTTTAGGAAACGTAGTGCAAAGTTAGGTGATATGAATGGTTACATTGAGGAAACCATCAGTGGATTAAAAACAATCAAAGCCTATGCTGTAGAGCCAAACTTTATCCAAGGTTTTGATGAGAAAAACTACGAGGCTTCCATGGCTTATTATGAAGCAGACTATTGGGGAAGCATTTCTGGTCCTGCCATCAACTTCATTAACAACATTTCTTTAACCCTCATTTCTTTAGTAGGATCGCTTCTATACTTGTTTCAAATCATTAGTATTGGTAATATTTCATCTTTCATTCTCTATTCAAGACGATTCTCAGCTCCAATCACTGAAGCCAGCAACATGGTTGCAGAGCTTCAGTCCACACTAGCTGCAGCTGAGAGAGTATTCAAAGTGTTAGATGAAGAAGGAGAAGTTGAAACAGGAACTGCACAACTTCCAACACAGCTTAAAGGAGAAGTTGTGTTTGATCATGTTCACTTTGAATACATCGCCAATCAGCCTATTATTAAGGATGTCTCTCTCGCTATTCCTGCAAAAAGCATGGTGGCCATTGTTGGCCCAACAGGTGGAGGGAAGACAACGCTTGTGAGTCTGCTCATGCGTTTTTATGATCCAAAATCTGGAGAAATTCGTTTGGATGGAATACCCCTTTCTTCATGTACACGCTCAAGTGTGAGAGAAGCCTTTGCGATGGTTCTACAAGACAGTTGGCTGTTTGAAGGAACGATCAAAGAGAATTTAACATATGGATCAACTCATGTCAGTGATGAGCGACTTTGGGAAGTCATTGAAAAAGTGTCCCTAACTCATTTTGTGAAGTCATCCCAAGATGGATTGAATACGATGATCTATGATGATGGATCTAACTTATCCAAAGGTCAAAAGCAATTGATTACGATTGCTCGTGCAATGTTGCTTGATCGTCCATTGGTTATACTTGATGAAGCAACATCCAATGTCGATACCATGACTGAAAAAATGATTGCTTCAGCGTTAAAAGAGTTAACCTCCAATAAAACATGCTTTATTATTGCTCACCGATTAAGTACAATAGTATCCAGTGATATGATTGTAGTTGTAGAACAAGGTGAAGTGGTTGAAGTGGGAACACATCAACAACTCATGAACCAAGGCCAAGCGTACCATCGATTGTATAACGCACAGTTCAATGAAGGAATCTAGTTATGACCATAATTCTGTTTAAGCAGTTGATTATCATGTTTGCCATGCTTGCGTTAGGAGTATGGATGAAACGTAGTAAAATGATGAGTGAGACAACATTTAAGGAATTAGGTGTATTCTTACTTTACGTGATATCACCGATTGTAGTGTTTCGTGGGTACTTGGTTGCTCCAACGCAAGTGAATACCATGCGTTTGCTTGTATCTTTTGGGGCGTCTTTTGTTTTGTTATTGATGATAATTGGTATCGCAACTTTGATTTATCGCAAAGACGGATTAAGTATTTTCGCAAGTATATTCACCAATGCTGGGTTCATGGGCATTCCACTTGTGGTGGCTTTGTTTTCTCAAGAAGCTGTCTTTGTGTTGAGTCCATTTCTTTCTTGGCTGTTTGTCATCCAATGGACGTTAGGGATTGTAGTTGTCACCAAAGATCCTCGATCAATGTCGTTTAAGAAAGTGATATTGAACCCAGTTATCATTGCAACCATTGTGGGTGTCATCGTTTATTTCCTGCATATTCCTATTCCTGAAGTGTTGGATGAATTTTTAAGTCGTATTGGAGTAATGTTGATGCCAGTTGCGATGATTGTCTTAGGAAGTTCCTTTGCACATTTGTCATTTAAGAATGTTTTTCTTGATGCACGTGTCTGGCTTATGGTGTTAGTACGCCTTTTTGTGTTACCATTGTTTGTAGTGGTAGCATTAAGTGTGATTGCGAAAGATTTTGAGTTAGTTGCATACACTTTGCTTGTCGCCATGTCTGCACCTATTGGTGCTAATGTGGCTATATTAGCTCAACAATATAATAAAGATACAACGTTAGCAGCCTCACAAATTATGTTAACCACCTTGTTTTCGATCATCAGTATGCCACTGATGGTGTTTATAGCTAACATGCTATGGAGGAACCTATGACATACCCAATTGTTTTCTTTGATGTCGATGGCACTTTGCTTAACAGTGAGAAAAAAGTGACTCCCTTGACTCGTTTTACGTTGGAGTTACTCAAAGAACAAGGAATTAAGTTATGTATCGCAACAGGACGTCCAATTAAATCTGCCCGACTTGCCATGAAACTTCATGGACTCGATCATTTAATGTCAGGTTATGTTTGCAACAATGGGATTGATACTTTAAATCTCACTAATTTGCATCATCATAGCCATCATGAATTAAAGAAAAAAGATGCATTAACCATCCTAAATCATGTGAAAGAACTCAATCTTAATGCCATGATTTATGGAAGTGATCACTTGTATGCATTTAGAATGGATGATACAGTTGATCGTATTTCAAATCAAAATGATTTAGCTCCAATCATTACCGATCTTTATGAGTTTGATTTTGAATCCACTCCAAAAGTATTGTTTATCGTTGATGAAGTGACTTCTCCACTCATCCATGAGTTTATGCGTGAGCATCCACTTCCTGGTTATCAATGGTTCATTTCTCAAAGTGATTTGTTTGAATTTGTAAGTGAACATGCTGGAAAAGGTAAAGGTGTGCTCAATCTTGCTAAGGAGTTTGGGTATGAATCGCATCAAGTATTGGCTTATGGGGATGCAGAAAATGATCATGAAATGATTTCTATGGTTGGACATGGTGTTGCCATGGGTAATGGAGATGATGTTTTAAAGAGCATCGCACAAGAGGTTTGTGGAACTAATGATGAAGATGGAGTGGCATATTCTCTTATTCATCATTATCATTTATCTGTATAAAAACGGTGTAGAGTTGCTCTACACCGTTTCTTTTAGAAATGTTTCTATTGCTTTTTTGAGTTCAAGTGGTGAGGTTTGAGGACCAAATCTTAACACTTTAGTTTGATCTTTATTAACTAAGAATTTGGTGAAGTTCCATTCAATGTCTTTGCTTAGCTTGTTCTTTAATCCATACAATCCTTCAGCTTTGCCTTTTTCTTTTAGGAAAACAAAAAGAGGATGAGTATGCTCTCCATTAACTTCAATTTTCTCATACGTCGTGAAGGTAGTGTTGTATTTCAGTTGGCAAATGGCTGACGCTTCTTGTGCCGTTTCAAGGGATTGCTTAAAAGTGTTGGAAGGGAAGTCTAAAACTTCTAGACCTTGATCATGATAGGTTTCATGCAAGGATTGAATGGATGCAAATTGTGGAGCTAAGCCACATCCTGTTGCGGAATTAAAGATTAAGCAGACTTTACCTTTAAAATCTTCAAAATCATATACTTTAGAATCAATGGATGAAAATGTGATTGACATAGTTTATCTCCTTAACTAAATTATACATCAAGTATTTTGAGATGTGCATGATAATGCAACAAAGATAGCAGAAAGCCAGGATAAACGATTTACCCCTTGTTATGCAAAAAAACAATTAGATTAATCGTTTAACTATTGCATAATTCAATTATTTTGAGTATTATTATAGAGGACATCCTTGCAACGATTCCCCCCCCACCCACGTTCAAGGAGTCCTTTTTTTTGTGTTTAAAAGTACTATCCGTTTTATCTTTGTCAGGATTTTGATATACTACGCTCATGAATACACAACTCATTTACTTAAAAACTGAACACATTAGTGAAACTGAACTTCAAAAAGCGGTTAAGATACTACAAGAAGATCAGTGTGTGGCGATTCCTACCGAAACGGTATATGGATTAGCTGCAAGTGCTTTGTCTGAATCTGCAATCAAGCGCATTTTTGAAGCGAAAGGAAGACCTTCTGATAATCCTCTTATTGTTCATGTGAGTAATATGGACATGTTGAAACGATGCATTCAACAAGATCTTTCCAATAGAATCACAGCAATCATCAATGCTTTCTGGCCAGGGCCATTAACACTTGTGTTTAAGAAAAGCACATTGATTCCAGATGTGGTTAGTGCTCATCTGGATACAGTTGGTATACGATGGCCTGCTCATCCTATAGCACTAGCACTCATTGAGGCTTCAGGCTTTCCGTTAGCTGCCCCTAGTGCTAATGTGTCAGGTCGACCTTCTCCTACTAAAGCAGAGCATGTGCTTCATGATTTAAATGGTAAGATTGCGGGCATCATTATGGCTGAGCAAAGTGTTGTGGGTGTAGAATCCACGGTGTTGGATGTATCCTGTGAGGATTTTAAAGTTTTAAGAAAAGGGGGAGTATCCCTAGAAAGCTTGCGAAGCATAGATCCTTTGATTTCTTATGATGATGCTTTGGCTCATCCAGAATTGACTCCGAAGTCTCCTGGGCAGAAATATAAGCACTATGCTCCAAGCAAACCTATGCTTGCGTTGTCAGGCAACATTGAGTCACTTGTACATCATTTACAAACAATGGATTTATCACAGACTCTTCTAATCAGTGTTGATGAAATACTCGACCAGTTAAATACTCCTTATCAATTGACACTTGGATCGTATGACAATCATGAAGTAGCCATGAATCGATTATTTGATTGCTTGAGAGCTAGTGAGTCACTGCCTGTCGATGCAATTGTCATTACTGGTTTTGAAGATGTTGGGTTAGGAGCAACATTGAATGATCGAATTGGAAAAGCTTCAAGTCAGAAGTTAACCATAATTTAATCAAAAAAATTGTGGTAAAACGCTTTACATTTAAAAATACCTTTGATATTATTTACACGGATATTCCATGACACAATTCCCCCCCACCCACGTTCATGGATATCCTTTTTTTATTGCTCAAGCAAGCACTTTCATTGAAAGGTGCTTGTTTTTTTTCATATACTTGTGTTGATGAAGAACTGGAGGATCTCATATGAAAGAATCTTTATCGATTGTTGTATCTGGAGAAGCGGGTCAAGGACTAGCAACAATCGAAGAGTTTTTAGTTGAAGCTTTATCCAAAGAATACTATGTCTTTACTTCTAAGGAAGTGATGAGTCGTGTTCGTGGTGGAAATAATACCTTTGAATTAAGAGTATCAACCTCGCCAATATACTCTTTAAGAAAAACAATCGACTATTTGTTTTTACTTAACAACAATTCATTCTATCGTTTACCTAGACGTTTAATACCAAGCACTGTGGTGTTTGGTGAAACCAATTTTGTGAGTGAAGAAGACAAAGAAGCTCATAATCTTAATTATGAAGTATTAGAATTAACTAAACTGGCTAAAGAAGCTGGTAATCGCTTATTTGCAAATACTATTTTGTTTGGATACATCTCTGGAATGCTTGAGTTGAACATGCAAGTTGCAGAACATTTAATCACAAAACGTTTCATTCATCGAGGTGAAGCCATCGTGGCTGATAACATTTCAGCATTCAAAAAGGGATACGATTTAGGAAAAGCATACGATGCACCAATTCGTATGAAAAAACCTGTGAGTGTACCTCCATTTAAAGTCTTGGATGGAAACAATGCATTAGGGATTGGTTTACTTGGAGGTGGGATTAACTACTTATCCTCTTATCCAATGTCTCCTGGAACTTCAGTTATGATGTATTTATCCAATAAAGCAGATGAATTTGGAGTGCTTGTTGAACAAGCAGAAGATGAAATTGCTGCCCTTAACATGGCCTTAGGTGCTTCTTATGCAGGTGCTCGTGCGATGGTCACCACTTCTGGTGGTGGATTCGCATTGATGGGTGAAGCCGTTTCTCTGGCTGGAATCATTGAAACACCAGCGGTCATTCATGTCGCTCAACGCCCTGGTCCAGCAACAGGTCTTCCTACACGTACCGAACAAGGTGACTTAAACCTTGTGGTGTATGCAGGACATGGAGAATTTCCACGTATTGTCTTAGCCCCAGGAAAACTTGAAGATGGTGTTCTCCTTGCACAGAAAGCG
>JGI24121J20154_1000240_pt1 | contig 15312 bp, 14 predicted proteins | sample Subbio2Aug_QV12A_FD_20154 | JGI IMG/M metagenome (IMG submission 20154)
AGCCGCATCACCAATCCGCAGTATCCTATCCCCCGGCTGCAGCCCCGCCTGTGCCGCAGGCCACCCTTCATTTACAGATCCTAAAACAGGCTGATTTGAGGGCACACCCACGAACATAAAGATCGACGCGAAAATAAGGGCAGCCAAGAGAAAGTTCATGAAGGAACCGCCGGCGACAAAAATCATGCGCTGCAAGACTGTCTTTTTGTCGTAACGGCGTGTTTCAGGTATGGCTGCGCCTACCGCACTCGCTTCCTCGCCTGCTACGCGCAGAAAACCCCCTACGGGCAGTACGCGAAGTGAGTACTTGGTTTCCCCGCGTTGCACGGATATGAGGGCCGGCCCCATGCCGAGCGCAAACTCCTGTACGTACATGTTCGCAGCCTTAGCCGCCAAGAAGTGGCCAAGCTCATGGAAGAACACCAGCACCCCGATAATTACGACAGCAAGGAGAATCACCAACTAGCACACCGCTTTCTGTCTAATAATCGCTTGAGCTCGACTGCGCGCCCATGTGTCGACGGCCATGACATCTAGAATACTCGCCGGGGGCAAGGGCAGGTCGGCGGACAAAACTTCTTCCACGATTGCCTCTATGGCCAGAAAAGGCAGCCGTCCCTCTAGGAAGGCCAAAACTGCCAGCTCATTGCCGGCGTTAAGAGCAATGGGGTACGATCCTCCCGCCTTGCCTGCCTCTATCGCTAATCCCAGACAGCGAAAAGTTTCTAGGTCGGGAGGAAGGAAGGACCATGTGGCGCCATGCCAGTTGTTCACTACGTACTCCCCAGGCCACCTTTCCGGATACGATAGGGCAAGTTGAATGGGAATGCGCATATCAGGGCGACTGCACTGAGCTAACTGAGAACCGTCAAAGTACTCCACTAGCGAGTGCACTATACTTTCCGGGTGCACCAAGGTCTCAATGCGCTCATACGGCATACCAAACAAGTGATGCGCCTCAATAATCTCTAAGCCCTTGTTCATCAGCGTAGCCGAGTCTACGGTAATCTTTCGACCCATGCGCCAAGTGGGGTGTTTCAGCGCGTCATCTGCAGTAATCGCAGCAAGTTCGGAGCGCGACTTGCCAAGAAATGGTCCCCCAGAGGCTGTGAGAATAAGCCTCTTCACATCGGCCACCTGCCACCCCCGGAGCGCTTGCCAAATGGCAGAGTGCTCGCTGTCTACAGGGATGAGCTCCCCTCCGCTTCTCGTCACCGCCTCCATCAGCAAACGTCCGGACGCCACCAGAGCTTCCTTGTTGGCCAGTGCGAGACGGACCGCATCACCAATCCGCAGTATCCTATCCCCCGGCTGCAGCCCCGCCTGTGCCGCAGGCCACCCTTCATTTACAGATCCTAAAACAGGCTGATTTGAGGGGACACCCACGAACATAAAGATCGAGGCGAAAATAAGGGCAGCCAAGAGAAAGTTCATGAAGGAACCGCCGGCGACAAAAATCATGCGCTGCAACACCGTCTTCTTGTCGTAACGGCGTGTTTCAGGTATGGCTGCGCCTACCGCACTCGCTTCCTCGCCTGCTACGCGCAGAAAACCCCCTACGGGCAATACGCGAAGTGAGTACTTGGTTTCCCCGCGTTGCACAGATATGAGGGCCGGCCCCATGCCAAGCGCAAACTCCTGTACGTACATGTTCGCCGCCTTAGCCGCCAAGAAGTGGCCAAGCTCATGGAAGAACACTAGCACCCCGATAATTACGACAGCAAGGAGAATCACCAACTAGCACACCGCTTTCTGTCTAATAATCGCTTGAGCTCGACTGCGCGCCCATGTGTCGANGGCCANGACATCTAGAATACTCGCCGGGGGCAAGGGCAGGTCGGCGGACAAAACTTCTTCCACGATTGCCTCTATGGCCAGAAAAGGCAGCCGTCCCTCTAGGAAGGCCAAAACTGCCAGCTCATTGCCGGCGTTAAGAGCAATGGGGTACGATCCTCCCGCCTTGCCTGCCTCTATCGCTAATCCCAGACAGCGAAAAGTTTCTAGGTCGGGAGGAAGGAAGGACCATGTGGCGCCATGCCAGTTGTTCACTACGTACTCCCCAGGCCACCTTTCCGGATACGATAGGGCAAGTTGAATGGGAATGCGCATATCAGGGCGACTGCACTGAGCTAACTGAGAACCGTCAAAGTACTCCACTAGCGAGTGCACTATACTTTCCGGGTGCACCAAGGTCTCAATGCGCTCATACGGCATACCAAACAAGTGATGCGCCTCAATAATCTCTAAGCCCTTGTTCATCAGCGTAGCCGAGTCTACGGTAATCTTTCGACCCATGCGCCAAGTGGGGTGTTTCAGCGCGTCATCTGCAGTAATCGCAGCAAGTTCGGAGCGCGACTTGCCAAGAAATGGTCCCCCAGAGGCTGTGAGAATAAGCCTCTTCACATCGGCCACCTGCCACCCCCGGAGCGCTTGCCAAATGGCAGAGTGCTCGCTGTCTACAGGGATGAGCTCCCCTCCGCTTCTCGTCACCGCCTCCATCAGCAAACGTCCGGACGCCACCAGAGCTTCCTTGTTGGCCAGTGCGAGACGGACGCCCTTCTCTGCTGCCGCAAACACTGCAGGGAGTCCTGCCATGCCACTTGTCGCGGCTACCACCACGTCCGCCGGGGCTGCGCGCACGAGGTCTACGGCGGCCGACTCGCCGGCAAAAACCGTCAGCCTAGGATACGCCAAACGAAGGGCTGTCGCTTTCTCTGTGTCGCGTATGGCCACAAAAGCCGGACGAAACTCCTCCACTTGTGCCATTAATAGCTCTATATTGCTGCCAGCCCCGAGGCCGACCACCTGCAGTCTATGTGGATTACGCCGTATAACGTCAAGACAGCCTGTGCCTATCGACCCCGTAGCGCCAAGGACTACTACTTGCTTGGCCTTTGTCATAGCGTTATCGCCATCCACACCCAATACACGGCGGTAGCAGCGAACATCAAGGAGTCAAACCTGTCAAGCACGCCGCCATGACCGGGAAGCAAGGTGCCAGAGTCTTTCACGCCCACATAGCGCTTTAGCGCCGATTCCGCTAAGTCGCCTAGTTGGCCCACAAAACCGACCAGTATACCCATCATTATGGCGCCTAACAGAGTGAGACGCAAGTAGCTGTGCATTAACACGAAAACTAAGACGCTGCCGAGTAGACCCCCCACCGCCCCTTCAACGCTCTTCTTGGGCGAGACATCTCGCCAAGGACGCACTCGGCCGAAGCGCACCCCGATTAGATAGGCAAAGGAGTCATAGGCCCAGACGCCGACGACAGCCGCAATGGCCCACAGNGCGCCNGCCTCCGNGCGNAGGAAGAGCAAGTTCCCAAAGAGAATGGTAGGGTAAAGTGCGGCAAGCAAACTTGCNCCTACCTCGGCNAGACTAAAGCCGGGGAACGTAAGNANCTGNCGCGCCAAGAGCACNGAGCACAGCGCGACAACCAGCTGTAACGCTAATTGAACTGCACCTATATGCGCCGCCCACAAATACAGTATGGGAAACCAATAGACTAAAGAACTAGTGGTAATGTTCTTCGCCCGCAGGAGATTCTGCATCTCCATCACCGCTAGTACAGCCAGTACCATCGTTAGGAGCGTCATGGGTAGAGCTCCCTCATAGATTGCCACAAGGATTATAGGAAGACCGACTAGTCCGGTAAGAATCCGCGTAAGCACAAGCGCCCCCCTATCGCTATAGTCCTCCCCGCCTGATGCTGCGACCTTGATACTCCAAAATGACTTCCCCAAGATCGCTGCCATCAAAGTCAGGCCATAGCTTCTCCACGAAAAACAACTCGGTGTATGCTAACTGCCAAAGGAGGAAGTTGCTGATGCGCTTCTCCCCGCCGGGGCGGATAAGCAGGTCTGGGTCGGGCAGACCATCTGTATACAGGCAAGCCGAGAAGTCTGCCTCTGTGCCCGTACGTGCGTGTCGCTCTGCGAACAAACGCGCCGCTCGCATAATCTCCGCCCGGGCACCGTAGTTAAGGGCGAGGTTTACGGTAAGCCCCGACGCTGTGCGCGTCGCAGCTACCGCCTCCTCCACAGCTTGGCGCGTCCCAAGCGGCAAGGCTTTAATGTCGCCTAGTATTTTTATGCGCACGTTTGCTTCCTGAAGCGCAGGGCGTTCCTTGCGCCAGAACTCACCCGGCAAACTCATAATGAACTCCACTTCACCTGGCGGACGCTTCCAATTCTCAGTTGAGAAAGCATATAACGTAAGANACTTGATGCCGAGCCGAGCCGCTTCTTGTATAACCTTGCGAGCGCTCTCTAANCCTGCGCGGTGACCGGCTGAGCGCGGTAGGCCGCGGCGCTCAGCCCAACGGCCGTTGCCGTCCATTATAATGGCGACATGTGTCGGGCTCATCGTCATCCTCCTGTAGCATGATCCCCCCGTCTCTGGGGGGAGTGCCTTACACCTCCGTTATTTCGGCCTCTTTGGCCAGCAGAACTTCATCGGTCTCTTTGACGTACCTATCGGTGAGCTTCTGCACTTCCTCCTGACCCTTCTTGGCTTGGTCTTCGGAGATATCGCCATCTTTCTCGAGCTTCTTTACCAGTTCATTGGCATCCCTGCGCAGATTGCGCACAGCGACCTTAGCCTCTTCCGCCTTTTTCCTGGCCACCTTCACCAGCTCGTTACGCCGTTCGGTAGTAAGCGGTGGGATAACCAAACGAATCAAGGTGCCGTCGCTGTTGGGCGTGAGACCCAAATCTGATTTTTGAATAGCCTTCTCAATCGGCTTGAGCATGGCTTTGTCCCAAGGCTGGATGACCAGCGTNCGTGCGTCAGGCACGTTGACACTGGCAACTTGNTGTATGGGTGAGGGCACACCGTAGTATTCCACGACCANNTTTTCNANCAACGCNGGCGTCGCCCTGCCGGCCCGCAGTCCCCCCAGCTCTTTTTGCAGCGACTGCACCGACTTCTTCATTTTGTCTTCTANTTCCTTTAGCACATCTTTAATCATGGATATCCTCCCTCCTGATGAAGGTCCCTACATCTTCGCCCATTACGGCGCGCTTAATGTTTCCCGGTACGCTGAGACTAAAAACCATAATCGGAATGCCGTTGTCCATGCACAGCGACGTGGCCGTGGCGTCCATTACGCGCAGGTTACGCCGCAAGACCTCGATGTAACTTAGCTCCGCGAAGCGCTTGGCATTGGCATTTAGATGTGGGTCGCTGTCATAGACGCCATCTACTTGTGTGGCTTTAAGGATGATTTCTGCGCCGATTTCGGCACCGCGCAGCGCTGCGGTAGTGTCCGTCGAAAAGAAGGGGTTACCGGTTCCCGCGGCAAAAATCACTATGTAGCCTTTTTCTAAATGAGTGATGGCTTTGCGCCTAATGTAGGGTTCAGCAATCTGCTTCATTTCGATTGCCGTCTGGACCCGCGTCGCTACGCCTAGTTTCTCGATAGCGTCCTGGAGGGCCAGAGCATTCATAACTGTAGCAAGCATCCCCATGTAATCCGCCGTGGCGCGGTCTAAGCCCTCTTGGCTGCGCGGGGCACCTCGCCAGAGATTTCCCCCGCCCACGACGACAGCCACATCGACTCCGAGATGCCTTATCTCTACGAGTTCTCTGGCCACACCAGAGACAATGTCTAGGTCGATGCCAAAGCCCTGCTGTCCGGCTAGAGCCTCCCCACTGAGCTTTACAATTACGCGGCGATACTTCGGCTCCACGAATCCATACCCCTCTCAAAAAGGGGAACACTCCCGTGTTCCCCCTCTTTGTTACTCCTCGGTAGTGCGCTTGGGTAACCCTTCACCCATTTGATAGCGGACAAACCGGCGGACTGTGATGTTTTCGCCTGTGGTGGCAACTCTAGATTGAATGTGCTCTTTCACGGTGACGTCGCCCTCACGAATAAAGGGCTGTTCCATCAGGCACACATCGGCGAAGAACTTCTCTAGGCGTCCCTCTACCATCTTGTCGATAATCTTTTCCGGCTTGCCTTCATTAATGGCCTGCGCCCGTAATATGTCTTTTTCGTGCTGAATGATGTGTGCCGGAACCTCTTCGCGCACGATATACTGCGGATTAGCTGCCGCAATTTGCATCGCGATGTCGCGGCACAGGGCGCGAAACTCGTTGGTTTTCGCGACAAAGTCCGTCTCGCAGTTCATTTCCACCAAGACGCCTATGCGACCGTTGCCATGGATGTAAGACTCAACTACACCCTCGCTAGTGATACGCCCGGCCTTCTTATTGGCGGCTGCAAGCCCTTTCTCACGCAAAAACTCAACTGCTTTCTCCATATCGCCGTTAGTTTCATTTAGTGCCTTCTTGCAGTCCATCATGCCGGCGCCTGTCCGCTCACGCAAGTCTTTTACGAGACTAGCTTCAATCTTGGCCATCATGCATACCTCCCTCGTTTCGCATCTTTACTCCTACGACTACTCTGCTAACTGCTCACCTTGTCTAGCTTCGAGGACAGCATCGGCCATCGTCGCAGTTAACAACTTGACTGCGCGGATGGCATCGTCATTCCCCGGAATGATGTAATCAACTTCGTCCGGATCACAGTTAGTGTCAACAATAGCCACGATGGGGATGCGAAGTCTGCGCGCCTCGGCAATGGCGTTCCGCTCCTTACGGGGGTCGATGACGAAAAGCGCTCCGGGAAGCTGACGCATGTCGCGTATACCGCCAAGAAACTTTTCTAGCCTCTCCATTTCCTTGCGCAAAGTGATAACTTCCTTTTTGGGAAGAACATCGAAAGTTCCGTCTGCCTCCATGCGTTCGAGGTCATGCAGGCGCTTGATGCGCTTTTCGATTGTCTGGAAATTTGTCAAGGTGCCGCCGAGCCAACGCTGGTTGACATAGAACATGCCGCAGCGGCGAGCTTCCTCGACGACTGCCTCCTGCGCTTGCTTTTTGGTACCGACAAACATGATGGTTTCTCCATTTGCCACGACGCTCTTCACGAACGCGTAAGCCTCATCTAATTTGCGCACGGTCTTTTGCAGGTCGATGATGTAGATACCGTTGCGCTCCATAAAGATGAATGGAGCCATCTTGGGGTTCCAGCGGCGCGTTTGGTGACCAAAATGCACGCCCGCTTCGAGTAGTTGCTTCATGCTGATTACTGCCATGAGACTCACCTCCTTAGGTTTTTCCTCCGCGCCTTCTACTGTGCCTAAACCGCGCCTTAGCACGGCACCACTAGCACATCCGGCCGCGTGTGTAATAAAACACCGACGCTCAGTATAGCATACCCCTACGCTTTGGGCAAGCAAATTCGGAGAGGTGCGGGGGCTCCTGGCTCCTGGGCTGGGTTAGTCATTCTTGGCTAGTTCTTCGAGCAGCTTGTTGTTAAGCACCTTAATATACGTGCCCTTCATGCCTAGCGAGCGCGATTCAATGACCCCCGCGCTCTCTAACTTGCGTAAGGCATTTACAATTACCGAACGGGTAATGCCGGCTTGGTCCGCGATTTTACTTGCCACCAATAAGCCTTCATTCTCGGCACCTAACTCACGCATAATGTGCTCTACGGCTTCGAGTTCTGAATAGGACAGCGCGTCTACAGCCATCTCGACGATAGCCCGCTGGCGCGACTCCTGGCTTGCGGCTTCTTGACGCGCCCTTAGAATCTCCATGGCCAAAATAGTAGCGCCAAACTCGGCTAATGCCACGTCATCGTCATTTAAGGGGTCATCAAAGCGGGCAATCAGCATCGTGCCGAGCCTTTCACCCCTGCCAACGACAGGGATTATAGTGGTCAGCTTACGGGTGTGTTCACACTCGGAGTCGTCAAACACGCAGTTCTCCGTTTCCCTGCAGTTTATATTGCTTTCGGTAATCGCTAGGATTTTGTCATTGTAATCGGCAGGGAAACGTCCGGACCTTACATGCCGCTTAAGCAAATCACACTCGTAGTCATCGATCAGAGCTACGCCAAGGAGCTTGCCGCGCGTGTTGAGAATGTACGTGTTGGCCCGAAAAACTTGCCCGAACAACTGCGCTAAGTCACTAAACCTTACCGCGTCTCCGGCGCCCTGTTGAAGAACTTTGTTCAGCCTGCGCGTCTTTTCCAATAAACCCATGCTCTCTCCTCCTAAAATACCACTTGATTTCGTAACTTGTCCCGCTCAGGACACGCGAGCCTCAAGCACGCGGATGGGCCTTGTTGTACACTGCTTTGATTCTCTCCTTCGATACATGAGTGTAGACTTGTGTAGTAGATATAGAGGTGTGCCCTAGCAACTCCTGCACAGCGCGTAGATCTGCGCCGTTATCCAGTAGGTGAGTGGCAAAACTATGGCGTAACGCGTGCGGTGTAACCCCTGTAAACTCCCCTCGCTGCACGTACTTGTCCACGATGCGTCCAAGACTCCGCCTGCTTAAAGGAGTCCCCCGATAGTTGACAAACACATGTCTTACACTGCGGTCCCCCACGAGCTTAGCGCGCAGATTGTTAAGATAGGTGCGCAAATGTTCTGCGGCTACCTTCCCAAAGGGGACGATGCGCTCTTTGGCACCCTTACCCATCACCCTGAGCGTGTAAGCACCCCAATCAATATCGGAGAGCTTAAGCGCCGCAATCTCGCTGGCACGACACCCCGTGGCGTAGAGTAGTTCGAGAAGCGCCCGATCCCGCAGCGCAAGGTTTTCTCCTTGAGCTAAGTCAAGCAGTTTGTCGACGTCGTCCTCGTACAGCACCGTCGGCAACGCGCGCCTCTGCCTAGGCAAATCTATCGCTGCCGCGACGTTGGTGATGCCTACTTCAGTCTGTACGAGAAAACTAAAGAACGAACGCAAGCAGGAGATTTTTCGTGCCAAAGAGCTCTTGGCATAGCCGCGCTTGGCTAGGTGCGCAATGAACCTGCGCACGTCGCCGGGAGCTAAAGCCGAGATGGATCTATCCCCGATGTACTCTCTAAACTGGCGGAGATCTAAGGAGTAGCTGGCCAGCGTCTTGTCGCTGCAACCCCTCTCGACACGGAGGCTCAGCAAATATCGGTCAATATGGTCGTCCACCCGCATCACCACCCAAATCTTATCATGCCTGCACTAACCACACAAGCAATCAGGGCTAAGTTTGCGGAAAAACTCTGTTAATTCTCGCAAGGCGCGCTCGGAGTAAGCGAGATTACGCAATTTCCGGTCGCGCGGCGGTGCGGCTAGGGGAGGGAACAGACCGAAGGTGACGTTCATGGGCTGCAGCGGCGAGGGCGATGGCTCTGTTATGTAGTTGATGAGCGCACCGTGCGCTGTCGCCGTCGGCAACACCAGCGGTTCCATCCCCTGCACTAGGCGGTACCCATTAATGCCAGCCACAAGGCCGCATGCTGCCGACTCCACGTAACCCTCTACACCAGTTATCTGCCCGGCAAAGAGCACGCGCTTGTCTTGACGCCACTGTAAAGTAGGCAAGAGAACTGCACGAGAATCAATGAACGTGTTGCGGTGCATTACGCCGTAGCGCACGTACTCTGCTTTCTTTAAGGCCGGTATGAGACTGAAGACGCGTTGTTGTTCTCTCCAAGTAAGACGTGTCTGAAACCCGACGAGGTTGTACAGCGTGGCAGCGCGATTATCCTGTCGCAGCTGCACGACGGCAAAGGGACGTCTGCCGGTTTTGGGGTCGACTAGCCCAACGGGCTTAAGCGGCCCAAACAACAAGGTGTCTCTGCCCCTGTCGGCCATCGACTCAATCGGCATGCAACCTTCAAAGCATGCTGCAGCGTCAACATCTTTTAGCTGCTGACGCTCGGCGGAAATCAACGCGCCATAGAACTCGTCGTACTCCTCTTCGCTGAGAGGGCAATTTATGTACGCGGCTTCACCTTTGCCATAGCGTGAGGCCAAAAAAGCGTGATCCCAATTGATGGAGTCTGCCAAGACAATCGGCGCGGCCGCGTCGAAGAAGGCGAGGTAGGGCGATTCGAGCTCTTGGCGTAAGCATTCCGCCAGAGCTGCGGAAGTGAGCGGCCCGGAAGCTACAATCACCACGCCGCATTGCGGCAACTCCGTTATCTCTTGCCGACAAACCGTGACTAGCGGATGACTCTCTAGTGCCCGCGTCACGTATTCGGCAAACTCGGTACGGTCAACCGCCATGGCGCCACCGGCAGGCACAAGCGTGGCCTCGGCCGCCTGCATGACCAGGGAACCTAATTGTCGCATCTCTTCTTTGAGCAAACCGACAGCGTTGCTTAGGCCGGCCGCCCGCAGCGAATTGCTACACACCAACTCGGCAAGCAATGCCGTATGATGTGCCCCCGTAGTAAGCTTAGGACGCATCTCATAGAGCGTAACGGCTGTTCCCTGACGTGCTAGCTGCCAAGCGGCCTCCGAGCCTGCCAAACCTCCACCAATCACAGAAACGTGGTTCACTTGCTCTCTCCCCCAGCCGGCGTTTCACTGGGCCTTTGCCATACCACATAGCCACAGCTCGGGTAGTTGGAACAGCCATAGAACACGCGCCCGCGCTTGCTACGGCGCTCAACTAAGCTGCCGTCGCACTGTGGGCAAGCGACCCCGATAGACTTCAGCAAAGGTTTGGTGTTGCGGCAAGCCGGAAAGCCGGGGCAAGCGAGAAACTTCCCGAAACGGCCGGACTTTACCACCATGTTGCGGCCGCATAGCGAGCATACTTCATCCGTCTCTTCGTCGGCAATTTCGACCTTGTCTACCCCGGCTAAAGCCCTATCGAGCTGTTCGGCGAAGACCGCCCAGAACTCCCGCAGCACCTCTACGGCGGTAGACTGCCCGTTCTCTATAGCGTCGAGCTTGCTTTCTAGCGCTGCGGTAAACTTGACTTCCACTAGCTCCGGAAAGTGCTCAGTCAGTATTCCCACCACGACTTGTCCTAGTTCCGTAGCGACGAACCGCTTTTGCTCTTTTTCGACATACCCCCGGGCCTGAATCGTGTCAATGATTGGCGCATAGGTGCTCGGCCTGCCAATCCCCTCTTCTTCTAGAGTCTTGATTAATGAGGCTTCCGTATACCTAGGCGGAGGCTGCGTGAAGTGCTGCTTAGGCGATAATTTTACGAGAGACAGCACCTGATTGACCTCGAGGGCTGGGAGCTCGCCCGCATCCTTTGTCTCCTCATCCTCGTTTTCTTCTTCGTAGAGTGCAAGAAAACCCGGGAACACCAACCGCGAGCCAACCGCCCGAAATGCATGCTCACCGGCTTCTATATCTACCTGCACAGTGTCAAAGCGCGCGTTTGACATCTGGGAGGCGAGAAACCGCGCGTGGATAAGTTTGTACAACTTGTATTGCTCGCTTGAAAGGGTGGCCTTTAGGTCATCTGGCTTGCGCTCCACGTAAGTCGGACGAATAGCTTCGTGGGCATCTTGCGCATGCGTGCCTGTGCCTGCATTCTTCTTAGACGCATACTGCCGTGCGGTGTGATACGACGGCCCAAACTGCGTCTTGATGTAGCTTTCGGCCTCGGTCATGGCCTCTTGCGCTAAGCGCGTGCTGTCAGTACGCATGTAGGTGATGAGTCCGACGGCTCCCTCTTTTCCCAGCTCAACCCCTTCATAGAGCATCTGAGCGATGCGCATCGTGCGCTTGGCCGTGAATCCTAGCCTTCTTGCCGCTTCTTGCTGTAAGGTACTAGTGTTAAACGGCGGGGAAGGCTTCCGTTCTTTCTCGGTGCGCTTTACTGCCTTAACCACAAACTGCTGCTTTTGCAGTGCGGTGGAGATTTCCACCACCTGTGCCTCGCTGACGAGCTCGCACCCCATCAGCTTAGCCACGAATGGCTTGGCCTGACTTGGCTTAAGGGAGACCTGTAGCGTCCAATACTCCTTGGGTAGAAAGGCTTGAATCTCTCTCTCCCGGTCGACAATTAAGCGCACGGCTACAGACTGCACCCGACCTGCACTAAGGCCCTTTCTCACTTTCGCCCACAGCAAAGGCGACAACTTATAGCCCACAATCCGGTCAAGAATGCGCCTAGCCTGCTGCGAATCCACTAGGCTTGCGTCGATGCGCCGCGGGTGTTTGAAGGCGTTTCGTACCGCCGCTTCGGTAATCTCATTGAAGGTAACGCGCGATGCGCTCTCTAGGTTAAGGCCCAAAGTATGCGCCAAATGCCAAGAAATCGCCTCTCCCTCTCGGTCAGGGTCGGTGGCGAGAAACACTTTGTCAGCTTTTTTGGCGGCTTCACGCAGTTCTTTGACCGTCTCACCCTTGCCCCTAATGGTTATGTACTTAGGAGAAAAGTCCCTCTCAACGTCCACACCTAGCTGACTCTTAGGCAAGTCACGCAGATGACCGTACGACGCTTTAACGGCATACTTTGAACCTAGGTACTTGGTAATAGTCTTAGCTTTGGCAGGAGACTCCACAATCACAAGGTATTTCGGCAGATAAATCACCTCTACTGAATCACTTACACTTCTTTTGCCTCGTAGGCAAATATCTTATCCCGAGAGACGTAAGTAGGCCCCGCCGGGCAGGCGTTCTACTGCTCCTGTCACCTCTAGCGCCGTCAGCGCCGCGGCAGCGACGGCTACAGGAAATCCCGTCAGGAGGCATACCTCGTCCACACTCAAGGGTTCGGTGCCTAAGGCCATCAGCACCAACGATTCCTCCGGCCTAAGCAGAACGGGCGGAGCCTCCTTTGGCTTGGCGGGGACGCCTAACGTTTCGTAGATACACTGTGGGTCGAGCAGGGGCGTCGCTCCCTGCGCGAGAAGATAATTAGTGCCCCTACTTTGCGGACTGAAAATGCTACCCGGTACTGCCAAGACCTCTTTTCCTTCTTCAAGTGCATGTTCGGCGGTGATCAGCGCCCCGCTGCCCATGTCGCCTTCTATCACGAGACACACGCGCGACAAACCGCTGATTATGCGGTTGCGTGCGGGGAAGTGCCATGCCAGAGGAGGCGTTCCTTCTGGGTACTCACTTACTAGCGCTCCGCCCTGTTCCACTATCTTTTCTGCCAGTAGTGAGTTCTCGCGTGGGTAGATATCGTCTAAACCGCGGCCCATAACGGCAATGGTGTGCCCGCCACAGCGCAGGGCGGCCCCGTGCGCAAGGGTGTCAATCCCACGTGCCAAACCACTGACCACCGCGTGTTCTGCCGCGACAACAGTGGGCACGACCATCTCTACTACTTGTCGCCCGTAAGGAGTCGCCTTGCGCGTACCGACTACCGCTACCCCTCGTTGTCTGCCTAGGCTGCCGCGTATGTATAAGACCAGCGGCGGCGAATATAGGTGGCAGAGCGCCTCAGGGTAGTCCCGTTCTTCGATGACCACCGCCCGAGCCTTCTCCTGGTGCAAGGGGTCCCTATCCTGTTCCCTAAAGGCCTTCGCTAAGGCAAGCGCACCAGACCGAGACAAACCTGCATCCGTCCAGGCATCAGCCGAGTAGAGCGGAAAGCGAGCAAAGTCGAGATGAGAAACTTGGGCGTATCGCACGCCACGCACCCCCGCTATTATAGCTAGGGCCTGTCGTCTCTCCATAACGTTAATCTCCCTCCGGTTATCTTTCGTAATTATAACAGGAAAAACCGCGTGTGAACACGCGGTTAGTGTAAAAGCGTATAGCATAGGGCCTATAAGGTGGGGCTCCTAGCTCCTGGCTCTCGGCTCCTAGCAGAGCAGCGCTCGGTGCCCAGTGCCCAGTGCCCAGTAGAGCAACTGACGGGCACTCGTGGCTGCTCCTCTCACTCTATGGTATTAGGCGGCGCACGCTATGTAGCCTGCTGCCCCAATAGGTGCTTCTTAGGTTAGCGTAACTTACGCCCTCGCGCGTGGTCGCATGGATAAACTCTCCATCGCCAACATAAATGCCGACGTGCGAAATACCCGGACGCCACGTGTCCACAAAAACCAAGAGGTCGCCCTTACGTCGCTCGGCAATCGGTACCCTCACCCCGGCCGAGGCCTGGTTAATCGAGGTACGAGGTAGGGCTATGCCGTGTTTTGCGAAAACATAGCGGGTAAAGCCGGAGCAGTCGAAGCTATCGGGGCCGTCAGCGCCGAACACATACGGCGTGCCGAGATATTCCGCAGCTGTCGCCAGCACGAGTATGGCCCTATCAAACGCTGACTCCGGTATGCGGCGCGCGCCACGGAAGAGAGACGAGACTGACGCTTCGGCGAGGCTCGCTTGGCGCACCACGCCCGCACTCGGACTAGCCCAAACAACGGCATTGTTGCCGACAAAGATGCCCGTCCAGCGAGTGCTACCGGAGGCAAAGAGCACGATGTCTCCCGCTCTAAGTTGTGAACGCGTCACCGCCGTGCCGACGGTAGCTTGCTGAGCCGTCGTACGCGGGAGACTCACCCCAAACTGACCAAAGACGTACACCAACAGCCCCGAAGCATCAAATCCAGTGCGATCCTCGCCGCTAAACTGAAACGGCAATCCCCTTAGTTCAAGGGCCTGTTCGGCGACGTACCGTCCGGCTAGACCCTCGGCAAACACGGGCAACGGCATAAGTAGCAGGGTGAACACAAGAGCGGCGGCGAATAGTTTTCTCATTCTGCGTTTTGGCCTCCTTCTATGTTGTACAGAAGGAGTTCTGCGCCTTGCACGCATAACCTGTTAACTAGTTTCCTGTAAATTTTACCTGTTAATCTCGCGCAGTCTCTCAGCCGGGCTGAGAATACTGGTGATACGTACGCCAAAGTTTTCGTTAACTACAACGATTTCACCGCGGGCAATCAATGTGCCGTTTACTAGCACGTCCACTTGGTCTTCCACCATGCGGTCAAGCTCAACCACTGAACCGGTGCCAAGAGCCAAGACGTCCTTGATTGCTTTCCTGCTCTTGCCAAGCACCACAGACACCTGCAAGGGCACATCCAAAATGAGCTCGATGTTAGGGCCCGGGCCGGTCTGCAGAGGCGCCTGCAAAGGCGAAAACTGCGCCCGTTGCACAGTCACCTCGGGCACGGGAGCTGCGGGAGGCGCAACAGGAGTCGGGGCGCCGGTGCCCTCCTTGCCGGACACAGGCGATAACCCGCCAAGCAAGTGCTCAGCCATCTGTTTAGCAGAGGCGACGGGCATAACCTGCAGGAGTTCACTGTCGATTAAGTCACCAACCACCATTTTAAACGCCACCACTGCCAATGACTCACGTTCGAGATGAGCCAGTACACCCTCCTTAGGAGGCACATCAAGCATAACAACTTCAGGGGGAGAGATGTTGACTCTACGGCCAAACAGGGAGTGGAGCGACGTGGCGGCCGTGCCAATCATTTGGTTCATCACTTCGGCGACAGCGCTAATCTTCAACTCGTCAAGTTCCACAGAGTCAACATGCCCGGTACCACCAAGCATAAGATCAGCAATTACCGCCGCGTCAGATGTGCGCACTACCAG
>JGI24121J20154_1000243_pt1 | contig 15300 bp, 14 predicted proteins | sample Subbio2Aug_QV12A_FD_20154 | JGI IMG/M metagenome (IMG submission 20154)
TTGAATAATTGCAGATATGTTGATAGCTCTTTGTTTTACTAAAAGCGCATTTTTCCCTGTGAATAACTCATCGACTGTACTAATAAAAAGTGCATTCCATTCCTACTCCGCAGAGTGTACTCTCTCCACCCCTCATATTCAAAAGAAGCAGTTCCCCGCATCGTCTCCCGAGGTACGAGGGGACGTTGCGGCCACTACAAGTTTTCTTAGGTATCATTCTATTTTATTCTTCGTTTTTTCACCCTAAATATACGTCCTGTAATTCCATATAAGTAATCACCGGATAAACACCTTGTTCTGCTGTATAATAATATTTTGCCGAACTATGAGCATAGTCTTCAGGGTATCTTATGCTTAACGATTTGTCTTTACAGGGGTTATGATGAATATAATCAATCTTCTGCTTCATAAACGCTATAGAATAACATTCCTTCCTATCAAAGGAAGGCTCAAATACCTCATGCTTTTTATGCTTCTGTTGATCTGTTTTATTGACCCATCCCGACAATTGAGATAGTATATCACTTCTATTTAGCAACTTTAATCGTTTCACTAACTCATACGCCATAAATCTTTTGCCATTACCCACAATCGTATGAATTAACTGATCGGTTTTAGAAAATGCAATCATTACATGAAGATGGTTGGGCATGATGACATATCCTACTATATAATGCCCTCTTGCTTTTAAATAGTCAAACCATTTATACACTGCATCATAACCATTGGTTAATTCGAATAACGGCATCCATCTGGCACAGGTAAAAGTGATAAAATATACGCCGCTCTCTTCAGTTATTTGTTTACGAACTGACATCTTACAAAGATATTCTAGTTCACTTCGGTACTCGCGTATTACAATGCGCTTGTTTTAACCTAACACCCTAGCTGTGTAACACCGCAACGTCCCCTCGTTCCTCGGGAGACGATGCGGAGAACTTCTTTTAAATTGTACACCCTGCGGAGAAGGAACAACTGTATTCCTAAAAGAACACCCATCCAGCGATGTGTCTTTCGAATGTAGTAGTGTTTACTTTTTGCCATAAATAGTACTGATTATTGAATCATTTTATCTTTAACATACTCGCGTTAATAGCAACAACTACGGTACTTGCACTCATTAATACTGCACCTGCAGATGGGTTTAATAAAATTCCTGATTTATACAATACACCTGCCGCTAATGGTAAAGCCACTATATTATAACCTGTTGCCCAAATTAAATTCTGGATCATTTTTTTGTAGGTGGCTTTCCCAAACTGTATCAATGAAACAATATCCTTGGGATTACTATTAACTAAAATAATACCTGCCGTTTCGGCTGCAATATCTGAACCTGATCCAACAGCAATGCCCACATTCGCCTGTGCTAATGCTGGTGCATCATTTACCCCGTCCCCTGTCATGGCTACAAATTCACCTTTATCTTGTAATTCCTTTATCTTCTCCAATTTTTGGTGCGGCAACACTTCAGCATAAAAGCTGCTCATCCCTAATTTAGCAGCCACGGTTTCTGCCACATTTCTATTATCTCCTGTAAGAAGTACAGATTTGATATTATCCTGATGTAAAGCATAAATAGCTTCTGCCGATTCGGGCCGAATTTGATCAGACAAGGAAATGTATCCTGCTAATTGTGTATTAATGATAACAAATACTACGGTTTCATTCGGATCAGCATTATAGTTATCTGGTATATGAATTGCCTGCTCAGCAAGATAACCAGGACTTACAACTTTAATATTAGCACCATTGACAGAGGCCTCAACACCTTTTCCAGTTATAGCGGTAAAATTATTTGCAAGAGGTACAGATATATTTAAATCTTTTACTTTTTGGAGTATCCCTGTAGCAATTGGATGCTCTGAGTTGTGTTCCAATGCAGCAGCATTTTGCAAAAGCTCAATTTCAGAAAACGCTTTTGATACAGAAGTAATTTTTGATACTTCAAATTTTCCTATGGTAAGGGTTCCCGTTTTATCAAAAACCAATGTCGTTATCTTCCTGGCATTCTCAAAAGCTGTTCTGTTCTTAATCAAAAGACCATGCTTGGCTGACAAGGCAGTTGATTTGGCGACCACCAAAGGAACAGCTAATCCCAAAGCATGGGGACAACAAATGACTATTACGGTTACCATTCTTTCTATTGAAAAGGCTAAACCCTTCCCTGATAAATACCAGACAATAAATGTGGCGACACCTGCAATAATTGCTATCAATGTCAACCAACGAGCGGCCTTATCGGCTATCAATTGTGTGTTTGATTTAGATTTTTGTGCATCCTGTACAAGCTTTATTACTTGAGACAGGTAAGAATCTTTTGTACCATGTGATACTGTAATCTTAATGGCTCCGTTGCCATTGATAGACCCTGCAATAACATGATCACTTACTTTTTTTTCTACCGGTTTTGATTCACCGGTAAGCATACTTTCATTCAGATAACTTTCACCTTCAATAATAACACCGTCCGCTGCAATTTTTTCTCCCGGTTTTATTAATATAATGTCGCCTCCTTTAAGTGTTTCAGTTTTGACATCCATTATATGTTCACCATGCACAAGGTGGGCATCATCAGGCATTAACTGAACAAGCAACTCTAACTCCCTTGAAGCACCTGCCACTGATTTCATTTCAATCCAATGTCCTAATAGCATGATCAGAATAAGTGTAGCCAATTCCCAGAAAAAATCCATGCCTGTCAAACCAAATACTGTTGCAACACTGTAGACGTAAGCAACAGATATAGCAAAGCCCACCAGCGTCATCATACCCGGATTTTTTGCCCTCATTTCGCCAACTAACCCTTTTAAAAAGGGCCAGCCTCCATAAATGAATACTATAGAGGATAAAATGAAAAGAACATATTGCGAACCCGCGAAACTGAAATGAATATTTAACCAATGTTGTATCATTTCTGATAACAACATAATAGGAATGGTCAATATGAGAACGAAATAAAACCTCCTTTTGAAATCTGCAATACCACTTGCATGAACGGAATGATCATTCTTTGCTTTTTGATTACCCATCGGAACTAAGTCCATACCACATAAGGGGCAATGACCCGGAGTTTCCTGAATAATCTGTGGATGCATCGGACAGGTATATTTTTGAAAACCTTGATCCATACCGGTTGACAATTTATCCTGAGCTCTATGTTCGTTAGCTGAATGATTGTGAGAGTGATGTTCTAAATGCTGATACTGATTCATACCCTTAGTTTTTAAAGATAAAAGGGAGCTCAACTTTAATCTTCTCCCAGGCTACTGATATTTTACCGGTATTAGCATTACCTACTTCTATAAAATACTGCAATCGCTCTGTGTGTTCAATTGTTGATGGCTTTACTTTTAAACGTACTATGTCATCCTTTTCATCGTACTCTGATGCGAGATGCTGTTTCCAATTTTTATTAATAATTAATGTCCACTCCTTTTCACCGGGAATGGTGAAGAAAGCATACTTTCCAACTGGTATTTCCTTTCCGTTTACAACAAAAATCTTAGGTATTTCCAATGTTGTGGCATCATGAGCACCCGTTACCCACACTTCATCAAATGGAACAAGCCCACCCCAGATAATTCTTTTACGAACGCCTGGTGAATGATAATTAATTTTAATACTATCCCTACTAACTAGGGCATAAGCCATTGACTTAATGCTTTTCTTTGTCGTATCTTTTATTAAGTTAGGGTTATAGCAAACTTCTTCTGATTTCTGGGCGGCAGCTGTAGTATAAATCAAAAAAAAGATAACGGATACAATTGAAGTTACAAACGATTTCTTCATAAATTTTAATGTTTTATTGCTTTGAATAGGTGAACCTCCCCAAATAGTGTTTTAAAATTTTGCTCTATTCCTAAATAGTTAAATCCTGCGGTGCTTATCATAAAAGGCATTAACCCCTTTGCATTAGCCTCAGTTGGCTTAAATCCATCTAAGCCACGAATTAAATTAAATAACAACCGTTGAAACCAAGATTCGGAGCGACCAAAATCAGCAATAATCAATTCGCCTCCCACTTTAGTTACCCGGAACAATTCTGCAAGCACTTTTTGCTTGATGGGACTTTCTAAATGATGAAAAACTAGACAAGAAATAATTCGGTCAAAACTGGCATCCGAAAAAGGAAGTTTCTCTCCGTTATAAGCGATAAGCGATATATCAAGTTTTTTCTTTAGGATTTTGTTCTTTGCATTTTTTAAAATACTATTATCAATATCAATACCGGTTATATTGATTAAAGGCTTTTGCTCTTTTGCCATAATTGTAAGTGTAGCCGTTCCACATCCAAAATCAAGTACTGTGGCATACTCATTAAGAAATGATTTATTTATCAATGTTTGCTTGATCTTTGTTTCAGGCATAGTGATGCTTAGAAAAAAGTCATAAAGCGGTGTAAGCCATTTAAACCGTAATGCGGATACAAATTTTGCTTCGTTCATAAGTTGTTCTGTTTAATTAGTGACTATGCCCGGCCATGGGGTCTGCACCTTTTTTAAATACGTATTCGCTGTGTAGCAAATAAGCCCCAGCTAATACAACTACATCTCCTTTTTTTAAACCAGATTTAATTTCAATTCTATCATCACTTTCAAGACCTGCCTGTACCATCACACTTTTAAATGTATTTTTCCCCGACTGCACCCAAACAGTTGCTCCTTTGCCATCACGAATGACCGCATCAATAGGAAGCGTTAATGTACTGCGCTGCAAACTTTTCAATATTACATAAGCGGGCATACCCGGCTTGAGTTGGTTATCAGAATTTGGAATGGAGACCCGGACAAGATTGATTCTTGTATTGGTATTGATTTCTGGGTTTACAAATTCAACACTGCCATTGATTTCTTTATTGTCAAAATCAGGCAATCGAACAATAGCCCTGTTTCCGGTTTCAACTTCCGCTAATTGCGTTGTATACACCTGTGCTTCGGCCCACAATGTGGCGAGATCAGCCAGTTTTACAATGGAGCCTCCTTCCATAACATAATCTCCCTCCCGAATGTCCAGCTGAGTAATATATCCCCCTGCAGTGCTGTAAAATAAAGTAGTTGTTGATACTTTCCTTGATTTTGCCAACTCAGATATCTGTGTTTCACTCAAGCCCCATAGCAATAATTTGTTTCTCGCACTCTGAATCAAGTGGTCAAAGTCAATGGTCGTTTCATCAGCAAATGTCTTTTTCTTGTCCAATGCTAAAATATATTCCTGTTTGGCATTATTTAAATCTTCGCTGTATATCTCATAAAGTGGTGTGCCTTTCTTAACGTAATCACCCATATTCTTATAAAACAACCGCTCCACCCTGCCCATTACTCTTGAACTGACAGAAGTTGTCTTCATTTGATCAATATTCAAAGTAGCTGTTAAAACCAATTGATCACCGATTGTTCCATTTCTAATGGTATCAGTCTGTATATTTCCTAGCTGAATTTGCTGCTCGCTCAATTGCAACTCATCGCTTCCTTCTCCTTTCTTTTTCTTTACAGGAGTTAAATCCATTTTACAAATAGGACATTTTCCAGGTTTGTATTCCACCACCTGCGGATCCATAGAACATGTATAATAGGTATCAGGATCAACTGCTATTTTATTTTTATTCTTGCAGGATGCCAGAATAAATAACAGAAAAATGATAATAGTGATATATCGCATAATCAGTTTTTTACTTTAATAAAACTTTCGCTATCCATCAGAAACTGTGCATTCACAGCTACAGAATCTTTCGTTGTCAACCCATTTAACACTTGTATCAGCTTTTTATGAGTTATCCCTGTACTTATCTTCTTTGCTTTAAATCCACCATCTGTCTTTTCAAATACTACTTTATCTAATCCTAACGAAAGCACTGCTTCCTTTGGTAACCAATAAGCTTCTTTATTATTTCCGAAAACAGTTGCTTTAACCTGACTGCCAACAGGAATTTTTAAACCACTATTATTGAAATATACTCTTGCGGTCAAAGTCTTGCTTTCTTTTCGAAAAAAGGGTTCAATGAAATCGATGGTTGCCCGAAAATCTTTACTCGGTGCCGTTTCGGGTACAATCCGAACGGTATTTCCTTTTTGTACCAACGATTGAATATCTCCGGAAATATTTAATACTGCCCATGCCCTGTCAGGATTGAACACTGAAAAAATAGATTGTCCCTTCTGTAAATACATACCTTCCTTTAATGACAATTCCTCTGTAAGCAGGGGAATATCTCGCATATTGCCGGGGTCCGAATTCATGCCAGCAGCACTTGCAGTTTCATGTATATGTCCGCTGTAATTACTGAATATGGCTATAGTGAATGCTGGTTGACTTGTATTTATTACCTGTTTCAGTTGTTCAGTACTCATTCCCAATAGCAGCAGTCTTTCTTTAGCGGCTTCAATAAATGCAGTGTTATCTGCATCATTTTTTAAAAGGAATAATAAATTTTGCTGTGCAGTTAGAAGCTCTGGACTGTATATATCAAGAATACGTTGTCCTTTGTTGATTTTTTGGTAACGATAACGAACATAGAGTTTTTCAATTCTACCTGCTACTCTTGCCGAAATACTCCCAATCTGTCTGGTATCATAAGCAATATTTCCTAATGCCTCAATCTCTATTTGTTCTCGTTTCTTTTCTATTGTAGTTACTGGAATTGAGGATATGACAAATTCATTTGTTGGTTTTAGCAAAGATTCCATTTCAATATCGCCTACTTTTTTGTTGCCGGTTTCTTTCTTCACTAAATCCATTCCACAGATCGGACAGGCACCTGGCTTATCTTTAATCACTTCAGGATGCATAGGGCAAGTGTATTCAGTCTTTTCCTGTTCATGATGTTGACTTTCGATTTTGACCAGATCCATTCCGCATTTTGAGCATGCACCTGGCTTATCGCTGAAGACTGAATCTTCTGGCATAGGGCAGGTATATTCAGCCTTTTTCTGTTCTTGCTGTTTTCGCTCCATTTTCACCAGATCCATTCCGCATTTTGGACATGAACCTGGCTTATCGCTAAAGACAGAATCCTCCGGCATGGGGCAAGTGTATATTTCATTTGTTGCATTTGTCTGATGATCTGCATGTGAAACCTTATCATTGTTACAGGCAAATAGTGCAATTATCAAAGCAAATAAGCTAAATAAATATATTTTCATGACTGTATCTTCAAATTAACTCAATTGATATTGTAACATCATTCCATCATCTTCATGTTCAAGGTTATGACAATGGAATACAAACTTTCCGGTATTGTTTTCAAATGGTACAAGTACTCTTACTGTTTCGCCCGGCATTACCAGAACAGTATCTTTCCACCCATTTTCTGAAGCTATCTTGGATCCTCTACCCCCATTTCTGTCCAGAACCTGAAAAAACAATCCATGCATGTGCATAGGGTGTGGCTCATCTCCTTTACTATTATCAAAAACCCAAATTTCATTTGTATTGGCAGTAACAGCTTCATCTATACGATTACTATCAAACAATTTTCCATTGATGCGATGCCGCATTTTCATACCATCATTCATGGGATAGCCGTGATGTTCCATAGCATTGGAAATTTCAAACGTTCTTGTTCTCACTGCCGAAGAAGCTGCAATGGTATTAATTGTTGAAAGACTTGCTGGAACAGTAAATAAATCTGTAACAGCTATCACAACCCTGAATTTCATTATCCTAAAAGATTGTTTGCCCTGTGCATCGCCACCATGTGGAAACTCTTTACTCAATAAAAATATTTCAGTTCCCATCGTTGTCCCACCAAAGTTTACCAGTATATCGAGTCTTTCTCCTGGTGCAATCATAATTTCCTTTACAGTTATGGGATTTTTCAAAAGGCCTCCATCATTTCCAATCACGATCATATCAGCATTATTACTGAAAGTAAGGTTATAAAGCCTGGCATTGGAAGCATTTAAAATACGCAAACGATAGTAGCGGGTGGACACTTCAGCATAGGGTGAGTAAACACCATTAACTACAATTGATTCCCCCATATAACCCGCCATTACTTCTTCCGTAGTTGGATTATAAGTTATTCCTGTATTAGTGATCCGTTTATCCTGAATTATCAATGGTATTTCATTTTGGCCTGATGGGAGATTCAGTGCAGCCTCTTCAGCATCATTAATAATGAATAACCCAGCTAATCCCTGAAAAACCTGTTTACCGGTATTTTCATGCGGGTGCGGATGATACCAGCTCAATCCAGCTCTCTGATTTATCATAAACTGATAACGAAAAGTTCCTTTCGCATTCGCTAGCTGGTCAGGGTGACCATCCATGAGCGCGGGTATCTTTAAACCATGCCAGTGAATATTGGTATGCTCAGACAAGTTATTCTGTAACAGAATATTTAACGCATTGCCATTATTAACTCTGAATGTCGGACCAAGCAAACTGTTGGGCTGATAACCTAACACGGGAATGGTTGTTCCCTTTATGTTAGCTGTTGTAGACTGGGCCGTAAGAGTTTGGTTCAATCCTGCCTGTACAGGGAATGAAAGAAGTTTTGAAAAATCACCTTCGGTTACCATTACAGGTTTTGTCATCAAACCCATATGATGTTCCTTTTTACAACCACTGGAACTCACTAAAAACCCAGCACCGCCCGTAAGTACTGCTCCTGTGCTCAATCCCGATAGTTTTAGAAAGTTTCGTCTTTGCATAAAATATGTTCACTTTTTTTCAATAATTCTTTCGATGGTCACCTGAATCCGTAGTGCCTGGTTTAGTAATTCCACATACTCAAGCTGCTTCATATTCAATGCCTCCCATGCATCGTACAACATGAATAACTCTTCTGTATTTTGCTCGTAGCCCAATTGCATGGTTTTGAAGTTATTACGTAATGCAGGAATGATATTTTCATCAAACAGTTTCAATTGGTTCTTTTTTAAATCAAGCTCATTACGCATACCGTAGGCCATGCCACTGTATTCATTAACCATCATTTCTTTTTGTGCCTGAATTGCATAGGTCTTCCATTTCAGACTTTCAATATTAGCCTTATTCATTTTGGAAGACCATTTAGCCATCGGAATCCGTACCATACCCATGATGGTATATTGCATAGGCTGCCCTCCAAAGCCTATCATATTATCGTATCTGATCCCAAATTGAGGCTTCAATGCAGCCTTTTCTGTTTCCTGCTTTAAATAGCTTAGGTTGATTTCCTGATCCAACGATTTCAGATCACTTCTATTGGTATAGAAAAGAGTGCTGTCAAAAACAATGTATGAATAATCATTCAGGGTATACATGGTATCAATGTCAAAAGCAACCAACGCATTTCTACTCATCAGCGCATTAAGTCGGATACGTTTTTCTTTTATTTCACTTTCAAACATAAGTTGCATATTCTTAACATCACCTAGTGCTGCTTTCGCCTTATAGTAAGCGCTGATTTTTTCTATCCCATTTTTATAACGTATCTCTGCATTCTTAATCATGAAATCAAGAATTTTTTCATTCTCACTTAATATCATCAGTTTCTTTTTCAGAATTATCCATTCGTAGTAATACTGTTTAGCATCATTGATCAATTCATTAAGTGTCGCATTCTTTTTCTCCTTTTCTACAGATGACATTGCTTTCATATATCGTTCATCTGCATCAAGTTTTTTTCGGTTGGGTAACATTTGCTCGCCGGATAACATGACAGAACCCATACCCGGCATATCACCTTCTCGATGCCAAAGTCGCACATCATATGGTGTCATGAACTGACCGAAACCTAACTGGGGCGCCATCCAGCTTCTGGCTCCTTTAGCTGCTTCATCCATTGATCGGATTTCATTATCATACATCTTCACCATTGGATGTGATGATTTGATACTATCCACAATAGCTTCCAGCTTCATTTTTTGCGCTTGAGTGCTCGTTGCGACCGTTAGCATGACCACCAACGATAACAGTATTTTTTTACTCTTTAACATCTATTAATTCAATTTTGCCTTGACGTTTTAATTCTCTTTCCTTGATCATTTCAAAAATGACTGGGGTAATCAGTAATACATAAACCGTAGATGATATAGTACCTCCGATTAAAGGGATCGTAATGGGGCGCATAATATCACTTCCTACACCTGTTGCCCAAAGGATGGGTATTAGACCAAACAAACCAACAGATACTGTCATAAGTTTTGGTCTTAGCCTTTTAGCAGAGCCGTTAATTACGAATTCCCTAATGATAGCAGGCGTAAGTGTAGTTTGACTATTCCCATGTTTAGCTACCATGTTCTGCATAGCTTCATTAAGGTATATTGTCATGAGCATGGCTGTTTCAATGGCCATACCGAATAGGGCAATAAAACCTACAGCGACAGCCACAGATAAGTTGATACCATAGAAATATACCATGAAAACACCACCAATTAAAGCAAATGGAACCGTTATCATGGTAATAGCTGCTTCTTTAAAGGAATGATAGGTGAAATACAATACCATAAAAATGATAATGATTACGATAGGCAAAATCATTTTTAAAGTACTGTTAGCCCGTATCTGGTTTTCCCATTGACCACTCCATTCTAAAAAATATCCTTTGGGAAGTTTTGTGATCATCTGGTTTAGCCGCTGCTGAGCTTCCTTTACAGTACTGCCTAAGTCTCTTTCACGAACATTAAACAAGACTGTTCCGCGCAACATGGCATTTTCTGAATTAATCATCGGCGGACCATCACTAAGTTGAATATCTGCAACCGCCTTCAATGGCACAGGACCAAAGTCCATTGTCTGAACCTGTAAACGTTTTAAAGCTTCAAGATTGTTACGAAAATCCTGCCCGTACCGGGCATTTACAGAAAATCGCTGCCGACCTTCAATAGTAGTAGTTAATTTCATCCCACCCAATGCACTTTCAATAACCGTATTTACATCATCCACACTTAAACCGTAGCGTCCGATTTCTTCGCGTTTTATAGCAATGTCAATATACTTACCACCGGTGATGGGTTCCACATACAGATCTTTTACCCCATCAATGCCCTCTAGTTGCTTTTTGATGGTTTGTGCAAAAACATAAATGCTGTCTAAATTCTGTCCATACACCTTCAAACCTACATCTGTACGGATACCAGTTGACAACATATTGATGCGGTTAATGATAGGCTGTGTCCATCCATTGGTAACACCCGGGATTTGCATCTTGGAATTCAATTCATTGATGATACCATCCTTCGTCATGCCTTCCCTCCACTCTGCTTTTGGTTTCAGTAAAATGATGGTTTCAATCATACTGATAGGCGAATTATCGGTTGCTGTGTTGGCCCTTCCTGCTTTTCCCAATACATGGGAAACTTCCGGAACAGTACGAATGATTTTATCCTGCACCTGTAGTAAACGTTTCGCTTCTGAATTGGAAACATCCGGTAATGTAACAGGCATGAAAAGCAGCGAACCCTCATCGAGTGGGGGCATAAATTCAGAACCAAGCCTTGTCATCATAACAATGCCCGTTGCCAATGCAATAACATTCAAGGCAATAGTGGTCTTGCGCCATTTCAAGCACCATTTAAGAATAGGTGTATAAATTCTTTCTAATGTTCTTGTAATAGGATTGGCGCTTTCAGGTTTCAGTCTTCCTTTCAGAAAAAAAGAGATCAGTACAGGAGTCAAAGTAATGGCTAAGAAAGCATCGATCAAAAGGATAAATGTTTTCGTCCATGCCAAAGGATGAAAAAGTTTTCCTTCCATACCAGTAAGCAGAAATACCGGGAGAAACGAAGTAATTACGATAATGGTAGAATAAAATACACCGGGACCAACCTGTTTGGATGATTTTTTAATGATATCGCTCCGTTCTTCAGCCGTAAGCGGATCTTTATTTCGTTTAAACCACTTTATCATGTTTATACTTTATCAGATGATTTAATTTTTGCTATTTGTGCTTCACTGATATGTCTGTATGCATTTTCGACCATTACAATGCCATCATCTACTACTACACCGATTGCTAGTGCAATACCTGTCAAGGACATGATGTTGGAAGAAATGCCAAACATTTCTAAAAAAATAAAACCGGCTGCTACGGAGATGGGCAATTGAATAAGGATGATAACTGCACTCCTCCAATGAAAGAGAAAGATGAGTACCACCAATGACACTACAATCATTTCCTCTACCAATGTTCCTTTTACCGAATCAATAGCTTCCTGTATCAATGTGCTGCGATCATAAGAAGTTTTAAACGTTACTCCATCTGGCAATCCTTTCTCTACTTCTTTCATTTTTTCTTTAACAGCTTCAATTACTTTATTTGCATTTTCATTGTAACGCATCACAACAATACCACCAACTACTTCGCCTTTTCCATCCATATCAAAAATGCCAAGACGCAAATCACCTCCCATTTGAACAGACCCAATATCTCTTACCCTTACAGGTATACCCTCGTAATTGGCAAGCGCAATATTCTCCACATCTTCCTTGCTCTTAAGATAACCAAGACCACGTATGATGTAGGCCATATCTGCCATTTCAAATTTCCTTCCCCCAACATCATTATTATTGGCTTTTACTTTGCTCATTACATCCATCAGTGAGATATTGTAGTACTGTAATTTCACCGGGTCAACAACCAACTGATACTGCTTTTCAAAACCGCCAAAGGAGGCAACTTCTGCCACACCAGGCACCGTTTGTAATGCAAACTTGATATACCAATCCTGTAAAGCCCTTTGTTCGCCCAAATCCATTTTAGGAGCATCTAGATGATACCAATAAACATGACCGACACCTGTTCCATCAGGACCCAAAGTTGGTGTTACTCCCTGTGGTAATAATCGTTGGGCGAAATTCAATCGCTCTAGTACTCTTGTTCTTGCCCAATAGATATCCACATTGTCTTCAAAAATCACATACACAAAACTCATCCCGAACATGGAGGAACCCCGGATATTTTTGATTTTTGGAATACCCTGCAAATTGCTTACCAGCGGGTAGGTTACCTGGTCTTCCATCACCTGAGGGCTACGACCCATCCATTCTGTAAAAACAATTACTTGGTTTTCACTTAAGTCAGGGATGGCATCAATAGGATTTTGCTTTACAGAGTAAAGACCATACACAAAAAGACCGCCCGCAAAAAGGAGTACTATCAGCCTGTTCCGTAAAGCCAGTTCAATCAGTTTCTGAACCATGATGTTTAATTAATCATTATTGAATTACTTCTTCTACTCGTCCGCACTTGAACATTTCTGAACCGAAATAAGGATTCTTGATTTCTTTTACTTCACTTAACCACATTGCACCCTGGTTGTCTCTTGCCATCGGACAATGGTCATGGTAAAGAGGGCGACCGGCACCAAAGTTTTTCACCAGATCATATATTACTTCACTCAACCCGACAAAGTGGGAACGCTGATGTTTAATATTATGTGCATTTTTAGCAATATGTTCTGCATGTTCTTTCAATTCCGCTTCGTTAGCATCGTACGCATTTTTTTGATCGGATGTAAGCAGTGATTTATCCAGTTTTCCAATGGCATTTCCCATTGTTTTTGCGCCACTTACAGCTTCGCCAGCATTATCATTTGCTAGTGCGTTCTTGATGTTCAGATATTGATCTACTATTTCTTTAAAACTAGCTGCTGCTTTGGCATCCACATTTGCATAAACAACGGCTACAGTTTTTATATCAGCGTCATCTGTTGAAACTACATGCTGAGTTGTGTCGCTCTTCATATTGTTCATATCATGCCCTTCATGTTCATTTTTGGAGTTACTGTTGTTACAGGCAGCAAAGGCGAAGGTTATCATCAATACTATTAAAGAAAGAATCTGTTTCATCGTTACTGGTTTTAATTTTAATACTTATGGTTTTTATGGTTTGTATTGGTTGCTGATTTTCTATCATATAGGCAACAACCCGGTAGTTTATCATACACTTTATCATCGGCTCTGAATTTCTCCGTGTCATGTCCTATCGCTGAAATTTTCTTTTGAATGTTGTCTTTGCTAGTTTTTGACTCATCATAAGTTACTGTCATCATTTTAGAGTCAACATCCCAAACAGCCGTGCTTACACCATCAAGTTTAGCAGCTGTTTCAATGCGTTTTTTACACATACCGCAGTTACCGTAAACTTTAAATGATTCGGTTTTGCTTTGTCCGATCACTGAGAAAGAAAAAGTGGTGCATACTGCTAAAAGCAGCAATTTGATTGTGTTCATTGTTTAGAGTTTAGAAATGAGGAAATGGTGGATAAGTATACACAAATACCAATAGCCCGACAGGTTCTGTCTGGTTATTAGAAGAAGCAAGTTGAATTAAATCTGGAAAGTGCGTTTTTGAATATAGATAGGTGTCTTGCCTGTTCGCGGAGGTGCGTGACTAACTGGATATTCTTCCGTGACAGCTTGCATAGATATAAGAACGAAGGGAATAGTTGTGGTTAAACATTCTTGAACAAACAAATTGAATTGGAAGACCATTAATGAAGCATTTTTTTGGTCTTTATCGTTCTTAATAAACTTGTGTTCATCCTTGCAGCAACCATTATTTTTCTCATCACCCTCCTTCATACCGCATTTGTTGCAGGTTGTATCATCATCATGCATCAAGCTACTATTAGCCAATTTACCCATACAATAATGCATATGTATAGTAGCACCTGTAGATGTACTAATGTAAAAAATAGCTAATATGGTAACAAGAATTCTTTTCACTGTATAAGGTAAAAATAATATTATTTTCCAAGAATGTTATAGCATTGAGGAAAATAAATGACAAATATGTTGTTTATCAGTAAAATATGCTCGTCGCTATCACTTTACTCTACATAATCATAGGACCGACTTCTAAAATAGAGTCAGCACTCATAGAGAGATAAAATATAGCTTTAAGTCATGTATGCTGGATTTTCCTATTGTTGAATACGCTTTGTAAAACAACAATGATGCTACAGCTCAATACAAGTAATGCAACTATGTTAATGATTAATTTCTGGAAGTCGCTGGGCATTTATAAGTTTCGTTCTCCACATTTTATCTTTAAAAAAAGTTACTCGCATCGGTTAGACACCCTCTGACAAGGAAAAAATTTTCGATTAGTTATTCTTCATCCTTCTAACCAAGACTAAATTAATATTCGATTCGAATTAATTTCACTTCTGATCTTTCATAAGCTATTGATTAACAAGGCGATAATTAATATAGTTCAGTTATCATACACAAATCCTTTTGAAACTGAAACGAACGTAACTCAGTTCCGACAACGAAAAAAGAAAGCCTCACAGTAATGTGGGGCTTTTTCTTTTAAACTAACTCTCGAAGTAATCTTTTGGAAAGTTTCGGAAATTCCCAAAAAGCGCAT
>JGI24121J20154_1000251_pt1 | contig 15032 bp, 13 predicted proteins | sample Subbio2Aug_QV12A_FD_20154 | JGI IMG/M metagenome (IMG submission 20154)
AAATTATTAGAAATGGCATACACGCTATACAAAAAACAGGAAAAATATAACCATGAATATCTAACTAAAAGTGAGGGTAAAATAGCGATTGAAATGCAAGATCTGTCTATAAAAAATTAGAGGAGTACCATAAAGGGAACTCCCCTAAACAGGCTGGTATAAAACCGCCTAAAGAACAAAATTAAAAAGATTAATCAAAACTTTGTTTCTTAACACAGAATCTCTGTGGTTATATTCAACCCATCCTCACATCAACCTCACAGACCCAAAGCTGCTTTTGATATTGATATTCATTCCCGCTCCATTTCCAATTTTTCCTACATAGTGTCGGTTGGGGCGGTAGCTGATCCTTTGTCCGGGTGAATCCGTTCTTTCTTCCTGCAGTACAATATCTCCCTTACCGGTAGCAGTGGCGTTATTGGTAGCAATATCATAACTGATACCATTGCCTTTGGGTAATAACAGATACAAACTGGTATGACTATTTTTCAACTCAATATTTTTGACATTACTATTGATCGGTAGATCAATGCTGTTACAAAAGTTGATGGTACCTTTCAAATCACCGGTCACTTCTTCAATATCAATACGGGTATGACTGAAATTAACCTCTGTATTGCCCAGCTTGGCAATCTTCGCTTTTCCAAAATTCACTTTTAATAATTTGAGATTGGAAAGATGTCCGGCCGTGAGTGTACCATGACTGCTGGTGATATTGGCTTCACCGCTGTAATCGTCCAGTTCCATTGGGCCAAAACTGTTGCTAGCATTTAATTTGGCTTTGGCAGGAAGGTAAATGGTATAATCGATATTCATTTTACTGCTCTGATTACTGCTCCATCCTTTTTTCTCATCACCAATCTGGGTTCTAAAGCTGATCTCGCCAGCTGTTTTTTCATCTTTTACCTGGATGGCATCTAGTAAGCTGTTGGCATATTCTTCTTCCTGTGCGGAAACCACGATCTTAACATCTACTTTGATTTCATTCTTATCCCATGTCTTGATCTCCATTTTCCCAAATTGATTTTTGANGGAAAGGGTTTCATTACCAACGGGGTAGGATTTACTGTAATCTTTTTGTTTGGTCACCGCCCATTTGTAGTGATCTTGAGCTTGTGTATTGTTGTGAATCAATACTATGCAAATGAATGTACATAGTATAGTGCGTAATAAAGTGATTGTTTGTTTCATACTGCGGGTTGTTTTTTCAGGAATAAGAGATGTTGGGGGTAAAAAGGTTGGAAAAAGGCGCTTAGATTCAATGTTAAAAACTTGAAAACAAATAAAAGTGCCACAAAACAGGACTTAGAAGCCGCATCCCTGTAAATTTGCGCCGTTAACAGGCGACCGAACCTAAAAGAACGAAATCAAAAAATTACACCTCATGGCTGCAAGAACCGATCTATTTCAATCGCCGGATTATTATCAGTTGGATGAGTTATTGTCTGAAGAACATCTCTTGATCCGTGAATCTGTACGCAATTATGTGAAGAAAGAAATTTCTCCCATCATTGAAGACTATGCACAACGCGCAGAGTTTCCAGAACATATTGTCAAACAACTAGGTGATCTCGGATGCTTTGGTCCAACCGTACCGGTAGAATATGGTGGGGGTGGACTGGATTACATCAGCTATGGATTGATGATGCAGGAATTAGAGCGTGGGGATAGTGGGGTGCGTAGTACGGCCAGTGTACAAGGTAGTCTGGTGATGTATCCGATTTATGCCTATGGTAATGAAGCACAGCGAAACAAATATTTACCCAAGCTGGCGAGTGGTGAGTGGTTGGGTTGTTTTGGATTAACAGAACCCGATCATGGTAGTAATCCTGCCGGTATGTTAACCAATATCAAAGATGCTGGTGATCATGTAATCCTGAATGGGGCCAAAATGTGGATCAGTAATGCACCTTTTGCACAAGTGGCAGTAGTATGGGCAAGAAATGAAGAAGGAGATATTCAGGGGGTGATCGTTGAGCGTGGCATGGAAGGTTTTAGTACACCTACTACCCATGGTAAATGGAGTTTACGCGCTTCAGCTACTGGTGAGTTGGTATTCGATAATGTGAAAGTTCCTAAGGAAAATATTTTACCGAATGTAAAAGGATTAAAAGGCCCCTTGGGTTGTTTAACCAAAGCCCGTTATGGCATTGCCTGGGGAGCTTTAGGTGCAGCGATGGATTGTTACGATACTGCTTTGCGTTACAGCAAAGAAAGAGTTCAGTTTGATCGCCCGATTGGCGGTTTTCAGCTACAACAAAAGAAACTGGCAGAAATGATCACTGAAATCACCAAAGCGCAGTTAATGGTATGGCGTTTGGGTGTATTGATGAATGAAGGAAAAGCAACGCCTCAGCAAGTGAGTATGGCCAAAAGAAACAGTTGCGAGATCGCAGCCAATATTACCAGAGACGCACGTCAGATGCTGGGAGGTATGGGTATCACCGGAGAATACAGCATCATGCGCCACATGATGAACCTCGAAAGTGTCATCACCTACGAAGGAACCCATGATATCCATTTACTGATTACGGGGATGGATGTTACGGGGATGAATGCATTTAAATAATAGGTGCTAGGTGCAAGGTACTAGGTACAAGTGTGACGCTTTAGTCATAATGTTTCTTAAGTCTTCATAAATCCTTTGTACAGATTTAATACTTAATACCAGTAGCTAATACCTAGTACCTAACACCTAACACCATGAAAATATTTCTCATAGGCATGATGGGCTCCGGAAAGTCTTATTGGAGCCGTTTGTTGGCAAAAAAACTCAAGACAGGTGGGTATGATCTCGATTTTCTCATTGAATCTCATGAAGAGAGAACCATCAGCGAAATTTTTGAGGAAGAGGGTGAAGATTATTTCAGAAAAACAGAATCCAAAATCCTTCGTTGGTTTGGTGAGAAGAAATCTTTTGTACTGGCTACGGGTGGTGGTACCCCATGCTTTACTGACAATATGGAATGGATGAACAAACAAGGGATCACCATTTGGATCGATGAGCCGGTAGAAGTACTTACAGAGCGATTAACCCCTGAAAAATCACACCGCCCACTCATTCGCGATCTGTCAGACAAAGAGCTAACTGAGTTTTTGGTGAATAAGCGAAAAGAAAGGGAAGCTTTCTATGCGCTTGCCCAACATCATTTGACGGGCGGATCGATTACAGAAGCTAATTTTAAAAAAATCATTCAACAATATGCATAAAGGATATTTAGTTATCGCCTCATTTTTAGGAGCACTCTCCGTAGTACTAGGTGCATTTGGTGCGCATGGATTGAAGAAAATTGTTTCGGCAGAAGCATTGGTGACTTATGAAACAGCAGTTCGGTATCAGTTCTATCATGTATTTGCATTGGCATTGACCGGACTGGTTTTTGCATCCGGACAAGCTTCATTGATGAAAGCGGCGGGTGTATTGTTTATGGCGGGTATGTTGTTGTTCAGTGGGTCTTTATACCTGCTTACTTATAAATCTGCAGCACAACTCAATGGACTCTCATGGGTAGGTCCAATAACACCACTGGGAGGTACTTTACTGGTAGCTGGCTGGATTTGTCTGGCATTGGGTATCAGTAAAGGTGCTTGATAAAAGTGGAAAACTCTGCATCTGTATATCAGTTTTGCACATAGGTGGGTAGTCAGATGGAGCAGGCATTGCCATAGCTTATATTTGTTTTCATGGCAAACCGCTTGAAGAAAAAAACACCCCCTGCTCCCAATCCGGAAGAACTAACGCCCGATAAAGAACCGGAAGTAACGGTTACTGAGGTGGTTAAAGATGAACGTACTACCAAGATCCTGGGTGCTTCTAGTTTATTGTTGACCATCTTCTTGTTTGTTGCCTTCACGTCTTATCTATTTACCTGGCAAGAAGATCAGGATAAAGTACACCAGTTTGGTATCCGCATATTTAAAATCGATGATGTAAAAGTAAATAACCTCCTAGGGGTACTAGGTGCTTATGTGGCACATAGTCTTTTCTATAAAGGATTTGGATTGGCTTCCTATCTCTTCTGTACTTTCTTTTTTGTACTAGGTGTAAACCTGCTGTTTGGTAAAAAAATATTCAGTCTCGTTCGTAATATCCGGTATGTAATTGTTGGATTAGTAGTATTAAGCATGGCGTTTGCATTTGTATCACGTGCCAGTGCTTTCTCTTGGGGCGGAGGTGTAGGTGAATTGTTGAATGCCTGGTTTATAAAATGGATCGGTAATATTGGAACAGGTGCACTGTTGTTGTTATCTGTCTTCAGTTATGTGATCTGGCGTTTTAATCCCAGTTTCAAATGGCCTGAGTGGAATTTCACTTCTCCTACAGTCAATAAAGCACATGAGGATGATTTTAAATTATCAATTGATGATGAAGTAGCGGTCAAACAGGAATGGGATGAGACGGGGGCAGTTGCAACTGAAACAGAGGAGGAAAATGGATTACCGGTCAGTCAAAATAAATTGAAATCAGACGCGAGTGGAGTGGTGGTTATCATGCCAAAAGAAGAGGAAGAAGCGATAGATCCGATGAATGAGTTTGATATGGTGGAGAAAGAAGAAGAGGAAGACGAGGAATTTGAAGAGGAAGATGAAGAAGAAGAGGTGATAGAAATGGCAGAAGAAATTTCCAAGCCAGAGCCACTCATCAATGTGATACCTCCCAAGAAAGTCAATGTAGATACAGAAGGACTCGAACTCGAAATCAAAGAAACGCCAGAGGAAGAAGAGGAATTAGAAATAGCGCCTGTTGCTACACCCGGTAAACTGAATACCAAATACGATGCAACGCTGGATCTGAAAGACTACAAGTATCCGGGACTGGATTTATTGGAAACACATGGCAGTGAAAAGATTGTTCATGACCCCACTGAATTGGAGACCAATAAAAACCAAATCATCGCAACACTTAAAAACTATGATATCGCAATCCAGCGTATCGCAGCAACGGTGGGTCCAACCGTAACCTTGTATGAAATTGTACCGGCTCCGGGTGTGCGTATCAGCAGAATTAAAAACTTGGAAGATGATATTGCCTTGAGTCTGGCAGCGCTTGGTATTCGTATCATTGCGCCAATACCCGGAAAAGGAACCATTGGTATTGAAGTACCGAATGTGCGTAAGACTGTGGTGAGTATGAAAACCTTGTTGGCCAGTGATAAATTCCAGCATAGCGCGTTCTCCTTACCGATTGCCATCGGTAAGAAAATCGATAATGAAAACTTTATTGTAGATCTGGCCAGTATGCCACACTTGTTGATGGCTGGTGCTACCGGACAAGGTAAATCGGTGGGATTGAATGCGATCCTCGTATCCTTGTTGTATAAAAAACATCCATCCCAACTCAAGTTTGTATTGGTGGATCCGAAAAAAGTGGAATTGAGTTTATACCGTGTAATTGAAAAACATTTCTTGGCCAAACTTCCCGGTGAAGAAGAGTCCATTATTACGGATACGAAAAAAGTGGTGCATACATTGAATGCATTGTGTATTGAAATGGATAATCGTTATGACCTGTTGAAAGAAGCAGGTTGTAGAAATATCCGAGAGTACAATGAAAAGTTCACCGCCAGAAAACTCAATCCGGAAAAAGGGCATCAATACCTTCCATTCATTGTATTGGTAGTGGATGAATTTGCAGATCTGATCATGACCGCTGGTAAGGAAGTAGAAATGCCGATTGCCCGATTGGCTCAGTTGGCCAGAGCCATTGGTATTCATTTGATCATTGCTACACAACGTCCATCCGTTAATATCATCACAGGTACCATCAAAGCGAATTTCCCGGCACGTATCGCTTTTAAAGTGTCGAGCAAGATTGATAGTAGAACCATTTTAGATGCAGGTGGTGCGGAACAATTGATTGGTAAAGGGGATATGCTGGTAAGTTATAATGGAGAGATCACCCGTTTACAATGTGCTTTTGTTGATACCCCGGAAGTAGAAAATGTATGTGAGTTCATTGGCGATCAACGGGGTTATCCGCAGGCATTCTTGTTACCGGAATATGTGGATGAGAAAGAGATGGAAGGAAGGGATTTTGATGCCAGTGAAAGAGATCCGCTTTTTGAAGATGCAGCCCGATTAATTGTTCAAAGTCAGATGGGTTCCACTTCCTTGATACAACGCCGAATGAAACTAGGCTATAACCGAGCCGGGCGACTGATGGATCAATTGGAAGCAGCAGGTGTGGTAGGGCCCAATCAGGGCAGTAAAGCCAGAGAAGTATTATTTAAAACCGATATGGAACTTCAAGAATTCCTCGATTCTATGTCATGATTTTGCCATTTCGCCGATTTATAACAGCATCTTAACCCTTGGGTATAAACTAATTGGCATGCTTTCTGTCATACAAGGCAGTAAAACTTATATTTGCGCCTTTAATTGAAAAGAATGAAGAAATTATACTCGATTGCGCTTGTTCTGTTGGTGATGTTGATGCAAGTGAACGCACAGAATGATCCCAATGCCAAAAAAATATTAGATGCCGTTAGTGCTACGGTTAAAGCATACAAAACCATTTCTGCAGGCTTTACCATCACTTCTCTTACCAGTAAAGGGAAAAATAATGGAACCAAAAAAGGAACCATTGTTACCAAAGGACAAAAATATGTGCTAAAAGAAGGGAAGAACGAGATCCTTTGTGATGGAACAAAGACCTATAACTATGATGGTTCCAAAACCATTACGGTTTCTGCAGTAGAAGAAGGTGGACAAACACTCAGCCCTCAAAAAATATTATCCGGCGCTTACGATAAAGATTTTTCTTATAAACTGATGGGTACCAAGGGCAATTTTCATGAGATCGAATTGAAACCATTGGATAGTCGTAAGAATTTTTCTAAAGTCAACATCTTTGTTGATAAGACTAAGAACATGATCGCACGTGCAGTGATCTTGGATAAAGGAAACAATACCGTACAAGTAAGCTTCACCAATATTGTACCCAATAAAGCAGTAGCCGATAATGTGTTTGTATTNAATGCTGCGAAGTATCCGAAGGATGTAGAGATTTTGGATTAGGGGGGTGAAAAGTGAAAGGTGAAAGGTGAAAAGTGAAACGCTGTGCAACTCTGTGCCTTACTCCGTGTCACTCTGTGGTTAATTTTTTTTAACCACAGAGTGACACGGAGTTTTACGCAGAGGGCACAGCGTTTTTGATATAAATTATTCGCTTTTAACTATACTGAAGCATGAAAGATTACATGTGTTTCGTATTTTCAGAATATGAAACAGATACTTTTCATCTTCGCAATTCTCTTTACCACACAAGCAAAAGCGCAGTTTACAGTTCGCTTAGTTGTGAATTCAGTAGCCACCAAAGAGAATGATGATATTTATGTAGCCGGCAACTTCAATAACTGGAATCCTAAAGATGAAAATTATAAACTCAAACCATTTGGTGGTTCCAGAAAAAGTCTGGTGCTGCGTGGAATGGCTGCAGGCACTTACGCCTTCAAATTTACACGCGGTGGTTTTGATAAAGTAGAAACTACTGCTGATGGAAGAGATATCGCAGATCGTGTATTAGAAGTAAATGATGACCTCACACAGGAGTTTACCATTCCCGGCTGGAAAGATGAATATCCAGAAAAACCGAAACGGTATACAGCGAGTCCACAAGTACGCATCATAGATACCGCTTTCAAAATTCCACAACTCAATCGTACCCGCAGAATCTGGGTGTATTTGCCGAAAGGGTATGCTACTTCAGCAAAAACGTATCCTGTTATTTACATGCAGGACGGACAAAACCTCTTCAACGAGCAAACGGCTTTTATGGGTGAATGGGGTGTAGATGAATGTCTGGATACCTTGCAACAACAATTGAAGAAAGAATGTATCGTTGTGGGTATTGATAATGGGGGAGAGAAAAGAATGACGGAGTATAATCCGTTTGATCATCCGCAATATGGTAAAGGTGAAGGTAAAGAGTATACAGAATTCCTTGCAAAAACATTAAAGCCTTTTATTGATTCCAAATACAGAACATTGAAATCAGCTGCTAATAATTATGTTATAGGTAGTAGTATGGGTGGGCTGATCAGTTTATATGCAGTATTGCAATATCCGGATGTATTTGGTGGTGCCGGTGTTTTTTCTCCTTCTCTATGGATATCCAAAGACATCTATTTACTGGCTGAAAATTTTAATACTCCCAGCATGCCTGCTTTTTATTTCTACACCGGCAGTAAAGAAGGCGGATCATCGGTAACAGATTTGCAGAAGATGAGTGATATACTTCAAAAAAAGCAACGATACATCATTCGAAATGTCATCAATCCGCTCGGACAACACAATGAAACCTATTGGCGGCAGGAGTTTCGGGATTTTTATAAATGGCTTGCTGTTAGTGTGATCAAGTGATGGGCCGCAGATTTTTATGATTTGTTATGATCATAATCAATCATAAAAATCTGCGTTCCTTCATTCGCTTTGATCAAAAAAATCAAATTAAATAGGTGGTTCCCTCGATCGCCAATTGTGTATTTGGAAATACAGATTGCGCTTCGGTAAGAAAATCATCCAGGAGTTCGTATTTGCTACTGAAATGTCCGATTAATAGTTTTTGTACTTCCGCTTGTTGAGCAATCGCAGCTGCTTGAATGGTGGTAGAATGATACCGCGCTGCAGCTCTTTCTTCCAAATCTTTTAAGTAAGTAGCTTCATGGTATAAAACGGTGACCCCCTTTGTTTTCTCCGCTATTTGCGGATCATAAATCGTGTCTGCACAAAACGCATAACTTCTTCCCGGTGTATTGGGATAAGTCACCCATTCGTTTTTGATGATTTTCCCATCCCTTGTTTCATAATCATCTCCATTCTTCAATCGCTCATAATACACCGAAGGGATCTCATAGGATAACACTGCGTCTTTATTGATTTTTCTCGGTTTCTTTTTTTCACGAATGATAAAACCAAAACAAGGAATGCGATGCTGGGTTTTAAAACATTCCACTGCATATTTGGGATGATCAAGGATCAATCCCTCTGTTTCAAGTGGGTAGAAATGTAGCGCATAAGGAAGGGTGGTGGCAGCTACATTCAGTTGCAGTTCAATAATATCTTTCAGTTGGGGTGGACCGTACAAATGCAAATCCTGTTCTCGTCCCAGTAAGCCCATGCTGGTGAGTAAGCCAATCAATCCAAAATAATGATCGCCGTGTAAGTGCGAGATGAAAATATGGTTGATACGTCCCCGCTTCACTTTGTACTTGGCCAGTTGCATCTGAGTACCTTCGCCACAGTCGATCAGGAATAACTGTTCATTCAGGGTAATTGCCTGTGCTGTGGGGTGCCTGTCGTAGGCCGGAAGGGCAGAATTGTTACCAAGAATCGTTACTCCAAACATGTATATGGGTTTGCGGTACAACAAAATAAATGGTATTCTGTTGTAAATCAATAAATTAGTTACAATTTTCCCTCGATAAGGGAGTTGGCAAACAACATTTTTCAGCGGTTGAACAGGTACGGGAGGATACTGTAGGCGCCGGAAGACAAATCGGGTTAAAAATCAGGATTTAAAATTATCAAAATTCCATGATATTACCTACCTTTGCAGCCGATAAAAATAAAGAGGAAAACATTCCGGAGTCTATTAAACATTTTCAGATGTCTCATTTAACAACAGAAAAAAAAGCCAGCATTTTTGCTGAATTCGGTGGTAAAGCCACTAACACGGGTTCTATTGAAGGTCAGGTTGCATTGCTGACTGAGCGTATTGCCCACATTTCTAAGCACTTGCAAGCCAACAAAAAAGATTATTCCACACACCGTGGTTTGATGCAGATGGTAGGTCAGCGTAAGCGTTTGTTGACTTACATGCAGAAAACAAACCTGCAGGGCTATCGTGCACTCATCGAGAAACTGGGTCTGAGAAAATAATTTTTCAGTCTATGATACATGCTATTCCCAACTGATATTTTTTAACGGTTGGGAATAGTTATTTGTGTCTATACCTGTTTTTCGTTCATCAATCCCAAATAACCGGACTTTTTCAGCATGATTTCCCGCCTTGTGTTTGAATAAAGTCTTTACAAAATCAGTTTATGTTATCACAACCATTTAGTGTTAGTTTCGATATCGGTGGAAATCGTATCGTTACCATAGAAACCGGTAAGTTGGCCCGTCAGGCTGATGGAGCCGTTACAGTTCGTCAAGGTAACTGCGTGTTGCTTGCAACTGTTGTTGCCAATAAAGAACCTAAGGAAGGACAAGATTTCTTCCCTTTAAGCGTAGATTATCAGGAAAAGTTTGCAGCTGCGGGACGTATCCCCGGTTCTTTCTTCAAGCGTGAAGCACGTTTGAATGATTATGAAATCCTGACCAGCCGATTGATCGATCGTGCTTTGCGTCCATTGTTCCCTGAAGATTATCTCTGCGATGTACAGGTNTTGGTAAGCCTGATCTCTAGTGATGATGAGGTTATGCCTGATTCATTGGCTTGCTTGGCGGCTTCTGCAGCATTGGCCGTTTCAGATATTCCTGTGAAAGAAATCATCAGTGAAGTTCGTGTTGGACGAATCAATGGTGAGTATATCATCAACCCAACCCGTTCAGAACTGGAGAAATCAGAATTAGAATTCATCGTAGCGGCTACTGAGAAAAACCTGATGATGGTGGAAGGTGAAGCCAAAGAGTGTTCTGAAGCAGACCTTATCAAAGTATTGGAAATGGCACATGATGCCATCCGTGTTCATATCAAAGCCCAGGCTGAATTACGTGCGAAGAAGGGTATTACCACCGTTCGCGATTACAAGAAGCCTGAGCAGAATGAAGAGATTCGTGAAAAAGTAAATGCATTTGCAAAACAGCGTGTGTATGAGATCTCTCGTAAAGGATCTGCCAAACATGAGCGCAGTGATGCTTACAGTGCATTGAAAGAAGAGCTGATTGCCAGTTTAGGTGAAGAAGCTACTGACCTTGAGAAAAAATTAGCTAAAAAATACTACGAAGACCTGAAATGGGAAGTAGTACGTAGCATGATCATCGATGACCGTTTCCGTTTGGATGGTCGTAAATTGGATGAAGTGCGTCCACTGGCTATGGAAATCGATCCATTACCAACACCACACGGTTCTGCATTGTTCACTCGTGGTGAAACTCAATCACTTACAACGGTTACCTTCGGTACTGCTTTAGATGAGTTGTTGGTAGAAAGTGCAGCCAAATCAGTAGATTCTAAATTCTTCCTGCATTATAATTTCCCTCCATTCAGTACCGGTGAAGTAAAGATGATGCGCGGACAAAGCCGTCGTGAAGTGGGACATGGTAACCTGGCTCAGCGTTCACTGAAGCAGATGATGCCGGATAGCAGCACTTATGCCTATACCGTACGTGTGGTGAGTGATATCTTAGAAAGTAATGGTTCTTCTTCTATGGCCACTGTTTGTGCCGGTTCTTTGGCACTGATGGATGCAGGTGTTCCTGTTCCTAAGCACGTAAGTGGTGTAGCGATGGGATTGATTACCCGTGAAGATGGTAAATACGCGATTTTGACCGATATCCTGGGCGATGAAGATCACCTGGGTGACATGGATTTCAAAGTAACCGGTACCCGTGATGGTATTTGTGGTGTGCAGATGGATATCAAAGTAGACGGACTGAGCATGGAAGTAATGCGTGAAGCATTGGAACAAGCTAGAAAAGGTCGTTTACATATCCTGGATGCCATGTATGAGTGCATTCCAGCGCATCGTCCTGATGTGAAGCCACACGCTCCGCGTATGGTGAAACTTGTGATCGACAAAGAATTCATCGGTGCGGTAATCGGACCAGGTGGTAAAGTAATACAAGAGATTCAGCGTGAAACGGGTACTACCATCAACATTGAAGAAGTGGGTAATACGGGTGAAGTAAGTATCTTCTCTGCCAATAAAGAATCGGTTGACAAAGCAGTAGCTTGGGTACGTGGTATCACCGCAGTTCCTCAGGTAGGAGATGTGTATGAAGGTCCGGTAAAAGGCATTAAAGAATTCGGTGCATTCGTAGAATTCATGCCGGGTAAGCAAGGCTTGTTACACATCAGTGAAATCAGCTGGAAGCGCTTGGAAAGCATGGAAGGTTTATTCAATGAAGGGGATATGGTGAAAGTGAAACTGGTTGGATTGGATCCCAAGACAGGCAAGTTCAAACTGAGCCGTAAGGTATTGATGCCAAGACCAGAAGGACAGAAGCCAAGAGAGGAGCAGTCTGGCGAGCCTAAAGGAGAATAATTTTTATTTTCATCCTGATACGGAGGCATTCTTTTACGAGAATGCCTCTTTTCTTTACTAAAATGAGTAAGCATGAGCAATAGTGCAAAAACCATCGAAATCGAAATACCTGTATCTGATCCATCGATCATGGAAAACCTGATTGCTGAGTTATCGGTGATTGGATTTGATGGTTTCGAAGAACTGGAAGATCGATTGAAAGCCTATGCACCGGAGGAGAATATATCCTTAACTGATATTGATTTTATATTGAATCAATATGCTTTAACTTATTCAAAATCAATAATTGAAAAACAGAATTGGAATGCGCTGTGGGAGTCTAATTTTGAACCGGTGCAGGTAGGCGACTTTGTATCTGTAAGGGCAGGATTTCATCCACCGGCAACAGGTGTGAAGCACGAAATCATTATTACTCCCAAAATGAGTTTTGGAACAGGTCACCATGGAACTACGTATTCTGTGATGCAATTGATGGAAGGCATTGATTTTCAAGGAAAGTCAGTATTCGATTTTGGAACCGGTACCGGCATTTTGGCCATTCTTGCTGAAAAGCTGGGGGCAACAGAGGTATTGGCAGTAGACAATGATCCCTGGTGTATTGAAAATGCTACTGAAAATAGTTCAATCAATCATTGTAATCATATTGATATTCAATTATTTGATACAGCTGAGGTGGAAAAGCAGTACGATATTGTTATTGCCAATATTAACAAGAATATCATACTCGACAACCTTGGCTTTTTAGGTAAGGCTGTGAAGTCCGGGGGCTCCATTTTACTCAGCGGATTACTGGTGATGGACGAATCCGACATACTAACTGCTTGTAAAACACTCGGTTGGACGCATCAGCAAACTTTAGAAAAAGGAGGGTGGATAGCGATACAGCTAAACAATTGATTTTCCCCATTGGCGTCTGTTAAGAAATCATTATCTTCATTTTAGCTATATTTGTAGCTCCAAACTTCAACCACCCCCCGATGAACGAATTATTGCTCATTGTATTGGCCTATTTTATTGGATCTGTTCCTACCGCTATTTGGGTTAGCAAAAGCTTTTTTGGTATTGACATCAGAGACTACGGAAGTGGTAATGCCGGTGCTACCAACACATTCAGAGTTCTTGGCTCCAAGTGGGGCAGTTTTGTGATGATGGTTGATGTCATCAAAGGTGTGATCGCTACTTCTCTCTATATCCTTCTTCCTTATTATTTAACCAATGAGTGGGATAGGACCAACCTCATGATCGGGTTGGGACTGGCCGCAGTACTGGGACATATTTTCCCGATCTGGGCGAATTTCCGTGGTGGTAAAGGAGTGGCTACTTTATTAGGTATGGCAGTGGCCATTCAGCCGGTGGTAGCATTGTGTTGTATTGGTGTATTCCTGATCGTATTATACCTGACTCGATTTGTTTCTTTGAGTTCTATTCTGGCAGGTATTTCCTTTATGGTTTTTATCCTGTTCATCTTCAATGAAGAAGAAACACTCTACCGCATTTTTGCCGTATTAGTAGCATTGATGGTGGTACTGACCCATCAAAAAAATATTTCCCGCATCCTCAAAGGCACCGAAAGCAAAGTGCCCATCCTTCGTCATCGCGATAAACGCAGATTGAGAAGAGATCGGTTTAAGCAGAATTGATGTGAATGGTGAATGGTCAATTGTGAATGGTCAATAGAGGGTTTAGCTTTACATTACTCATTGACAATTGACAATTCACACTCCCTCCAAAACTCCTTTAGACTACTAGCCATGAGCCATGGACCATAGCTTATGGGTCATAGCTAATGGGTNATAGCTAATAGTNGAGCTTNGGTATATACTTTGTAACTATTACTTGTATTCCTCCCATGGACAATGGACTATAAGCCATGAACTATAAGCTATGGACCATGAACCATCAACTTCATTCCATCGTTATCTTTGGCAAGATTTTTCGTTGTATTTNTTAAAGTTTTGATGTATGAAAAAGTACCTGATTGTTTTGCTGGCTATTACAATGGTTGCAGTATCCTGTCATCGTAATGCGATTACCGGACGTAAACAACTCAACTTGATTCCTGAATCTGAAGTGCAGGCCATGGCATTTTCGCAGTACAAAGAGTTTATGACCGCTAATCCTGCTGTATCGGCAACAGCCAGTAAGGATGCAGTGATGGTAAAGGTTGTAGGAGATCGTATCATTGAGGCGATCAAAAAATACTATACGGAGAAAGGATTGAGTAAAGAACTGGAGAATTTTCAGTGGGAAGTGAATTTGGTAAACAATAAAGAACCCAATGCCTGGTGTATGCCGGGAGGAAAGATCGTGGTGTATACCGGTATCCTTCCTTATACAGCCAATGAAGCCGGTTTAGCGGTCGTAATGGGACATGAAGTAGCACACGCTCTCGCACGTCATGGCAACGAGCGGATGAGTCAGGGTTTGTTTCAGCAATTGGGTGGAGTGGCATTGTCTGCAGCATTGGCATCTAAACCTGCAGAAACGCAAAACCTATTCATGATGTCTTATGGTATTGGCTCCAATGTAGGCGTGATGTTACCATTTAGTCGTAAAAATGAATTGGAAGCCGATCGTTTAGGGCTCATGTTTTCTGCCCTGGCCGGCTATGACCCACGTGAAGCCATTGCATTCTGGAAAAGAATGTCTGCCGCATCCGGAGGCAATAAACCCCCTGAGTTCCTAAGCACACACCCGGCAGATGAAACCAGAATTGCTGAATTACAAAAGATCATGGATCAGACGGTGAGGGAGTATTATAAGAAGTAAAAAATCAAAAGTCAAAAGTCAAAAGTCAAAAGTCAAAAAACTGTGTATCTCCGT
>JGI24121J20154_1000256_pt1 | contig 14685 bp, 7 predicted proteins | sample Subbio2Aug_QV12A_FD_20154 | JGI IMG/M metagenome (IMG submission 20154)
CTTATGGCCTTACGGTAAAGGTTACTTCGTCGTTGACGGGGTTCCAGTTCACGATATAGCCGAAGGTCTCAGCCAAGAAGCGGGCAGGCACCAAGGTGCGGCCGCCGGTGGCGAACGGAGCTACATCGAGGGCTACCGGGACTCCGTTTACCTTGGCAATGGTGCTATTGAGGGTGAGCTCAACATGCATGTTGCCGCGGTGGAGGGTGACGATCTCAGCGGCGCCGACAACTCTGAAGTCGACGGTGGCGTTTAAGATGCGCTCACCGAACCAGCGGAAGGGCACCATGAGGCGGCCGTTGCGCACGTTAGCGGGCACATCGAGGCCGATAGCAGGGTTAGCTCTGCCGATGGTAATGGTGTGCGCTACCGGAGCGGGGATTCTGCGGTCAATGACGATGATGCGGTCAGTTACGTTGCCAGCTGCGTCGGTGACAGAGAGGGTGAAGGAGTTGAGGCCTTCGCGCAAGGCAACGGTGCGCATAATCGTTACGGTTGCGCCTGGGAACATCGCCACGGGTGCGCCCTCGAAGATTATGCCGGTAACCGCAACGTTGTCGCGAGCCACGATGGTGATCATCGCGTTAGCGTCGGTTGTTACGGAAGGAGCAGTTACTTCGATGGTTGGGCGAGCGGTGTCGCGTGGAGGAGCCGGGGGAGCCACAACAGGAATCGTTGCGGTTAGTGCAGTGGCTACTGCACGGTCAGGAGTAACCGAGATTCCAATCTCGGAGGCAGGCATTACGCCGGTTGTCGGGAACGACGGGACTACAACCACCTCAAGTATGCCACCGGTCGGGATGACAGGGCTAAACGTGGTTGTGCCACCAGCTACATTAGCTGGAACCGTCACACTCACAGCCCTACCGGTCAGAGCAACGCCGTGCGCGTTGTTCAAGCGAACGGTAACTGTACCGCTGCTGTCACGCACGAGGCTAGCTGGGCCGACAACCAAAGTGGCTGCATGCAAGGTGAGGTCAGTCGGAGGGGCGCCGGCTACGGTAATGCGTACCTGCGGAGCCTGTGCTACGCCACCAACCGATAGTGCCGCAGTGTGAGCTAAAATCTGGTATTGCTGTGCGCTAGCAGAAGTAGCTGCAACATACGCGCCCCAAGCAGGAGTCGGTGTAGCTACAGCGCGCTGCTCAATAGAGGCGATGGTGGTTGTCGGAAGAGCTGCACCGTTAGGGGCGGTGATGTTCCGAGGAGCCACGGTGATAGCGCGGGCTACTGGTACGTTAGTCCGCGGGTCGGTTACGGTCACGGTAATGACATCGCGGAACTCAGCAGTGAGTCTGCCGCCAGCGGGAGTCACGGCGACAACCGGAGCAACGGCGGTAATGGTGGTGGTGCCAATTATTGTGGCATCAGCCAACACAGCATTGTTCGCGGCAGTGATCGTGAACGTGCCTGCGGCTGCTGCCGACAGCGATACGTTCCATACGTTCGGAGTTGCGGTAGGTACTGCGGTGACTGGCGTTGTGCCGATGAAGAAGCTCGGGGTTACGCCTGCGGCAAGACCGGTTACTGTTACCGGTACGGCTTCAGCAGCGCCACCTGCAAGCAGGGTATGGGCCAAAGTGACGGTGTAGCCAGCGGTTGCCGTAACAGCAATCGCTTGCAGTCTCTCTGGGCCAGGAGCATACACGAATGCCGTTGCTGCAGCATCCCACACTAGGTCTCTGACAGAGATGTCGATTTGACCGATAGAGTTGAGGGTCACTTCAACGGAGTACTCACCGTTGACTACGCTTTGGCCGTGTCCTAGCGGGGTGCCGCCGCGTATCATAATGCTGTTACCAGCAGCAGCCGCGTCCTCAAACGTGCCTGCAGTTGCCAGCCTACGGCGGAACATGGCGGGCTGACCAGCAGCAGGAACTGCGGTGAAGGTCACTTCAGCGTTGTTAATGCGGTTGCCGAGTGCATCGGTGATGATGGCGCTCAGGGCAACTACGTCGCCTCTCCGATGAGCAGTCACCGGGACAGTGATGCGGTGGAGCGGTACGGTGATTTCGCGTGTTACAGTCCCCACAAGGGCATGTGCCGCACTGTAGAACTCTACCGTTACGGTAATCACGCCAGGAGCGTTCGGGGTGACTGTGCGGGAGCCATGATCGACCAGAGCAGTTGTAGCGGCAATTGGGCCCGCAAAAGTCGTGCGAGTGTACGCGAATGTCGGGGACACCCCGCCAACGCCTGCACCAATGCCTAGACCTGCTGCATCGAAAGCTGAGGTTAGGAGTATGGTCAGCGGCTGATGCGCAACCGGTGGATCAGGTATCCACATTACGCTGGCGTTAAAGGCAGCGCGCGGCGCAACGGTGATATGGGCGACTCCTTCCCAGTTGTCGTCAGTGTGACGTACCGTAAAACTAATCGTGCCGCTGGTTACAGCCGGGGTAGGATTCGTGACCGTAAACTGCCGGATATTGCCCGTAACGGTTGATACTGGGCCGATTGCTGCCACAGGGAGACCGTTAAAGGTTGCAGCCACGATTTGCAGGTCACTTAGGGGGACATGCGTTGTCGTTCCGCCAACAACACGCGTTACAGTCATTGGAATGTCGAGCGTGTTGTCAAGACGCCACACAACCGACGGGACGGTGGGAGTTACGGCTAGGGCTGAGCGTGCGACCGTGCCAATAGTGTGGACAAGGATCGGGGTAGCAGCGACACCGGTGGCGTTGAGCGCTGCTCCGGCGCTGTTCGCTACAATAACGCGATAGTCGCCATGTCCAGCCAAGCGAATAGCTGCATGGAAAGAGCGGTTCGCAGGCGTCTGTACGGCGGTAGCAATTGTGGCAAATTCCCCCCATGCTCCACCAATCGGCCGACGCTGCACAATAACACTGTACATCGCAGTAGGAAGAGTTGCACCAACACCGCCTACGGGGAGCAATGCGCCCTGTAGGATGATATCGGCGTTTAAGGCAGCGGTGCCTGTCTGGGTTACCTGTAGGGTAGCAGTTGGGGTAGCAGCAAAAGTTACTCCGACGAACAGAGTCGCCAGCATAGCTATGCTTAACGCAAAAGCAAGCAGTTTTTTCATCGTTTACCTCCTAGAAATACTAGGTAATCTTGCCCGGTGCTTCCCCCAGCGGCTAACGACGCTCGACCATTCTACCCAAATAGGGTCGCCTTAGTGCAGGGTCTGTGAAAGGGCATGCTGCTAATGCACCGTAGCTGCCTTGAGTTTATAGGACAGTGTGAGGAAACCATAGCAGCATTCGTCTTTTGTAAGCGATTTGTAATGAAATCTACGCTAGGGAACATAAGCCCCCGACCACGCAATTCAACTTGCGCGGCCGGGGCAGCTGCCGACTTCAATGTCGGCTAGGGTCTAGGGAGAGTCTAGGGAATCGCAGCCGTAACTACTACCGTAACCACAGCTGTGCGGCTCCCGTCCACTGTGGTAACCACGATATGGGAGAGCCCAGGAGCCACTGCCGTAACAATGCCGTTCGCACATACCCTAACCGCAGCCGGGTTAGTCGATAGCCACGTGACGGCGCGGTTAGTGGCGTGCAGTGGCAACACAACAGGAACCAATGTAACTGTACCGCCAACAGCTAGGGTATGCATGGCTGGTGTAAGTGTTACACCAGTAACACGCACAACCCCAACCGGGGCTAGGACGGTAATAACCGCCGTAGCCGTATGGTTGCCGTCAGCGGTGGTCGCTGTGATTGTTACCGTGCCTGTGGCCATTCCAGTGACTAAGCCTGTCGCGCTGACAGTAGCCCATGCGGTATTGCTGGAGCTCCACGTGACGGTTCTGTTTGTGGCGTTAGCAGGTGCAACAGCTGCGGTGAGCTGGACAGCGCCGCCAACAGTGACGGTGGCAGTTGTCGGGGTAAGGCTAACACCTGTTACGGGCACAACCCCATCTGCTGGCGTCACTACGACTGTAGCCAACGCCACGTGCCCACCATCAGCCGTCATAACTGCAATCTGCGCGGTGCCGGGGGCTACTGCCGTGACCAAACCGACTGCAGAGACCGAAGCGATGGTCGGGGCGGTAGATAGCCAAGTTACTGCGCGGTTAGTGGCGTTAGCGGGGAGAACCGTGGCCGTCAACTGCGCTGTTGCCCCCACGGCGAGAGTAGATGTAGTGGGAGTTAATGTCACTCCGGTAACGCGCACACCCGCGGCTACTGGCGTAACGACGATGCTAGATACAGCGCTGTGCTGGCCGTCTACGGTTGTGACTGTTATCTGGGCGCTACCGGCAGCAATCGCTGTGACTAAGCCCGTGGCATCTACAGTAGCGACCGCCGCGTTAGTGGAGGCCCAAGTCACAGCTCTGTTAGTAGCGGTGGCGGGCAGAACAGTGGCCGTCAGTTGCACGTTCCCGCCGATGGAAAGAGTAGCGGTGACAGGGGATACCGTTACGCCTGTGACGGGGATAACCCCTGCGGGCGGAACCACGGTTATCGTGACAACTGCTGTGCGGTGTCCGTCGACCGTAGTAGCGGCAATATGTGCTACGCCAGGCGCGACCGCAGTCACCAACCCGGTGCCACTCACGGTAGCTACCGACGTGTTAGTCGAAAGCCATGCCACAGCGCGGTTTGTGGCATTAGCTGGCAGGATGGTGGGTGCAAGTTGCACAGTCGCTCCACGTTCTAGTGTGTGGGCAGCTGGCGTCAGTGTAATGCCCGTTACCCTTATCGGCGGCACGACAGTAACAACGGTGCTGGCGGTGAGGCCCCCGTCCGCTGCTCTGGCCGTGATGGTGGTAGTGCCAAGCGCCACAGAGGTGACCAGGCCTGTTGCACTGACTGTAGCCACTGCCGGGTGGCTAGAAGTAAAGGTCACTGCCCGATTGGTGGCGTCGGCTGGTGTCAGTGTCGCGGTCATTTGCAGGGTTAGACCGCGGTGTAAATTGGGCGTCAGCGGTGCGATGCTGATCGCGGTGACAGGCGTTGGTACTACGGTAATACTGGCATTTGCAGCAAGGTTACCGTCAGTCGACCTAGCAGTAATTGTAGCTGTACCGAGCCCTACTGCCGTGACTAGCCCAGTTGGGGAAACAGTGGCCACTGCGGTGTCGCTTGATAGCCAGGTCACTGTTTGTACTGTAGCCGTGGGAGGGGCAATTGTAGCGGTTAGTTGTACGGTGCCGCCTACGCGCAACTCTGCGGAGGGCGGGGTCACCATGATCCCCGCAACCGGAATTGGGCGCTCTACAGTGAACTGCCGGCTGATGGGGGTGAAAGCCGCGCCCCAAGCAGGCACACCGGCTGTTACGGTAAAGGTATTTGTGCCGAAAGTAAGCGGCAGCGTAACGTCGAATCTGCCGAATGCGTCATATGTGGCAGGGGCGCCGTTAATGGTCAGAGTCATGCCCAGCACGACAGTTCCTTGCACCCGTACTTCCGTCGTGGTGGCAAGAACCGTTGTTGCCGTAGGATTGTTGACCACGAGCCCGGTAAAGTTAAGGGTTTGCGTGCGCTCGTTGCCGGCGGCGTCACGCGCGCGCAAAGTGGCTGTGTTGTTGTCGGCGAGAGTTGCCGTTATGGACTGCGACTCAAACGTCGCCCAATCCCAGACCGCACCAGCGGGAGCCGGGGGTATGGGCATGTTTCCGCTGCGGATGGGGACGAGCTGGTCGTTCACCCACACCGAGCCGCCGTCACTCATTACGTTGCTAATCAAGAGGTCGTCTACCGCGCCGCGAACTCGCACGCGGTTAGCAGTTGTGGTGTCGATTGCGGGGGTGACGTTGTGGAATGCTGGTGGGGTAGTGTCTATCTGGAGGCGGGCAAACCCGGGGGAAATGGTCGGGCTCGCGCTGAGGGCGGGCGTCCAGGCTGCACCCGATGTCGGTTGTACCTGAACATTGATTTGGCCAAACCGATCCGGCGAAGTGAAGCCAGTTGGTGCGGCCCCGTTCCAGACAAACGAGTACCTGCCGGGCTGCAGCGGGCCGAAGGTCGCTATCGCGACATGATAGGTGAATCCATCCGGAACTACCGGCAGGAATCCATTTAACATGATGCGCGTGGCATGAGCCGCACGGCCTAGTACAAACGAGATGGTAGTCGTATCCTGAACACCGTCACCGTTGGGCGAGAAGGCGTCAGGCGTCGCGGTGACTTGGCTGACCACTTGCCCGTTGACGAAGAAGAAGGGCACACGGTAGCTATCGGCAGGGTTGGCGACATTCTCCAAGACAATGTAGCCAGTGTAGTCACTGGTGCCGGGCACACTAAGTGGCAGTGCCGCGTCGACAAATAACGCCACAGGTACATTGACCCGAGCTCCTGCGCCGACTGTGACTTGAGTGGGCACAAGCACTTCATAGGCGTGCGCGGGGTTAAACTTCTCCACCCGCGTGCGGAATACCGCGCTCGTCGTGCGCAGACTTTCAAGGTTAAGCATCGCCTGCGTTTCGCCCACGGTCACCTCGCGGAAGTTGAGCATGCCGGGGGCAACGCGTAGGCCCGCCGTTATGGCGTGGTGGATGTTAATCATCCCTGCACCTTGGTCAATCGGGCGGAAGGAACGTCCGTCGATGTTCACCATATTGCTCGCCGTGTTCATTAGCCCTAGGCGGATTTGTTCAGGCGTAAGCGTCGGCCTAGCCTGGAGCATCAGCGCCGCAGCACCGGCGACGTGCGGGGCGGCCATAGAAGTGCCGCTGATAGTGCCAAACCACGGGTTGCCGGGGCCTGCCACGCGCTGGAAGGCACCGCTTACGTGGCTGCCGTCAGTGCCGGGGAAGGGGTAAGCTGCAGTTATGTTCTGCCCGGGTGCCGACACATGCGGCAGAATGCCGAGCAGAGCGTCAGGACCGCGCGAACTTGACGGCGACATCAGGTGATGCTCTCCCATAGAGAAAGTCACAAACCTAGTGCCTGCAGCCATGGCGCGCAGCACCAAGCCGTCTTCGCGGCTTAGCGACAGGGTCGGGATATCTCCCAGCTGGTTATCACCTAAGGTGCCTCCAAATGTCCCGGCCACGTTGTTAAAGATAATCGCGCCGATTGCACCGGCATCACGAGCGTTGCGCGATTTAACCGCAAACGCTGCTCCGCCGCGCTCCATCAGGGCAATGCGGCCGGTGACTAAGCTGTTGCCGCCTGCATCCCTAAAATCTGCGGGGACATTCCCTAAGCCGACCGACACGAACTCAACCGGCGTGCCTAAGGGCGCAAGAGCCGGGGAGAAGGTCATCAGCCCGCCGACAAAAGGCGCTGTGCCCCCCTGCGGCAGAACCAAAGGCTTGGGCGTGGTATCCGCCCAGCCGACGGCAATGCCGAGGCGGGTATTAGCGTATGTGCCGGTTGTACGTTCGCCAGGGCCGCTGTTGCCAGCAGAAACTGTAAACACCACGCCAGCACGGACTGCGTTGTCGACAGCGCGCGCCCATGGGGAATCCGGGTGAGCTAGCGCAGCGCCTAGACTCATGTTGGCGACATCTGCGCCTACTTGTACCGCGCGCTCAATGCCTGCCATTACGTCGGAGGAGGAACCGCTACCCCCGCGCCCGAGGACGCGGATTATGTATAAGCTAGCCTCAGGCGCTACTGCGACCACCGTAGCGGCCACATGCGTGCCGTGCGAGGTGTTCCAGTCACGGCCTGTGGCAGGGTTGATGCCTGGGTCGTTTTTTCGCTCCATAGGGTCGTTGTCGTCATCGACAAAGTCGGTGCCGCCGATGACCTTAAATGTGGGGCCGATACCGCCACCGAGGTCGGGGTGCATGTAGTCGGCACCGGTGTCAAGCACCGCCACTAAAATGCCGCTACCCGAAAGCCCGGGCGGGATGGCCCACGCTTGCTGCGCACGTATCGCAGGAAGGCTGTGTTCTAGCCCCGTGGCCTGCATTTCGATGTCTGGGAAGACATCAATGATACCAGGTATGCTCAGAAGCTTTTTCACCTGGTTAGCAGGAACTTGCATCGCTATGCCGTTAAACGTCAGCGCGTAGCTATGACGAGTAGTAGCCGCTATTCCTGCGCCGCGCAGGGCGTCCATAACTTGCGCCCTCTTCGTATCAAGGCGCTGCAAGAGACTTCCTTGCATCGCCTGCGTCACGACAACCCCTTGGTTGTGCAGGCTTTCCTCGATGACCGCGAGCGGCTCCCCCGCCAGCTCAACGATGACTGAGATGGGTTTGCTTGATGTTAAGTCGTAGTCTACAAAGCGAGTGCGGAGAATGTCGGCCGTAGCTTGAACCTCTGCGTAGCCCAAAGGCACTGCGGCTGGCACAGCCGCGATAGCAGGTGCTATAAGGCTTGGCACTAGCACCAAAGCTGCAAGTACAGACCACAATTTTCTCCTGAATGTCTTCATCAAATCATCTCCTACCCCCTAATTTGTTGGCTCGTCCGTACAGCAACAACCAAAACAGCCTTCCTGCGTTCACCCCTTTCCTCAACAACTACATTACTCCGTTGTGAAGTGTTGTCTTCTGTAGTATGATGATACCAAAATATTCTGCATTGCACTAGTGTTTCAGTAAATTCTCGCGCGATCATCCCTCTACAAAATGAGTTAGGAGGCGAAGTAATATTGAAACATGCCAGCCGTTTGTGGAAGTGCTTTTTGATGCTAACCCTTATACTTCCGTTGGGAGTCATTCACGCGGGCGCACCAGAAATCGTCGTCGTCGAGGCTAGCCCGCTCATGCCAACAATTATCAGCTTTGAGCAGCCCACCGTTTCGGTTCAAGTCCACGCCATGCCGCTTGGCACTGTGCTGACATTACAGACTGCTAATGCCACTGCCGTGGCAGGGTTGACGGGCAACAACCGACTCATCGGGAATCCGTTTCACTTTTGGGTTGAGCAGGCTGGCGCTCGTCTGCCAGAGCTCGATACCAAGTACACACTTAGCGTCATGGTGCCTAGCGCCGGAGTATTACCGAGTGCACTTGGGCTTTACTATTACCATGCGTCTGAGGGCGTCTGGCAACGCGTCTTGACAGATTTTGCATCAGACACCCACACCCTAACGGGCAGATTTACGCACACGGGACTTTTCGCGCTATTGGTGGACACGACGCCGCCAGGGCGCCTGACCAGTATCGGGGTCGCAGTAAACGGACAAAACGTCACACTTTCCGGCATGGCCGAGGCCCTAGCCACCATTCAGCTCTTTGTGGGGAACCAGTTTTTGGGCGATGTGCAAGCTGACCTGCGGGGACAGTACAGGATGCAAAGGGATTTTGTGCCGGGCCAACACGTATTGCGCCTGCGCCAGCTTGACCAGGCAGGCAATGTCAGTGAACAGTCCTTAGCGCTCACGGTCACGACCGACTGGCGGGTGCATATCGCGCTCGTTCCCGGTAGCACAACGGCAACGCTTAACCGCACCCTACTTATGCTGGAAGTTCCCCCGCGCATTGTGCAGGGGCGCACTGTGGTTCCCGTACGGTTTGTGGCCGAGGCCTTGGGGGCGACGGTCACTTGGCAAGAAGCGACTCAAAGCGTGACGGTGACCTACGGCGCGACTGCCGTCCATTTGACTATCGGTTCAACGATAGCCACAGTGAACGGTAACCGTGTCTCGCTGGACGTAGCCCCCTTCGTCGAGCGCGGCCGCACTTTGGTTCCGCTGCGCTTTTTGGCCGAAACACTAGGGTTTGAGGTGCTCTGGCACGGGCTCACTAACAGCATAGAGGTGCGAAAGTAAATAGACTATCTGATTGCTAGCCGTAAAAACCCCATGTAGTCTGCGAGTCCTGCGGCTGTACTGTACTTAGCTATAAGTGCCAGTGCCTCGTGGCTCCGCCCCTGCAGCTCATACACCCGCGCCAGCACGAGCCCAGCCCGTGCCGCGATTTGCGCATCGCGGCTTCTTTCTGCAGCGACAAGATGCGGCAGCGCAGCCGCTTGGTTGGCGCGCAAAAGGTAACCCTCGCCTAGGGCTAACTGCAACGCAGGCGTCAAGGCAAAAGGCACTGCGCTTTTTGGCAGGAGGTGTTCCGGTATGGCGGCACGCACCTGCTCAAACTGCTGATGCACGGAGAAGACCTTGTCTACGTAAGATTGCCACCCCTCTTGCCCCCTTGCCCGATAGGCAAGCGCCGCCGAGGCTGCGGTCAAGGCTAGTGTTTCATAGTTTTGGATATTGCGTGGCTGTAGCGCCATGCTGCGCTCGTGGTAACGCACAGCCGCAGCGTGATTAGCACGCGCAGCATGCCAGTGCCCAAGCAGGTTGGTGGCACGTGGGTCAAACGGCTCGTGCCGCAGAAGTGCCTCTAGGTTCGCGCGCTGGGCGGCATCTGGGAGCGAACGGTGCTGCATCATGTTGTCCAGCTCACGCCGCGCGTCAGCATGCCATGGGTTAACACTGAGTGTGCGCTGGAGACTGGCCATGATTTCGTCTACTTTCCCTGCCTGCGCTAAAGCTGGCACGCGCGCCATCTCCAGCTCAGCTAAGTAGAGAGCACCGCCTAGCAAGAGCAGCAGACCAAGGGTCGGTGCCAGCACAGGCCTCATGTCAAACCGGAAAGCGTAGCGATTGCCCTGCGCGGAAAGCGCCCCTAGCGCGGCAAAAAGCAGCAAGTACATAGAGGGGAAGGCCAAGAGCGCTTCTCCTACGGAATGGAAGAGCACCGCAAAGGCTAAGATGCCGATCGCCGCAGCCGCAGGTTCAGCGCGCCGCTTCCATGCCCAGTACATGTTAACGAGCATAAAGGCAAGATAGATGACCAACCCCAGAATACCAATCTCAAGCGTTATGTCCAGCGGATCCGAATGGGCACGCAATGTACCGTAATGAAAACTCTGATAGCGAGGATAGACAGCGTTCCACGCCCCACCGCCAAAACCTAAGAGCGGAGACCCGCGCAGTGCATGCAGCCCGTCTTCGAAAAAGACAAAGCGACCGTCGTCAAGCAGCCCGCGCAGGGTAATACGCGAAAAATAGCCTGCAACTTCCGCAGGCACAACGCGCGTTGCGCCAAAAACCGTTAAGGCCACACCCAAGGCGAGGGCCAAGGCGAGTATGGCTTTGCCTGCCGTGCGGGCATGTTTTTGCACCAAGCCCGCCTCCGCAAGCGCCGTCAGCCCCGCCAACACAGGGACGGCAAGAAGCACGGTGAGCCCCGACTGCGTTACCATCAAATACGTTGCTATAAGCCCCGGCGCACCCATAAACACCAGGAAAGAGAAGAGCTCGAAAAAGCGCCTGTAACAGACGACAACAGTCAGAAGCACACCTGCCGCCAAGGCCAAGTAGCCTCCCCGCGAAAGCGTAAGCAAAAATGCGGGGATAGTTACTGCCCCTGACGCACTCCAAAGCACACGCCACGGTAGGCTAGTTTCCTGAAAGCCCAAGACTATGCTGATTAAGAGACTCGCCATGAACAGGCTCGCGGTGGCATTTGGGTACTCGAAGCCGGCGGAGATGCGCCCACCCACTAACTGCGCGGGAGCATCGTAAACACCGCTGTATACGGCAAGACCTACTAGGGCAAGCACTGCTCCGCCTGCCACTACGCCTCCAAGCAGCAGTTTTCTTTCCCGCTCACCCAGTTCTAAGGAAGAGACCAGCCAATAGAGGGCCACAAAGCCCGCCCAGAGCACCAACCCGCGCAGTGCTCCGTTCATAGACGCAGGGCGAAACAGCCCCATGGCATACAGGAGCACCAGCAGACTTCCTAGCGCGTGCCCTAAGGACCATGGGAGGGGTTTTTTACCCACACCAAACACTAGAGCTCCACAAGCTAGGGCCAAAACCACGGCACTAACTAACAGCTTGTCCTGTGGCCAATAAAGCCCTTGGACAAAAGGAGACAGCACGACGACAGCTACCACCACTGCAAGCAATGCGCGCCTTGCGGTTAGTGCCGAGCCGCCCTTTTCCCCTGTTGGGTTACCCGCTGACTTATTCGTTGGTTTGCTCGGCGCAGGCTGCTTCCTCTTGCCCATTGTTTGCCTCCCGTTGCTTGTCAATCCCTCCTGGTGCTAGGAGACTACACCACAGAGCATGGTACATGGCATTCACTCGTCTAAGAAACCCCATAACCCACCACCCTTTACTCTCTTGCCTTATCTCCTACAGTAATACTCATTCTATACCAACTGCGGTTATCCTGCCGCACTTGCTAACCATACAAACCCCCAACGCCGCCGACGCCCTGCCCTTCCCGCAAAGACCACTCCATGTACATCTTGTACTGCTCTCCTTCATCTAGGCTGAAAAAACGCCGCTTTTGTTCTGCGCTGAGAGTCGCAATGAAGGAGTCGTAGTACTGAGCCTTTCGCCAGCTAAGCCCGCGCCGACGCAAGCTGCGTTCCCTAGCTACTTGTAGGCGCAGCCAGTAGCCGAAGGTCACCACCGCTACCCCCGTTGCCATTAATAGGTACCACACCAGACTATCGCCCATTCCACCCCACACCTTTTCTTTATTTTTAGGCTGCATATCAAATTCTCTCGCTATTCTAACACTAGAACATTCACCATTTAGTCGAAGTATGTCGAACGCGAAAAAAATCAAAAGGAAAGGAAAAGGAAGCAAAAGGGACGGAGCCTTTTGCTTCACCCGTTGCTTCACGGGCTGGCGCAGGAACTCCCAGTACTTGCCGCGAACATTCCTATACGTTACTGGACACCGCTAGAGTGAAGCAAAAGGCTCCGTCCCTTTTGCTTCGAAAGGGGATATTCTTGTGCCAATAAACCCACAGATCTTTCGTGAATACGATATTCGCGGCAACGCCGAGCGGGACTTTGCTGAGCCCGACCTGCGCCGCCTGACCCAGGCCATCGTTACATATTTTGAGTCCCACGGCAGGAGAGAGATGCTCGTCGCCCACGACTGCCGCCTGAGCTCGCCCCGCATCGTGGCTACCATTCTTGACGTGGCGCGTGAGCGCGGCATGCGGGTCGTTAACATCGGCATGGTTACCACGCCTGCCTTCTACTACGCCGCCAAGCACCTCGGCATTGACGCCGGGCTTATCGTCACCGCCAGCCATAACCCCCCGCCCGACAACGGCATGAAGGTGCTGCTTGGCCCCTCCACCATCCACGGGGCGGAGATAAAGCAGATAGAGCGAATTGCCGCCAGGCTCCAGCCGCCAGCCGCCAGCCACCAGCCGCCAACAGCCGGCAGCAACCACCTGCAAGCGACAAGCGACAAGCCACAAGCGACAATCCATTATGACATCCTCACCCCCTACGTCGCTATGTTGGCCGAAAAAATACAGCTCGGCCCGCGTCGGCTTAAAGTGGTGGTCGACTGCGGCAACGGCACCGCCGGCCCGGTTACCGAGCGCTTCCTAGAGGCATTAGACATCGACTACATACCGCTCTACTTTACGCCTGACGGCACCTTCCCCAACCACGAGGCCGACCCCACCAAGCTAAAGAACCTTGTGGACCTGCGCGCGCGCGTGCTCGCGGAGAAAGCCGACCTCGGCATCGGCTTTGACGGCGACGGCGACCGCATCGGCGTGGTGGATGACCTCGGCAACGTCATATGGGGCGATATGCTTATGGCCCTCTTCTGGCGCGAGATACTCCCAAAGCACCCGGGCACCACCTGCCTAGTGGAAGTAAAGTGCTCGCAAGGCTTGGTGGACGAAATAGTGCGCCTTCGCGGCAGGCCCGAGTTCACGAAGACCGGCCACTCCCTGATTAAAGCGCGCATGCGCGAGCTTGGCGCTGTCTTTACCGGCGAAATGAGCGGGCATATCTTCTTTGCCGACGAATATTACGGCTTTGACGATGCTCTCTACGCCGCGGGTCGCTTACTTAGGCTGCTTTCACACAGCCCAAACAAGCTTTCCGCGCTAATAGCCACGCTCCCCACCTACTACAGCACGCCCGAAACGCGCATCCCCTGCCCCGATGAGCTAAAGTTTGGCGTGGTAGACGAGCTTACGCGAATCCTCGCCCGGCAGTACCCCACCATTACCGTCGACGGCGTGCGCGTGCAGTTCGCGGAAGGGTGGGGATTGTTTAGAGCATCGAACACCGGGCCGGTAATCGTCACCCGCTGCGAAGGAAAGACCCCTGCACTAAGGCAGGAGTATATGCATATACTTGATGAAGCATTAGCACAGGTGCTGCCTAGTGCGACCATCCCGTGGGAAGTGGGGGACTAGGCTTGTCCCTCCCGGCGCTTCTCACTCTCTACCAGCAACCTATGCCACAGCCTGTAGTTTATTGCGGTTATCCGTCTGATAGCTGCCCGCGCGTACAGCCGATAGCCAAGAATCGCCCCCGCTACGCCCATTGCCAGCAAAATATACCATAACAATCCCTTGTGCATTTCACCCCACCTCATACTTGGCCCTTCTATGCTTTGCTAGGGCCGATTTTGTTTGCGATTATACCACTGTGAGGTGTAATATTCTGTCGAATCATGTCGAAAGGGAAACTAACTTCAGGATGACCAGAGCCTGATTAGCCTTATTGTCCTGATTAGGAGTTGAGTACAGGGCCTTCATAGGGGCCTTTATAAGCGTCTCTCCTTCCAATCAGGGTAATCAGTGAAATCAGGCTCTAAATCACCGCTGTTGACTCCAAGCCGCTTATTGGCTATACTAAATCTATGTTTTAGAATTGCCACATCATTCGGTGGGGAGGAGTTAGCTTGTACATTAAGCGCGCTGTGGAGCCCGTCATCAAGCGATTGGCGGGCATGTTTGGCGTTTTGCTGGTCACAGGGCCGCGACAGGTGGGCAAAACAACCATGCTGCAAAGCTTATCCGGCCCCGAACGCAA